>Ga0079306_1001053_pt1 | contig 20500 bp, 12 predicted proteins | sample Methanotroph_Enr_FD_79181 | JGI IMG/M metagenome (GOLD analysis project Ga0079306, IMG submission 79181) | Enriched soil microbial communities from Old Woman Creek wetland in Ohio, USA - Methanotroph_Enrichment_5 | ecosystem: Environmental > Terrestrial > Soil > Wetlands | place: USA: Ohio...
AGGTAAATCGTTTTATACTGATCTTCAATTTGAAAAGCGGCTGTTATCGCGGACGCGTACCCGTACTGCCACTCACCAGAATAATTTTTTGTGTAATGCGCATAATAATTATGCAAATAGTAGCCGACACTGAACAAATACACTCCGGCAAGGACTATTCCCATACCAACTATCGCTATCTTTTTTTTATCGCCAAAAATTCTTCCTATCCAATCAACGACAACAGTAATCCCATATGCAACAAATATCTGCCAAACAGGAAGAGAGTTAAGAATCCTGAGCGCATGCGGTGTCTCACGGGCTGTTGCTGCAGGAACTATTGCGAGAATAATCCATACAAGAAGCAACCATGCAATTTGAGGAAAACTTGCAAACAGGAGGGTCACACCGATTGCCAAAAGCGGTGCTTCTATCATATACATCTGTCCAACAGCTTGTGTAGAAAATTTTGGATTTCCATCCCCACTCACAAATAAAAATGATGGTTGCAGATTATCAGTAAAATGTCTCAAATAGGAAAGTGCATATCCAACTCGCCTGTTATGCATCACGCGGCCTACAATTGAATTGTTATCATACGCGATTCGACTATTAGTCGTTACTACAACAGAAGCATCCGTAAAAATATTCACTTCTTGAAAACGCAGCCGTGCTTCACGGGAGAGAAGATGTGGAACAATTGGCGCCATCATAATGCTTGCAACAACCGCACCCAAAAAAAACTGTTTCCAATGATCACGAATTGTTTTCCATGAGAGAATACAAAGAAAAAGACCAAACAGTGGAGCAAAATATCTAGCGCTATTAAATGTATATACCGAAAGCACAAAAGGTACCCAAGCAACCGTCCAAATGTTAGGCTTTTCTCTTGCAACAAGAATCAAATACACACCAATCACGATGAAAAAGAGTGCAATATTTGCCTCAAAACCGGCCCTGGAAAGATTGATATGCCACGGAGAGACAGCCAATAGTGCTGAGGAAAGTATTGGCAATTTGAAATTTGAAATTTGAAATTTGAAAACTTCTTTTTTTCTAAATAATTCAAGCACCAAAAAAAATGTTGCAAGAACGGTAAGCGTGCCAAACACAGCAGATGGCAAGCGAACAGCGAGTTCACCCAGTCCGAACACAGCAACAAATGGGACTGTCATATAAATTGCAAGCGGTGGTTTATAGTCTCCATAGGCAACAAACGTATCTAGAGGTAAAAATTTCCCATGCTCATCTTTCCCAGTTTTTAAAATGGAATATGCATTATAGCCGATGGACACCTCATCCCAAGATAATGCCGGAGGAATCGAAGAAATTTTATATACGCGAAGAAACAACGCAAGAAGCGTGATACAAATAAGCGCAATACTAATTCCAATTTTTTTCATACAGAAAACATCTTTTCTTCATCCCACAATTTGAATACTCCGATACTAAGAAGCGTTGCTATATAGGCAACATGGCTATTATTAAAATATCTGCTGGTGTACCAAAACAAAAAGAGTGTTATCGCATGAACAATGCAGACAAATCCTATTGATTGATATTTTTTAAGGCATGCAATTCCTGCTACCAATCCAGGAATTCCTGCGCCCAGTTGCCAAACCATAAATGGAAAAAATGCATGGGTATCCGGGATAACTTTTAAATTGATAAGAAGCATGCCTAATCCATATCCCGATATCGGATAGCTATTTGGGCTGTTACCCGATAAGTAAAAAATCACACTGTCAAGAAATGCTTTTGCGTCCCATGCAAGGAAAGGTACAACAAACAATGCGCCAACAATACTTCCTGTCACAACATATCCGATGAATTGTTTCATTGAAACTTTTTTCACAAGCAATAGATACCCTAACACTAGTGGTACAGCAAACCATGCAGTCTGTTTTGTAAGGGCCGCAAGTGCGACCATCACAGCGCTCCAAATATATTTTTTCTTTTCGATCAAAAATAAGGAAAGAACGAACCACCAAAGTACCAGCATATCGCTTCTCCCTTCAATGAGATAGCCAATCGACGCTGGATTTAATCCAATGACAATAATTGCAAGCCTGGCAATATCTTTATTCTTCAGCCACATATACAAAACAACCAAAAGTCCAATGCTGGCAGCCAAAAGCGGCATACGGCCATCAAAATACCCGACCGTCCGCATTGATACGTAATAAAACGGATATGCGGATAACAGATACCATGGTGGCATGACAAAATGATACAGTGCGGGATTTATCATATCTTTATCACCTTCTCCATAATGCCACTGTTCCATCGGTGTACCAAAATAGGTTTCTTTATATGGATTTTTTCCATCGCCAAGATACCTGACGGCTGCTTCCAGCTGCAGAATGATGTCATGTGTTTTATAATTTTGACCCGGCGCAATACGCCCACGATCGATAATTGCTGATCCGATACTGCCCACAAGCACAAGTAAAACAATTGTCCATGTAAGAATCGTTTTTGTAATCTCTACCTTTTTTGAAACACCGGTTGTTATCAGTGAATACAGAATATTGCCGATATTCAATAAAAAATAGACAAGAAATAACGCATACGATGTGCCCTCTCCTGAAGAAATTTTATATCCCATGACAACAGGAACCGTCACGACAAAGAGTAAGGATGCAACGAATGCTGAAAAGAGATTTTTTGCTCCTGTAGTCTTCATAAGATATATCTCATTGTACCATGGAGGAATGTCATTTTCCCTATCGGGTATAGATGAAAATTGCAGACGTTCCCACTCGTTCTGTTTTTTCATACACCCACTGTGTTAAATTGATGCTAGGTTTGTCTAGCGGGCAGATTTCTCCAGAACACATAACGTCTACTTTGTTCCCCAGTTGTTCGGGGCATTCATTTTCGCAGACAATGAGTAATGTTTTGTATGATACGTCATCAAAAGGTAATGGTCGCATGTTGTACAAATGAAAAAAATATCGCATGTGCAAGTCATTGAACGAACGTGAATTTATTACAATAAATGAAAATGGTGCATTTTTGGTCAATTGTGCAACTTTCGTTGAAATTCTCGTTAATCTCGGAATATCAAAGTCATTACCTGCGTACGGGCGAACAACCACCCACGATAAGTAACTTACTACTATTACGAGCAATATACTCGTCGCTATTTTGATTCTCTTTGGTAATGCGTCTAATAAACCGGCAACGAGAAAAAAAACAAATGGAATAAGTTGATAAGAATATTGTGGTTGAATCGTGTCTTTATAGAACGCAAGAGCACCTATACCAAAACAAAATCCAATAGTAGCAAGTATCTGTACGTTGTTTCGTTTAATTACATTACTGCATAATGCAATCGCAGCAAGAACCAACAGCAACAACTGATTTTTCAAGACAACGCAGGTTTTCCAGAGTGTTATTGTACTATTCCCTAATGCCCTCACATACGCGCGTTTAGAGAACACTTTGTCGCTACCATACGCAAGAGTTCCAATACTCCCGCGGATATCCTGAAAATTATGCTGTATCTCATATATCAAAAAAGGGCTAAGTATAAAAACGCATACTACTATTGCCACAGCCATCCATATTCCTTGCATTTTCGTTATCTGTTGTTTCTTTTGTTTCAGGCTCAGGATACACCAAACACCTAAAAAGAAAATTATTGTTATCGCATTGACATAATGAAGCTGTATGAGTATTGCAACTGCTATTGCTGCAGTCACATAACCCCAATATTTTTTGTGTCGCCATACCAACATCATGGAAACAACAAGAAGAAGAATAAAAAATGGAATTGATGTAGGATTCCATAACCTTCTGTCTTGAATAATCATGATGGGTGAACAAGCCCAAAGAAAACTTGTAATATACGCAATCTCAAATCCAAAATACTGAGTGGCTACGTACAAAAATAATGCGATTGCCGCAACTGTTATCACGCACATTTCAATAATGGGAGCAAGAGGTTCATTTGGAAATAACTGATACAATGGAGCAATCAAATAATAATATGCTGGACCAGTGTAATACCCCGCTCCGACTGTCGGACCGACAACTGGAAAAGATTTTTGTTCAATGGCGGTTAATACTGCCAACCCGTCTCTTCCCTGATCGCCCAAAAATTCAGTCGTATTCCAAATGTTATATAGTCGTAAAAAAAGTGCAACGCTGAGAAGTAATAAAATGAGAATATTTCGCTTTGTATTTTTTTTCATACACTGCTTCATTATTCATGTGTTAATACCATGGGAGCATCTTGATACACAACGAATTGAAATGCTTCTGATCCATCGTTCCATAAAACGTTGTCTATTATTTTATCGTTATCCCCAAGAACGCAGTTCCCTCTCCGTATAAGCAATGTGTGTTCCTTATCGTTTTCTATATTCATCTCTGTTGTTCCGTTAAATGATGGACAATCATACGGAACAAAAACATATTTACCAAATCCTTGATAATCTAAATCTCGGTGAGATCCTGATTGTTGATAGGAACGCGGATCATACTTACCAAAAAACAATATATATATGTACGGACTTTCGTTTCCTTTTGTCACTACAACATGATCATACTTGTCATAATACATAGGTAGTTTGCTCACTAACTCTTTATATGCAAACCCGCGATAAAACGGAAAATGCGTTGGTTGATGAACAAACAATTGATGAATAAAATATCCAACATTAAGTATAAACGCCGAGACAATGACCACACACACAATATATATTTTTCTTTTTATCACCTCTTTCCATACCGCGATAATTCCTAAGCCAACAAGGATATGAATAGGCAACATTGCAAAGAAAAACCGATGCATATTCGGAGTCTCACCACTGATGATTGAAAGGGTCATTGGCGTAAGTAAAAACCATGCAACACTCAACATGCCATAGCGTAACTTTTTTCGAAACGCCTCATAGATACCAATGAGTAAAAATGGACATTCGACAAGTAACAATATTCCTATATGCGGAATTTGTTCACGTCGTGGCTGCTCAGCCTGGAAAAAGAGAAAATCCGAACTGAGATGGCTGGCAAAATTTGTTACCATATACCTGACATACGCAATCGCTTTGTTGTGGACAACACGAGTCAATACGTGAGGCATTCCAAAAACACCATCTTCCCGAATCTCTTCATCAAGGATAAGTTGCACATCGCGTCCAGAAAAAACACTGATCTGGGAAAATCTATTTCCTGCAAAACCTACTGATAGAGAAATAACCGTTCCAATCACAACAAGTGCAACAAAGGTAAACGTGCGTTTTGCCTGAATATTGAAGCTTTTCCAATAGACACAGCCAATCAACAGAAAAAAAGGAACTGCGAGTAATCGCGTTACGACGTTCGTCAAAAAACTCAATAACATCATTATCAACAACAAAACAATGTATGTTCCTTTTCGTTTTTCCAACCAGGCAAACCACGCATATATGGCCACGTAGAAGAAAAAAACGCTTACCAGCGAGTCGCATTGGGTTCTTGATAGCATAATGCCCAATGGAGATATCGCGGAAAGAAACGATGCTACCAATGCTAAACGCTTGTCTTTAGAAATACTAAATACTAAAAGATAGGCTAACAAAACAAGGAGTACCCCAAAAATAACTGTAGGCAATCGAACAGCAAATTCTGTAAGTCCAAAGATAAAAATACTTGGGATTGTCAGATATGAATACACTGCGGCTTTAGAATCACCAAACGATTCAAGAATAAGCGGAAGAAACCGTCCATATTCGTCACGACCAGTTTTCAAAATAGAATATGCATTGTATCCAAACACTGCCTCATCAGCGTGAAAACCACTTGGAACACTCGACACGTATGGAAGACGAAGGCAAATTGCAAGCAGAATGATTCCTGCTAGTATCCATTTTCCAAAACGATCAAATAATTTCATAGAGTAAAGAGATTCTTTATACTATATATAGTATATAATAGATAACAATATGGTGCGTCGCCATACGTATTTATTTATCATTATACTTTTTTTTCTTGCTATTGTAGGATGCTTATTCTATAAAACAGTCATTCATGGACAAATCCCCTTTCCTGGTGATCTACTCCTCTCTGAATATGCGCCATTTCGCCATACAGAATATTTCGGTTATGCGGCGGGAGGGATTCCAAGCAAAGGACAATATTTTGATGTCGTACGAGAACTCTATCCATGGAAGACACTCGTTATTGAGTCGATCAAACAAAAAACACTTCCTCTTTGGAATCCATACAGTTTCGCTGGCACTCCGCTTCTTGCCAATTATCAATCACAGGTATTCTATCCACTTGGTATTCTGTATCTCTTTTTGCCTCAACCTGTAGCATGGACTGCGATGATGATCTTACAAATAGTTTTGGGACTTGTGTTCATGTATTTGTTTGCACAAGTCATCGGCTTATCTGTGCCGGCTTCAATCATTGCGGCTGTTGCATTTAATCTCTCAAGCTTTGCAACATCTTGGATAGAATTTAATACTGTTTGGCATACTATCCTTTGGCTACCGCTTCTCCTCTATATCATTGAGCGGGGTATAACACAAAAAAAACTGTTATTAAAACAACAGCTTATTTTTATATTCGCACTGTTTTCGAGCATGACTGCGGGCCATCCGCAAGATTTCATCAATACATTTTTATTTTTGGCTATCTATACCTTCTTCCGTATCGTAACCCAGACGACATGGAACAAAAAAGATAAACTTAATTATTCAGTACGAACACTCTTGCCGATTGTCGCCATTCCATTTTTACTTGCCTCAATACAGCTACTACCGACTATTGAACTATTCCAGTTTTCCGCGCGAGTACCACACGATGTGCGCAATATTCTTTCCACCATGCTTATCCAAATATGGCAATTACCACTCATTATCTATCAGGACTTTTTCGGAAATCCCGCAACAAAAACGTACACTATTCCGGACACCTATGTCGGAAAAACAATTTCCATTGGTGTCACAGGATGTATGCTTGCAATCTGGTCATTACTTTCCAAACGAAAGAACTGGCACAAAACGTTTTTTGCCATCACATGCGCTGTCATGTTGCTTTTATCTGTTCATTCACCAATAACTGCCATACTCTATCGATTCCCTATTCCTATTCTTTCAACAGGTACGCCTACGAGAAATTTATTTGTTCTCATGTTTGCACTCGCCATCCTCGCAGGATATGGACTCGATGCGCTCATAAAAAAAGAGTACGAAACAAAGAAACTTCTAGTCGCAGGTATTTTGATTATTCTTATTACCTGGATAACAGCACTATTCTTGCCAAAAATCATTCCATTCCTTCTTCCGTCACTTTTGAAAAAAAACGCTTGTATCATTACAGCCTTACTTCTGTGTTCTCTTGGTATTTTTATCGCTACAAAATATAGAACTATTTTCATATATGGTTTTATATTTCTTATAACTATTGAACTCGGCTATGGATTTATAAAATTTAATCCGTTTGTACCTGCTTCATTTCTCTACCCCGAAAATACTGTGTTTACCTTTATGCAAAAGAATGCGGGATTGTACCGTTCGTGGGGATATGGAACAGCGAGGTTTGAATCTAATCTAAACGCCCAATATCATGTATATTCGACCGACGGAACAGATCCTCTCAATCTTAAATGGTATAACCAATTCATGCAAAGCAGCAAAGATGGCTATCTCTCCCGTGTTTTTGACAGATCAACACGATCTGATGCAGGACTTGCGCCCGGATATGGAGAACGCGACCTTCCAGACAATCTATATCGGTTACGAATCATGGATCTAACAGGAGTCAAATATATACTAGATAGACCTGAAAATCCAAAAGATAATTTCACTTTTGATTCTTCGAGGTTTAAACCAGTTGAAACACTGAAAAATAATTACATTATTTTCGAAAATACACTTGTATATCCGCGTGTGTTCTTAACCTCGAGTTATCAAACATATGCATCCGTTGATTCCTTTGAAAAACAATTTTTTGCTCATACCTTTGATCCAAGACAAACTATTCTTTTACCTGAAGGGACACCATTACTAAAGGTTTCATACACCAATATATCGAAAGCAACAATTATTTCCTATAAACCCGAAGAAGTAGTCATACAAACGGAAAGTGATGCAGCACAACTTTTATTTCTTTCAGATGCATATGCGCCAGGTTGGACTGCTACCGTTGACGGAAACCAAACGGACGTGTTTCGAGCAGATTATGCATTTAGAGCAATTGAAGTACCAGCAGGCACTCATATGATTGTATTTACGTACAAACCAAAAAGCTTTATGTATGGAAGCATTCTTTCTCTATCCGGATTACTTCTCTTTATCATTTTTCTAATATATCAAGCGATCAAAACAAACAACCGCCGAAAACAATAATATTATTTAGCTCCAAAAAATTGCAAATACGGTGCTGTCAATTCATTATATCTATATGCTGAAGCAGTTGCTGCCTCAATTGCCTGTGTGTCAATATCCTTCGGTATTAATTCACGATGAACTTTTATAACTAGTACTTCTGGATTTTCATAAAAATGTTCATAGAATGAAGCCGATTTTGTTGAACCAAAAACATGTTCATTATCAGTTACTAAGTAATCAATTTTATTGCTTTTTAACGTTGCAGCAACCTGCAAAATACCTCCATTGGAAAATATCATCCCTCTTACAAGTTTTCGTCTATCAATTTCTTTACTTAGATTTTTTTGCCATGAGAATAAGCTTTCTCCTGACAAAAACATCGGCCTATCCACCAACATACTAAACACAGGTCCACTCTTATCCATTTCAAATGCTCGGTTATCAATTAAAAATACATCATCATATGATGTAGTCTTCCTAATAAACTGAGATGTATCTAGGACATCTGAGGATATCGTAAACCCCTGGTGGTGAATTATCTCATTAATATTTCTATACACTTTATAACATGCTCTTGGCGCAGTGAGTAGGATAATAACGCACGTAAAACAATAGACGAGCCACTTTTTCTTCGACTCAGTAATACTTGCGCAATACAGCGCTGTATAAAAAGATATATAAATTAATGACGAAACAATAAAATTAAATGTATTTGATTCCCCTACATCCTGATTGAAAAAAAATCCAATAACCGCGCTTGCAACCAATGGAATAATAAACAGGCAATGAAATTCAAACGGCACTGTACGAAGTGATTTTTTGGTATTGAGCAGTGCAAACAATTTTGTTCCGAATATTAAAGTGAAATACAATACGGTAAATCCAATATTAAATACCATCACTTGTATCCATTTATGATCGTTTTCATATATTAAACGTGCCATATCAAGACGAACAAGATTCAACGCAGGTTGAACAATAAAATTTTGCGCGCGCCAAAACCCAACATAGTACAAACCGCCCGCTGAAGCATTCGCTGATAAATATATGGGCAGACAAAATAAAAGTGTCAACAATCCAACAGACATCGTCACAAAACTTTTTTTCTTAACAACATCATAAAGTGCGAGACAAACCAGACCAACATACCAAAAGAATCCTATATAAATTTTCGTAATAGCGAGACTGGCAAACAACAGAGACGTTGTGACCAGTAATTGTATTGAAAAATCTTTTTTTAACTTAAACAATAATGTAAGTGCCGCAATACTTGTCATCACAGCAATTGCTCTCGGATAATTAGCTAAAAAGCCGATGCCATCTTCAAGTGAAGACATCGCGAAAATAGAGCCTGAATGCGCTATCGCGACATACCAATAGATTGCGTCGCCCCCAAAATAAAAGAAGAACAGCAGCCAACGGGAAAAGTTTTTTGAAAGTCCAAGTTCCCAACATAAACCAAGAAGTAATAATCCAACAACAAAAGCGATAAGCACCGTCGAATACTGAAATTGCAACTGATACACAGGGATATGAAACACTCTCGCAGTTTCACCAACGATAATATTCGACCAATAATGATAATTTTTAAACTCCATTCCTGTTAATCCTGGATACTGCGGTGGAATCGCATGTGTAATCTCTCGGGAAATAGTGCCATAGAAAAAATTATCATTCGGGTCGCCACAGCAGTAGGTTGCAGTTTTGTTCACTGTTACTCCAGTGAACCAAATAGTTGTAAGTTGTGCTATTGCGCCTATGAAGATGAGAACGAATGAAAATTTATCAACAGAAAAAGGTACGCGCGCTACTCGATTCTTTAATCGATGAATAATCCATATACCTGCGCAGATAATGACATATATCGATGAAAAATACCGAATGCCGAGATACGCCGAAATAACACCTATAAAACCGAATAACGTCATTCCTATGACAATGGCGAGCGGTATGCGAAAAATTTTAGGCATCAATGCTTTTTTAAGCAGCATATCTCCCGGCATGAAATAAGCAATCCATACGACAACAGCATATTTAAAGAATTGCAACCAAAAATTCCAATCGTTTAAAGAAAAGTTAGGCATAAAAATTTTCCTATCTCCATCGTATCATGTACTTCCTCTATTCTTTTGATATTGTATATCCAAATAGAGATATCTGATTTTTCTGATAATCAGATATTGTCGGAATACGTTTTTTCATAACATAAACACAAGAGGGCTTTCCTGAATTCAATAACTGTTCATATTTTGCTTTGTCCGTCTCTAATAACACAAATGAATCTGCCTCTTCATCTCTGCATGCACCAACATAAAACGTTGGAGCATATGTTAAAAACATTTCTTGTCTTGCCTCCTGATATATAGGAAATTTCGGCATGATTGAAGTATACCAAGAATATTTATATGCAGTCGGCACACCTGCAACAAAATAAATCGGATCTTCCCACATTTCAACAAACATCGTGTCACCAGGCGCTGCAAGAAGCCGTATTACTTCTCCTTTAGCAAAATAATTTCCGTAGCCGTTGTTAAATTCTGTTTGCGTATCAATAGACTCACGAATATATGATTGTGGGGCAATAATCGTATACCCTATGACGAACCCCGCCATACTTATAAAAAGAACTGAGATATTTTTTGTTTTCTTATCTCTCCACATATCCATGACGCCAGTTGCCGTGATACACAAAAACATTCCATACCAAGGAATCATATGAAATGCGTCATAATACAGGCTACCAACCGGAACCAAACGAAGATTCGCTGTAGCCAATATTCCTATAACTGCGATGATGAGGAGATATCTTTTTTTCCAAAACAATTCGTATCCTACGAATACAAAAAATATGCCTGAAAGAACTACCAATACATTCTGAAAAACATTTCCAAACCCCTTGATTAACACAAATACCGGATATGCCACTATCTGAAGCACCGTTTGCATAGTCCAAGGTTGGACTGCAACTTCTTGCTGCAAATTTGTCACTATCACATTAAACACATACTCTTTCACAGGAAATAACAAAACTGTAACAACATGAAGCGATAAAAACATACTTAATCCAATCACTATGGATTTTCTATTGTTCTTTTCTCTCAATCCCGCAATAAAAAGGATTCCAAGTGCAATAAAAGACCATGGCATAAATGGCTCACGCATCCAAAAAATAAACCATGAACAAATTGCCGCAAGAATATATTCCCAAAAAAACACGCGCTCTTTCCTGAAGAACGAAATGACGAGTACCGTCAAATACATCATTGGATACGCAATCATTCCCTCTGCCAAAAATCTGTCGCCAAAAATATAAAACTTTGTCAATTCAAAAACAACGAGAGATAAAAATAATGAAAAACCAAAACGAAAAATAAGTAACGACCCACAAATATCAGCAAACACGAGCGCAGCAATCCGATGATATTTTACGAGTTCAAACAACGTCTGCGGGTGAGTTATATATTGAATGGCTGCACTAATATATGCCATGAATGGCTGATGGTTAAAAAAAATCTGACTGTATAATTGCTTTCCTTGAAGAATAAAATCGCCTGCGCCAAAGTTAAAACAATCATCAAAGCACCCAAACGCGCCGACTCTTTTTAAGAGTAAAAAAGATACACAAACAAAAAATCCTTGGAAAACCACAAAGAGTACAAGCTTTTGAATAAAGGAACTTCTTTTTTTATTCACCATGTGAGGAAAAAATTTAAATCTAAATCTATAATTGCGTATCAGAAATTTTCCACAATTTTGATTGTCTCAGTCGTTTTGCGAAAATCGCAGGATATCGTAATACAGCGAGGAGATACCCTTGAATCATTATCCAATCCAGCCGGAATAGTGCCTGCAGAAGTCGTATGGGCGTCCAAAAAATATGAGCAGCCAATATTGACGGCTCACTCAAATTTTTCCAGATAAAAGTAAATTGATTTCTATATGAAATTCGCTGAACATCACGCGCAGAATACTGACTTTTTATTACTCCCACTTCATGATAGTGTCCCACAATGCTCTTTGGTTCAAATACTATCTTCCATCCGGCTTTTCTTGCGCGATAGGAAAGATCAATATCTTCCCAATAAAACGGATTAAACAGCGTGTCCATACCACCTAAGGTGTTCCACATAACCCGCCGGAAGGCGCCACTTCCACCAGAAACCCATGCAGTGTCAGATTCAGTCACTTCCCCACGCGCGTGTGTGTAATATCCTTTTTTCCAACTGGCCACTCCACGTCCACGAAGTATTGTTTTTCCATTCTCCAAACTTTTTTCCAGACAGCCGACAGCAAATACCGAATTCTCTGCAAAATGCTCTAAAAGTGGAGTCAAATATCCTTTTTCCGGCTCCACATCAGTGTTCAGCAGTATGACAATATCTCCTGTGGCTTTTGCGACACCGGAATTTACATTGCCAGCAAACCCCTGTCGTTTCTTGTTGGCAACAACGATAATGTCTGGGAAATTCTTTTTTATATATGCAACCGAGCCATCAGTCGAAACATCATCGCAAATGATAATTTCAGCGCCTGGTGTAGCGTCAATTGTTTTTTGAAGATGCTTTTCCATCAGATACACACCATTCCAATTTGGAATCACGACAGAAACAGATAGTGACTTATTTTTCATATGTTACTTATATTGTATCGCAACCGCATGCGTTCCGTCAGGAATGACAAATCCGAAGAATATGTAGTTTGCCCGTTGTATTTGGACTGGCGAGCCATCCACAGTCACACGCCAATGATTGTCCATCATATTGCCGATAACCAAAAATCTTGGATTTTTCGATGATGAACGAAGCGTCATCCTGTCACCTTCATACGTTTCTATCTCCACTGTATCCTCTTTTGCTGATTCACCAACGATAAACGGTTCACCCTCTAACACAACGCTCATCCCCGGAACGAATTCCTTTGCATATAGCCTACTCATCACAGCTTCTTTTGATTTTTCAAAGAAAAATTGCTCAGCAAAATATACCCGCGGCACTTTATTAACAACCGAATACAATTTTGTTGTTCCTTCTTCACTCAGTAATCGAACAGTCGGAGATACAATTGAATCCATTGCAAGAATGTACTGTACATTTAATAACGACATTAACGGTGATGTAATTGTTTTTGGAGAAATAATTCGATTAAACCCGAATGGCGGTTTGATATTTGGTTCTCCCCGTTCCATGGCGGCAATATATTCCTCATACCGCGATGAGTATATCGGATCATATCCTGCAACAGATTCTATATTGTAAAAATTTAATACGTTTGGTGGCACTAAACGATCATCTGTTGCAAGTACCCGAAACGGTTTTTTCATCTGCATAAGCGTTTCGATAATTTCTGTTTTCGGAAAAAAATAAGCGCTGTCCGTAAATGGAGTAAATTTCCATCCAAACCGTGCCATCTCAAAAACCAAGAGCGTAAACATTCCAAAACAAAGAATGCTCCGTAATACTTTCCATGATGTTTTACTCCATAGAAGCAACACTGCAATGCCGAATAACACTCCATAGATACCCGTCGGCAACATAAGATTCCGCTTCATGACGCCGAGCTGTTGGGCTGAAACATGCAGGAATGTTGGTTGAATATACGCAAACCAGGCAAAACCAAGAAATACTCCAATTGTCATCATTCCAACGATTAATCTTTTCTTTCCGTTCTTCAAAATATCAGCCATACCATACGCGGCAAGAATAGAAAGACTAAAATCAACAATACCTAGCAGTCTCGTTGGTTGCAATGAAGAAAGAAATGGAATATGAAGAGAAAATGGAAGCCGTGCAATCGGTCCATCAACCGCAAACAGAAGACATACTAACGTCACAACAACCCAGAATCCTGTTTCCTTCGCAATGCCGATGGTAGCAAGTACGAGCCCTGCAATACCAATATATCCCACCATTTCTCCATAGTTCCATGTCCCCCAGTAATTCAGTGTCGCAGGATTTCCAAAAAAATCAGGCGCCACAAATTGGAGAAGATGACGAATTGGAATAAAAAATCCCTCTGTATTCCATAGACTCCCACCTGCTCGTGAACTTGCTATGTATACAGGGATAAACCGTAACCAAATGGGTGCGGTCAAAGCAAAAATAATCAGCGGTGTCAGTATGTGCATCAGATATATTGTCTTTGGTTTTGCTGCCCGAAAGCTCCAGACTGCGTACGCGAAAAGAAGCACAAGAGAATAAAAAAACACCTGTATGTGACCCGCAAAAAACGAGGCAACAACTGAAAAAATAAATACTACTCTCCAAGGCATTTTTCTTTCTGAAAAATGCATTTTATCAAATGAAAGTAATAGCAATGGGAGCCAAAGTAAGGTCGAACCGATCGTTCCCCACGTAAGCCAAGCAACGGAAAATCCTGAAAAAGAAAAACATATTGATCCCACAAGTGCTGCCAGTGGAACGACATTTTTGTGACGTAAAAACAAATACAAAAAAATACCCGCCAAAATTGGTTGACTGATAATCAACATTGACCAGGCCACCATAAACGGAAATAGGAAAAATAAAATATTTAATGGATACAACGCACCTGATTGAATATTTGCAAGAAGCGGAGTTCCTGAAAATGATGTAGCGTCCCACAGGGGCATATGTCCTTTTTTGAATGCACTAATCACCTGTTTTCTCCAAGGAATCTGTTGTCTGATTGGATCAGTAATCAGAAAGTTTTTATATGGCACACCATTTTGAAATGTAGTCGCATATGCATCCCGCCATGGATGATATAACCCAACAAGATCATCAGAAGGAACTGGTAATTTTCCAAAAAAAATCGTTTTGTAAAAAAATCCGAGTATGAGTAGTACCAAAAAACAAATCACTAACAGATCTTGGTGTTTCTTGCCAAATGATACTAGTCTATCAATAAATTTTACCTGCATATGGAGTTTAAGAGTGCATCATATTGCACGTTGAATGCTTCCTTTGAGAATTTCTTCACGGTTCCACAAGCTGCAACAACGATTTTTTTAACAGTCGTAGTATCTTTCATCGCTTCACGTGTCTCTTTGATGAGTTCGTCTATTGTATTCCAAAGATATCCGTTTACTCCCTGTGTAACGATCTCAGGTTGTCCTCCTGCGTTATAGACAATAGGAACACATCCTGATCCCATAGCCTCAACTGTCGTCATACCAAAATGCTCCATGCGCACAGGATCTGTTTCACCATACCCCGCGGCGTGCCAATAGATACGTGCCTTAACATACAATGATTGAAGCATTTCATATGAACAATTTACTTGAAATTCAATTGGATATCCCTTTGCCATTTCTTGCAGCTTTTGTACATATTCCCCGTCCGTCGGCAACGAACCTCCGGCAAGAATAAGTTTCCATCCTGCGCATTGTTTATTTTTTATCATTTCGATAAATGCACGGATTAAAATGTCCTGTTTTTTAGCTCCATATAACGCGTTAAATCTGCCTACTGACAAAATGATTTTCTCTTTTTTTGAGAGTGTACATCCAGTTGTAACGACTGGCGGATAAATCACTGTTATCGGAAGCGTTAGCGTTTTATCAATATTATTTTTGGTAAACTCTGAATTAACGACGACACTGTCGTACTTTTTTCTTTTCCAAGGAGACATCGGAATAGTCGCAAATGGGACTTGGAAATGAATAATATTATGGCGAGCTAGTGTCGTCGGTACACTCCCGTCACTTAAGAAAAAAATCATGTCATACGAAGATGACTCGATTAATTTTCTGACAAGTAGCCGACGCGCGAATACGTTCGGCACTATTTTTACTTTTGATAAATTGAGTCCGAATCGATCCGTCGCACTGTCTAACATTGATTTGTCATCCCAAAAAACAGAAACGTCATGTGTCTTTGACCAGTGTTCGGCTAAGGTTAACACGTATCGTTCCCCACCTCCCAGTGAATCGAAATACGGATTATATATGCCTATTTTTAATTTTTTTGTTTGTATGTCCATAGTGCAATGCCTGCAATAATGATGCCACTTATACCTGACAGGACGAGTCCTATACGAAAACCAAAAGGATGATATCTATATTCTATCGTATGCACGCCAGAGGGCACTGCAACAGCCCTGAAATCATAATCTGCCCGGTACACAGGCGTCTTTTTTCCGTCGATGGTCGCGCTCCACCCAGAATCAAATACATCTGATAAAAACAATAATTTCGGTCCCTCACTCGTCGTTTTTATTGAGATTCTGTTTGCTGAATACAAAAGAATTTGCGCGTCGCCACTCCCCGCCGCCGGCTCAATGGCAGGTTTTACCTCTAAAATAACGGAATTTCTTCTGTCAAAGTCCGGCGCAAATAACCGATCAATGATTTTTTGATTTTCCGTAATCACTTCATAGGAAGATGTAAGGAATGCACGGGGAAAACTTTTCGTATAGACATATACTTCATACTGCCCGTCTTCATAGGTTTTCTGCATTTCTCCATTTTCGTATTGCCATACAGGAAACGCCCACACATTTCTTCCGTCACTCACGCGTTGCAAAATATAACGCACTCCCAAAAGTTGCAGCGCCTGATCTTTATATCTTCCGTATTTATCAAACAAAACAACAGACCGACCACCAGGAGCGACAATGCCATTAGATGTTGCATTGATAAATTCCGCATATCTTCCCTGATACATGGCATCATAGCCTTCAATGAGAGGCAGTCTGTACGTCATACCCGTTTCCCCGCTGATGTTTCCAAACACCCGATAATTGCCGATTTCTCTGTTTAAATGTGTCAACACATTCATCGTCGGATACACAAATTCTTTTTCATCAAACGGCATCCATTTGGATGCATATCGATACATATCAAACATGCTGATAAGTATCAATGCAAAAATGGGTACCATATACCATTTCATCTTTTTGAAAAAACCTATTGCCATAAAAAATAAAGAGGCGCAAGCAAATGCCGTCGGCAATAATAAATTATGTTTGGCGATTACATTTTCGTCATTTGTGAAAGGTTCAACCACCATCACGATAAACCATACAATTACCAAAAGAAGCACTACTCCAGCTGCAAACAAAGAAAAATTTGTCATCTTCTTTGTTTTCCACAGGGTAGTAAGCTCGTCCATGCCGAATGCAGATAAAGCTGCAAGAGAAAAACTACAAAGAATGATAATACGAGATGCAGCACTCGTTGAGACAACAGGCAACTTCAGTGCAAAAAGCAACGTGTTTAATGGCGTCGGGTACGCAAAAAATAACGCAACAACAGCAAGAAGCGCGAAGAAACGAACATATCCTTTTGGCTTACGTATAACCCCAAATAGTGCCAACATCAAAGGAATGACACCGACATAACTGGCCCATTCCGCATAATGACCAAACCAATCATTTCTCGTGACAGGATTTCCATAAAAATCAGGAGAAAATACCGTTACAAAGTATTTCCAAGGGATTACCTCTCCCTGTACAAAACTTGAACTTCTCGTTGATGCCATATACGCCTGAAAGGTCAACAAAATCTGAGGTGATGCAATCAATACTCCGCATGCTGCAACTATCACAAGCATGATTCCCTGCTTCCACGATCTTGAAGACAGCGTCATAAACAAAATGTATAAGAGTGTCGCAGATAAAACATAAAGAGAGATCTGGAAATGCCCCGACACAAAAGAAACTGCGAGGCTTACCGCAAGAATAACCAAATACCACCATTTTTTATTTTTTATGTATGACGTCACAGCCCACAATGCATATGGCAAACAAAGCGCCGCATACCCAAGCGTTCCATATGCCATCCACGTTGTCATAAAGCCGCAAAACATAAATGCAACAGCACTTAACGTTGCAGCACTTCTAGAGCGACCCAGAGACCGAATAAACATATACATTCCAAGACCTGCAAGAAGCGGCTGTAACAATATATACACACTCCAGGCATCAATAAATGAAAGTATAAAAAACAACACATTGAACGGTGAAAAAACAGCAGACTGATAATTTGCCGCATGCACAGATCCAGCAAAACTATACGGATTCCAAAGAGGAATCTGCCCGAGTTTAAAACTATCTATCGTTATTTTTTTCCAAGGAAAAATCTGCGTGATCACATCCGGCATTGCATTGTTTTTTACCGGCATTCCATACGATGTATTCCAAGGAGGGAAAAATGTTACCAAATACTTTGATGGAAAAGGAATCAACCCTTTTCCAAAGTATGGAAAACAAAATGCAATCCACAAGACAACAATTGCAAGTATTGGTAATAGAAAAAAATGTTTATTTTTCATTGTGTCGTTGTTGTTTTTCCCAAAGTTTCGCATAGGTGATAAACATACTAAATGCCTGATATATACTTTCTATCCATCCGACCGTCCCCACTCGCCAACCTTGTTGTCTCACAAATGAGTCGTTAAACGCAGTCAGCATGACCCGAATAAAACGCCACCATGACATTTTCGGATGACCTGCCAAAAACCGTAAATTTGCTTCTATATCTGACCATTCGTTTGTTTTTTCTACCATTTCGGCTATTGTACGATGCGTCCTATGTTCCAATGGAGCATGAAGCGTATCAATAGATCCATTAATATTTGCATGTTCATGAAGCGCCCCTTGCCACGAAATAAGAGCACTCTTTTTAATGAGCCGTACCATCTTATCTTTCGTGGGCCAACGGTGACCCAGATAATAATTTTCACGCGTTATAAAATACGCAGCTGCTGGTCCACTCACTTTTTCTAAAATTTCTTTTTGAAGTGCAAGAGTCACTAGTTCATCTGCATCGATATACAAAAGCCAGTCACCTGTTGCTTTTGCTGCGCCCGCATCTCGAAGCTCGGAAAAATTCATTCCTTTTTTTTCTATAACCGTCGCCTTCATCTCTTTTGCAATTTTCGCGGTGGCATCTGTCGATCCATTATCAACAACAATAACTTCGCTGGCAAAACGTACATGTTCTATACATGCTGCGATTCTCTCCGCTTCATTTTTTGCAATGATAATGACACTACACGTGTTTTGGTTCATATTGTTTTCCAAACCGACCCCGCATCCAATCGGTTACTGCTTTCTTTCGAATGTCTGTTGCGGTAAACAAAAATCGCATTGCCTCCCTGACAAGGGCAAACTTTGTACGAAACGGGGCATATCGCATTCCAAGAAGCAAACGATTCCTGGTGAAATAATATTCATGAAGCGGATTACCAGGCCTGCCAGATGAACCAGCATTTACATGCCATACAATAGAAGATGGGACATACATCGTCTTCCATCCGGCTTTCTGCATGCGTACATTCCAATCAAGATCCTCTAAGTATAAAAAGTACACATCATCAAGCATACCGACCTTACGGACAACGTCTGCCCGTACAACGAAAGAACAACCTGTGATGAATGGCGTAGATTCTGTTGTATTATATTGTCCATGATCCACTTCATCGACGCCACGATGCGATGCATACATATTATTCCAGTCAACAATACCACCTGCATACCAAAATACTTTACCGCGTTCGCTTTCTTTATATCGATCATGATGATATTCATGATCTGGCGCAAAATAAATTTTGCAACCGGCCGCGCCAACTGTAATTTCATCAAAGACTTTGGTAAAAGATAAAACATTTTTATCGACGATCGTATCATTGTTCAGAAGCCAAATAAGATCAACATCTTTTTCTAATGCGTATTTTATCCCAACGTTATTTCCGCCGGTAAATCCAAGATTTGTACTATTCTCAATAAGGGTGACTTTTGGAAACTGTTTTTTTATAATTGCAACGGAATCATTCGTTGATCCATTATCTACCACGATTGTCAGAAGTGTATTGTCACCGAGGACAACATGTTCCAAAGATTTCAGGCAGGCGACCGTATCAATGATGCCATTCCAATTAACGATAATGACTGCAATTGTATATTTTTTCATGGTCATAGACCCAAACTTTTCCGTTTAATTTTTTTGATGATATTTAATACAGTATTTTTAGAATTTTTCATGGAAGCTGTCAGTGTCCAATAGGAAATTTCTTTTCCCCGTTCCTTTAGCTCATCTGACACTGCACTTAGCTGGATATCGCGCTGTTCAAATTTATCCATTTCCCATTTTTTTGCAAATGTACAAAATGAATAAAAGGCTTGGAACATCGCAAGTACCAACCCATGAAGTCCATCCTTGTATCCCCCTTCTGCAAAATAAATTTTGATAAAATCTGATATCGGAAACCGAAACG
>Ga0079306_1001054_pt1 | contig 20480 bp, 17 predicted proteins | sample Methanotroph_Enr_FD_79181 | JGI IMG/M metagenome (GOLD analysis project Ga0079306, IMG submission 79181) | Enriched soil microbial communities from Old Woman Creek wetland in Ohio, USA - Methanotroph_Enrichment_5 | ecosystem: Environmental > Terrestrial > Soil > Wetlands | place: USA: Ohio...
GGACGGGCTCACCTGCCTGAAGAAGATCATGGCCACCCATCCCCTGCCGGTGCTCATGGTCTCCAGCCTCACCCAGGAGGGGGCCCAGGCCACCCTGGACGCCCTCTCCATCGGCGCCCTGGACTTCATCCCCAAAGAGAGCAGCTTCGCCACGATGAGCATCCTGCAGATCCAGCAGGACCTGCAGGAGAAGGTGCGGCGTCTGGCCACCAGCCCGAAGTTCCATCCCCGGACCGCAGCCGAGCCGCCCGCCCACGCCGCGCTCGCGGCCCCGAGACCGCACCCGGCCCGTCCCGCAGCACCGCTGCCGCCCGGCACCTCCCTGCCGGTCTCGCCCACGGCGGACCTGCTCGTGATCGGGAGCTCCACCGGAGGACCCAAGGCGCTCCAGGACATCCTTCCGGCCCTGCCGGCGGGCCTTCCCGTGCCCTGCCTCATCGTCCAGCACATGCCCAGCACCTTCACCAAGCCCTTCGCGGACCGCCTGGACGGTCTGTGCCAGGTGCACGTGAAAGAGGCGGAACAGGGTGAGCCGCTCAAGGCCGGCACCGTCTACATCGCCCCCGGAGGCATCCACATGCTCTACGGGGCCCGCGGACCCAAGGGCTGCGTGGAGCTCAGTCCCGAACCCGTGGCCTCCCTCCACCGGCCCAGCGTGGACGTGCTGTTCCAGAGCGTGGCGGAGCAGTACCGCGGCCAGGTGCTGGCCGCCATCCTCACCGGCATGGGCTCCGACGGGGCGAAGGGCATGGACCAGCTCAAGCGGAAGGGGGCCCACACCCTGGCGGAATCCGAGGAGTCCTGCGTGGTCTACGGGATGCCCCGGGCGGCCGTGGAGCGCGGCTGCGTGGACCTGGTGGCTCCCCTGCCGGACATCGCGGGCCACCTGCGCCGCCACTTCAGACTCTGATGGAGATCCCAGGCCCCCTGGTCCCGCAGATCCTCGGCACCGTCCAGCTGACGCCTGGCGCGGCTGCAGCGCCATCGTTCCTGGCGCTGCTGGGGGGCCAGACCCTGGAGGCCACGCTGCTGGACATCCTGCCCCAGGGCGTGAAGCTCCAGCTGGCGGACGGGCAGCAGCTGCTGGCCCAGGGCCAGCTCCCCTTCGCTGCGGGCAGCCTCCTGGCCCTGAAGGCCTTGCCCCTGCCTGGAGGGGCGGGGATCCGGCTCCAGGTCCTGCGGGCCACGCCCCCCCCGACGGACCCGGTCCTGGCCCCGCTGGCCCAGGGCGAGGCGGGTCCCCTCCTGGCGCGCCTGCAGTCGCCCGCAGAGGCCCTGAAGCCTCTCGCCGCCCTGTTCCAGGCCCTGGCCCGACCCGGATCGGCGGAGGCGCCAGAGGCCTGGTCGGCCTGGATGAAGACAGCCCTCGCCACCCTGGCTGATCCCGCGGCCTCGCCCCGGGAGGCCCCCTTCCATCAGCTCCAGGCGCGGGAGGGCACCGCCCTCTTCGAGATCCCCCTGCCCTGGGCCCCGGGTGCCGGTCCCATGCGGATCTGGGTGGAATCCGACGCTCCGGGGACCGCCCCGGAGGACGCCACCCGCCGGGTCTTCCTCAGCGTCCCCTTCAGCGTCCTGGGCGACGTACGCCTGGGGGTGGAGCGGAACCCCGCCGGCCTCCGGGCGCGGATCTGGGTCGAGGACCCCGCCCGCCTCGAACCTCTCCGGGCCGGGCTGGAGGCGGAGCTGACCGCCCTCGGCGCCCCCGCCAGCCTCCAGATCCTGTCCCTTCCGGAGGCCTCGCCCGACCTGCGGGCCCTGGCTGGCGGCACCCCCCTCTCGGCCCTCGGATGAGCGATCCGGGCCCCTTTCCGCTCCAGCGGGAGCCCAGCGGCACCCAGGCCCAGGTGGGCCCTTCGGCACGGCTTCCCCGTGTCCATCCCACCGTGGTGCTCCTCGGCTACTGGATCCTGTTCCTCGTGCTCCAGCGGGCCGCCGCCCTCCTGACGCCCACCCCCGCCGTGAGCGTCTGGTACTTCCCCTCGGCCCTCAGCCTGGCCCTGCTGCTGGCGCTCGGGCCGGCCTACACGCCGGCCCTGCTGGTGGCCCCCCTGCTCGGCAACCTGGTCCTGGTGTTCAGGCCGGGGGGGATCCCCCTGGCCGACGCGGTCCTCAACGCCGTGGCCCACGCCCTGGGCTACGGGCTGGCCGCGCTGGCCTTCCGGCGGGCTCGCCTCTCGACGCGGCTGCGCCAGGTGCCCGATGTAGGGGGCCTCATCCTGGCGGCGGTGGCGGCCCCCTTGCTGGTGGCCATCCCGGCGGTGATCTCCCTCCAGTGGGGAGGCGCCCTGGGCTCCATGCCCCCCCTCCGCGCCTTCCGGGCCTTCTGGATGGGGGACACCCTGGGCGTGCTCACCCTGGCTCCGTTCCTCCTGGTGTGGATCGTGCCGCTGATCCGGGGGGTGCGACCGGCCCGCTGGTGGCCCTGGCTCCCGGAGCGCCCGATGGAGGCGGCGCTCCAGTCGCTGGCCCTCGCCGGGGGGGCCCTGCTCACCGTCCGCCTGAGCACGCCCGGCACCCTCCACCTGAAGTACGTGCTCTTCCTCCCCCTGCTCTGGGTGGCGCTCCGCGGGGGCCTCAAGGCCGTGAGCCTTGCCATCCCCTTCCTCAGCCTCGCCTTGATGGCACTGCTGGCCTGGGACGCCCGCCCCCTGTCCACCCTGATCGACGCCCAGGCCTTCCTGGTGATCCTCTTCGGGACCGCACTGCTCATGGGTTCAGCCATGGAGGCCCAGGATCGGGCCCTGCGGACCCAGGCCCGCCGGACGGGACGCCTCAACCAGTTGATGGAAGGGACCGGCGCCATCGCCTGGGAGATGGACCCGGCCACCGGACGGTCCGGGCACCTCGGAAGGCAGGTGGAGGGCCTCCTGGGGTGGCCCCAGAAGACCTGGCTGGAGAAGCCCTTCTGGGGAGCCGTGGTCCATCCGGATGATCAGGCCGCCTTCCTGGGGTTCTGCCAGGAAACGGGCGGGGGCGGGGTGGGCCGCCCGATGGATCTCCGCCTTTGCACGCCCGAGGGCACGATCCGCTGGGCGCGGGTGCTGGCCGGACCCGGACGGGGGGTGGATACCGGCGCCGTGATGGGTTTCCTCTTCGATATCCACGCCCAGAAGCGGGCCGAGGAGGACCGGAGCCGGTTCTTCCAGATGACAGGGGAGCTGCTCGCCATCTGGGACGCCAAGGGCTGTTTCCAGGACGTGAACCCGGCCTGGGAGGTCCAGCTCGGCTACCGCCGGGAGGATCTGGTCCACACGCCGCTCCTGGACCGGGTGCATCCGGACGATCGCGCCGAGGCGATCGACGGCCACGATCGGACCATCCAGGGACAGGAGCGGGTAACCTTCGAATGCCGGTTCCAGGGCCGGGACGGAGCCTACCGGTGGCTCCTCTGGTCCGCCACCTACCTGCGCGAACAGGGCCTGGCCTACGGGGTGGCCCGGGACATCACGGACCGCAAGGAAATGGAACTCCAGTTGCGGGCCAGCGAGGCCCGGTACCGATCCACCCTGGCCGCCCTCGAGGAGGGGGTGGTGGTCCGTGACTGGGAGGGTCGCATCCTGTCCTCCAACACCGCCGCCGAGCGGATCCTGGGGGACGAGCCCTGGCTGCTGGATGGACCCCTCGACGAGGCGCAGGACGTCATCCACGAGGACGGAACGCCCCTGCATGCAGACGAGCTGCCGCCGCTCCGGGCGCTCCGGAGCGGGACCCAGGTCCCGGGCACGGTCATCGGGTTCCGCCGCCGGGACGGGAGCCGGGCCTGGGTCCAGGTGGCGGCCCAGCCCCTGATTTCCGAGGGCCGGATCCGGGGCGTGGTCTGCTCCCTCGCCGACATCACCGGGCCACGCGCCGCCGTGGAGGCCCTCCACCACAGCGAGCGGGAGCTGCGGAGCATCCTGGACACCCTGCCGGACATGATCTTCCAGATGGATGCCCGGGGGACCTACCTGGGTTTCAGGCCCTCCAGCCAGGAGGCGCCCTTCCTTCCGCCCAAGGCCTTCCTGGGCCGGACGATCGGGCAGGTCCTCCCGGAACTCGCCGGGCCCACCCTCGACGCCATCCGCCGCTGCCTGGAGCAGGGACAACCGCAGAGCTTCAGCTACCAGCTGCCGGGACCCGCCGGGCCGAAGCACTACGAGGCCCGCATCATCCCCCACCGGGCCGACGAAGTGCTGGCCATCGTCCGGGACATCTCGGACCTCAAGCAGCACGAGGAAGTCATCCGGCTCGCCCTGCGGGAGAAGGAGGTGCTCCTGAAGGAGATCCACCACCGGGTGAAGAACAACCTGCAGGTGGTCTCCAGCCTGCTCCGCCTCCAGGCCAGCTCCCACCGCGAGCCGGCGGTCCAGGCGGCCCTGCAGGAAGCCCAGGAGCGCATCCACGCCATCGCCCTCATCCACCAGAAGCTCAAGCACGCCCCGGATCCCACCCGCCTGGACCTGGCCGCCTACGTCCAGACCCTGGCGGAGCGGCTGGTGAGGAGCTACGCCAGCGCACCGACCCTGGTGGACCTCCGGATCCAAGTGGACGCCGTACGGCTGGGGCCGGACGAGGCCGTCCCGCTGGGGCTGATCCTGAACGAGCTGGTCTCCAACGCCCTCCAGTACGCCTTCCCGATCGGAAAGGGGGGAAGTCTTGAGATCGAGCTCGAGTCCCTGCCCGGCGGGCAGGTCCTGCTGCGGGTCGCGGATTCTGGAATGGGCCTGCCCGACGGGGTGGACCTGGACCACGGCGGCCTCGGATTCCAACTCGTGCGAGCCCTGGCTGATCAGCTCGGTGGCACACTGGAACTGGAGCGGCGTCGCGGTGCCGCCTTCCGCCTGACCTTCACCCCTCGACCCGGCCCCGGCATCCATGACCCCTGAGAAGATCCTGATCGTCGAGGACGAGGCCATCGTCGCCATGGACCTCCGGCTGCACCTGCAGGCGCTGGGATACGAAACCTCCGCCGTGGCCTCCAGCGGGGACCAGGCCATCGAGCTGGCCCTCCGGACACGCCCGGACCTGGCCCTCATGGACGTTTCCCTGGGCGAAGGGATGGATGGCATCGAGGCCGCCCGCCAGGTCCAGGCCATGGGCATCCCGGTGGTGTTCCTCACCGCCTACGCCGACGAGGTGACCCTGGACCGGGCCAAGCGGAGCGGCCCCTACGGCTTCCTGGTCAAGCCCTTCGACGAGCGGGCCCTGCACTCCACCATCGAGATGGCTCTCTTCCGGCACCGCATGGAGAAGGAGCTGAAGGCCAGCGAGTCCCGTTTCCGGGCCCTCATCGAGAACACCCAGGATCTGGTGGTGATCCTCGACCCCGCCGGGTCCGTCCGCTACGCCAGCCCCTCCGCCCTCCGGGTCCTGGGCTACAGCCCCGGCGAACGGCCCGGCTTCTCCGCCTTCGATCTGGTGCATCCGGACGATGTTCGCAAGGTCCAGGAGCAGTTCCTCGAACTGATGGCCCACCCCCGGGAGTCGCGGACGCTGGAGATCCGGGGCCGCCACCGGAACGAGGACTGGCGCCTGCTGGAGATCGTCGCCCAGAACGCGATGGACGTGCCGGGCGTGCAGGGCATCGTCATCCATGCCCGCGACATCACCGACCGGCGGCAGAACGAGCTCGATCGCCGGAACATGGAAGCCAAGATCCAGCAGGCCCAGAAACTCGAGAGCCTGGGCGTCCTCGCCGGAGGCATCGCCCACGACTTCAACAACCTGCTCATGGGCATTCTCGGGCACGCCGGCCTCGCCCTGATGGAGATGGGGGACGACAATCCCCTGAAGCGGCGCATGCTGCAGATCGAGGTGGCCGCCACCCGCGCGGCGGAACTCACCAACCAGCTCCTGGCCTATTCCGGAAAGGGCCGGTTCCTGGTGGAATCCCTGTCCCTCTCCCGCCTGGTGGAGGAGATGGGGGGCCTGCTGGAGACCGTCATCTCCAAGAAGGCCACGCTGGAGTACCGCTTCTCGCCGGACCTTCCCCTCATCGAGGGAGACGCAACCCAGATCCGGCAGGTGATCATGAACCTCATCACCAATGCCTCCGATGCCCTGGGCGGCCGGGTGGGGCACATCCGCGTCACCACGGGGATCATGCCCAGCGGACCCGCCACACCCACCCTGGCGGGCACCGCCCCCGAGGGCTCGGCCGTGTGCCTGGAAGTGGTGGACACCGGGGATGGCATGGACGAGGCCACCCTCCAGCGGATCTTCGATCCCTTCTTCACCACCAAGTTCACGGGGCGGGGACTGGGCCTGGCTGCGGTGCTGGGCATCATGCGGGGCCATCACGGCGCCATCCAGGTCCAGAGCGAGCCCGGCAGGGGCACCACCTTCCGCCTGCTTTTCCCGGCCGCGGTGGAAGCCCGCATCTTCGAGGCCGCCAGCCGCACGGGCCCCCAGCCCTACTTCGGCACGGGCACCATCCTGGTGGTGGACGACGAGGAGAACGTCCGCACCGTGGCCACCACCAGCCTGGAGCGCTGCGGCTTCACCGTGCGGACCGCCTGCCACGGCCGCGAGGGCCTCGAGATCTTCCACGCGGAGGCCGCGGGGATCCGGGCCCTGATCCTCGACCTCACCATGCCCGAGATGGGGGGCGAGGAGGTGCTGGCCGCCCTGCGGGCCGAAGGCGGTCCCGGCGCCCACGTGCCCGTACTCATTTCCAGCGGCTACAGCACCGCGGACCTCGCCGCGGACCTCCAGCGGCATGGCCAGGTCTCCTTCCTCCAGAAGCCCTACGGACCGAAGGAACTGATCCGCAAGATCCGGGAGTGCCTCGGGGAGTGATCAGGCCTTGGCCCGGAGCTGTTTCAGCAGCCTCGGCAGGCGGTTGAGGGCGGCCTGGGACTCGGTCCACTCCCGGTGGGGCCGGGCCGGGAAGCCGGTCACGAAGCTGCCCTCGGGCAGGCTCTTGGCCACCACGCTGTTGCCGCCCACGATGCTGCGGCTGCCGATCTCGATGTGGCCGACCACGCCCACCTTGCCCGCCAGGGTCACGTAGTCGCCCAGCTTGGTGGATCCGCTGATGCCCGTCTGGCTCACCAGGAGGCAGTGCTCCCCCACCTGGACGTTGTGACCCACCTGCACCTGGTTGTCCACCTTGGTGCCGGAACCGATGCGGGTGGGCCCCAGCACACCCCGGTCCACGGTCACGCAGGCGCCGATCTCCGCCTCGTCGCCGACCTCCACCCAGCCCACCTGGGGCACCTTCTGGTGGCGCCCGTCCACCAGCACGTAGCCGTAGCCGTCGCTGCCGAGCACCGAATTGGCGTGGATGCGGACGTTCCGTCCCAGCCGGGTGCGCCGGTACAGGACCACGCCGGAGAACAGCTCGCAGCCATCCCCCAGGACGCAGTCGTCGCCCACATGGACACCCGGGTGCAGGACGCAGCCCGCGCCCAGGGTGGACCGGGCCCCCACGGTGGCCCCGGGGGCGACCCGGCAGCCGGCCCCGAGCGAGGCCGTGGGATGCACGGGGCTTCCCCCCCAGTCCGGCTCGGGTTCCGGATGCAGCCAGCCGATGGCCTGGGCGAAGGCCCAGTAGGGATTGGAGATCCGGAGGACGGGATGCCCTCCCAGATCCGAGGCGGGGTCCACCAGGATCAGGCCCGCCCGGCTCTCGCGGGCCTTGGCGGCGTACTTCGGGTTGGCCAGGAAGGACACGGAGCCAGGCTGGGCCTCATCCAGGGGACGAACTTCGGAAATGAGGCGATCCGGGGGACAATGCTCAAGTTCGCCCCCCAGCCGGGCGGCCAGTTCCTGGGCAGTCATCGTCGTCATGGGGGGCCTCCTCGGTCTTCCGTTCCCAGTCTTCAGTCTTCGGCCTTCAGTTTCCACCCTCCCACCCCGGATTTTCGATGCATCCAGTTCTGTTCCAGATCGGCGACTTCCCCATCGGCACCTACGGCCTGCTGCTGGCCCTGGCCTTCTTCGCGGGCACCGCCCTCGCCCAGCGCCAGGGCAAGCTGGACAAGCTGGTGCCTGCAGCCATCACGGACCTGGCCATCGCAGTCCTCATCGCCGCCATCGTCGGGTCCAAGCTCCTGATGATCATCGTGGGCCTCTTCACACCGGCAGGTCAGGAAGGCGCCATGGCCTTCCGGGATATCTTCACCCTCTCCACCTTGCGGGCCGGCGGCGCCATCCACGGCGGCATCATCGCGGCCACGCTGGTGTTCTTCTGGAAGCTGCGGAAGGGCCAGGGCCTGCCCCTCCGCATCACCGGCGACGCCCTGGTGCCCGGCGTGGCGCTGGGCCAGGCCATCGGCCGCCTGGGCTGCTTCTCCGCCGGCTGCTGCTATGGCACCGAGACCCACGTGCCCTGGTCCGTGACCTTCACGAACCCCGTGGCCCAGGCCTTCAGCGGCACGCCCCTGGACCTGCCCCTGCATCCGGTCCAGCTCTACAACACCCTGGCGAACCTGACGGTCATGGCCGTCCTGCTGGTCGCCCGGAAGCGCCGCGGCTTCGAAGGCCAGATCTTCGCCCTCTACTTCCTGGTGGAGGGCCTGGGCCGCGTCGTCACCGAGACCTGGCGCGGCGACGTGGATCGCGGCACGGGTTGGATGGGCTGGGCGTGGCTGAGCACCGGCCGGGCCACGGGCCTGGGCTTCATGATGCTGGGCCTGGGCCTCTGGCTGGCCTGGAGCCGCCGGCCCGCGGTGGCCCGATGAGCCTCATCCGCGTCGAGGCCGACGCCCCCCGCCTGGACCGCTACCTGGCAGACCTCCACCCCGATGTTCCCCGGGCCCGGTGGGACCTCCACATCCGGGCCGGTCTCGTCTCGGTGAACGGACAGCCCGTGTCCAAGGGTGGTGTGCGCCTGCGGACCGGCGACGAGGTGGAGACCGAACTCCCCACGCCGCCTCCGCCCGCCGCTCACCTGGAGGCGGAGGACCTCGACCTCCCCACCCTCTTCGAAGACGGCTTCCTTTGGATCGTGGACAAGCCCGCCGGCATGGTCGTCCACCCCGGCCCCGGCCACGCCGGGGGGACCGTGGTGAACGCCCTGCTGCACCGGCTGCAGGCCCCCGTGGCCCCACCGGAGGAGACGGATGGGGTCGACACCGAGGATTCCGAGGAACTGGCCACAGGCTGGCCGGGACTCGTCCACCGGCTGGACCGCTACACCACCGGTTGCCTCTGCCTGGCCAAGACCGCCGAGGCCCAGCGCGCCATCCAGGCCCAGTTCAAGGCCCGCACCGTGGAGAAGCGCTACCTGGCCCTGGTGCGCCACTCCCCCAAGCTGCCCCAGCTGGGATCGCTCCTGATCGATGCCCCCATCGCGCGCCACAAGCACGATCGCCTGCGCATGGTGGTGGCCGAGGGCGGGCGTTCCGCGCAGACGCGCATCCGCGTGCTGGCCCGCACCACCAGCGCGGCCCTGGTGGAATGCGAGCTGCTCACGGGACGCACCCACCAGATCCGCGTCCACCTGGCCTCCCTGCGCGCGCCCCTCATGGGCGATTCCCTCTACGGCGGCCCGGGTCGCTGGCAGGACACGGCCGGCCAGGCCCTGCTGCTTCCGCATCCGGCCCTCCATGCCTGGAAATTGGCTGTGAACCATCCGGAGACCGGCGCCCGCATCGAGACCGAGGCCCCTCTCCCCGAGGCCTTCCGGGCCCTGGCCGCGTCCCTGGGCCTGGACCTGCCTCCGGACTTGCCCCAGGCCTGAGTCCGGCGCATCATCCGGAAACCCCCGAGGTCGCCATGTCCGCGACGGCGCTGCTCCTCCTGGAACCCCCCGCCGAATGGATCCAGTGGATCCAAACCCATCCGCGCGTGCCCGGCCTGGTCTTCGCGGGCCTGAGCCTTGTGGCGCTGCTGGGGGTGGCGCTTCCGCGGATCCAGTCCTGGCGCCGGGGGCGCCATCGTCCCGTCCTCGACCCGCTGCAACTGGAGGAGCTGCTCCTCGGCCCCGGCGTGCTGGTCCTGGATCTGCGGGAACCGGCCGACTTCCGTGGGGGCCACATCCGGGGCGCCATGAACCTCTCCCTGGACCAGCTGGCGACCCGGTTCCAGGCCCCGGACAGCGCGGCAAAGCGGGCCATCGTGCTGGTGGACGAAACCGACGAGGCCTCCCATCTCGCCCTCGACCTTCTGCGTGGCCGAGGCTTCGACTGGCTCTACGTGCTCAAGGGCGGCATGCGGGCCTGGCGCGCCCGGAGCCGGCCCGTGGTGAAGTAGGACCGCTAGCGCAACGCGCCCCCGGGAGCGGCCGCGGGCGCACTCTCGAAGGCCAGGTGGGTGATCCACCAACGCTTGCCGTCCCAGGCGCACTGGAGAGCGTTGACGCCCGTGTACGCCACGGGTCCCTCCGCGGAACGCCGGATGGCGTAGGGCGACCACACCTGCGCCACCCCCTCCCAGCGCTGCACGGTGGTGGCCGTCGCCTGCTCGAAGAAGCCCTGTTCCCACTGGGGCAGAACGAAGGCCAGGAAAGGCTCCAGCTCGATGGCCCGGAGGAAGGGACCCTTCTCCGGATGACGCCCGGCCACCAGGATGCGGGCCGTGGGATGGAACAGGGCCCGGATCCGCGCCGCATCCCGCTTCTGCCCCGCCGGCCCCGAGATGAAAGCGTAGAGCGAGGCCGTGAGGGCCTCCGGCGTGGCGGCCTCGCCGGCCGTCAGCTCGGCCCGCGCCGGCGGTTGCGGGGCGGCCGGCGGCTGAGCGGGAGCGGCTTCCCGGGACGGGTCCTTCCCCGGCTGGGGGGCCCGGGCGGACAGGACCGACAGGCCCAGCGTCAGGACGGCGAGGCAGCGCAGGTTTCGGGTCATGGCGTCTCCGGATCGGGGATGTGCCAGCGGTCCCACCGCAGCAGCAGAAGGAGGCCGGGAATGGCGGCGGCGGCGCAGAACAGGAAGTAGCCGGACCAGCCCAGGAGTTTGGCAAGCTCGCCCATGGGCGCGGCCAGGAAACTGCGGGAAAGGGCCATCAGGCTGGTGAGCAGGGCGTACTGGGTGCCCGTGAAGCGCTTGTCGCACTGGCCCATGAGGAAAGCCGCGAAGGCCGCGCCGCCCATGCCGAAGGCCAGATTCTCCAGGGCCAGGGCGCCCACCAGCATCCCCAGCTTTGGTCCCACCCGCGACAGGGCCCAGAAGGCCAGGATCGAGCCGGCCTGCACGAACCCGAAGATCCACAGAGCGCGCCGCAGGCTCAGCTTGAGCAGGAGGGCGCCGCCCACCAGCCCACCCACGATGATGAAGGTGATGCCCACGGTCTTGGTGGTGGCTCCGATCACCGTGAGGCTGAACCCCATGCCCCGGATGAGGAAGGGTGTGGTCATGGAATCCGCCAGCTGGTCCCCGATCTTGTAGAGGATGCAAAAGGCCAGGATCTCGATGAAGCCCGGACGGGCGAGGAAGTCCCGGAGGGGCTCCACCAGCGCGGCCCGGAGTGTCCGTGGGGGGCGAGCCACCGTGTCCGTGGATTCCGCGAGCAGGGTCCCCAGCGCCGAAGCCGCCATCAACGCCGCCATGGCGAGGTAGGTGATCCGCCACCCCGCCCGGTCGGCCAGGATCAGCGCCCCCGCGCCGCTCACCAGCATGGCCAGCCGGTACGCGCCGATATGGATGGAATTGCCAAGCCCCAGGTAGGCCGGGGGCAGCGCCTCGGCCCGCCAGGCGTCGGAGGCGATGTCCTGGCTGGCGCTGGCGAAGGCCACAGCCACGGCGAGCAGGGCCACCCGGAACAGGGAGATGCGCGGATCGGAGAGGGCCAGGGCCGCCAGGAAGACCGCCAGGGCCGCCTGCATGACCAGCATCCATCCCCGGCGGCGCCCCAGGAGAGGCGGCACGTAGCGGTCCAGGACCGGCGCCCACAGGAACTTCAGGGAGTAGGGCATCGTCACAAGGGAGAAGACGCCGATGGTCCGCAGGTCCATCCCCTCCTGCGTCATCCAGGCCTTCAACGTCGAGCCCGTCAGATACAGCGGCAGTCCCGAGGCGAAACCGAGCAGGACCAGGGCGGACAGGCGGCGGGGAGGCATCCGGAGATGGTAGCGGGAACCGGCGGCCGAGCCCCATCTGCGTCGCGTGGAGGCGCGCAGCGCGACCCTAGATCCTTGCCATGCCTGCGTGGCGAGGAGGACCCCCGGAGCATATCAATCCGCCAGGGTGCTCAGATCCCCCGGGTCCTGCCCCAGGGCCTCGGCCTTGAGGGCGCGGCGGACGATCTTGCCGGAGCGGGTCTTGGGCAGGCTGGTGCGGATCTCGATGTCGGCGGGGGTGGCAATGCCGCCCAGGTCCTCGCGCACATGGTCCTTGAGGCTGGCGATGAGGCCCGGTCCCGTGGCCACGCCGGGCCGGACCACCACGAAGGCCTTGATGCACTCGCCCTTGATGGGATCGGGGATGCCCACCACGGCGCTTTCGGCCACGGCGGGATGGCGGATGAGGGAACCCTCCACATCGGCCGTTCCGATGCGGTGCCCAGCCACGTTCAGCACGTCGTCCGCCCGGCCCAGCACCGCCACGTAGCCGTCGGCGTCCCTTACGGCCACGTCACCGGCGCTGTAGCAGCCCGGAATGTCCTTCCAGTAGTCCTCGTAGCGCTTGGGATCGTTCCATACGGTACGCAGCATGTAGGGCAGCGGGAACTTGATGACCAGCAGGCCGCCCTGGCCGTCGGGCACGGGTGATCCGTCCCGGTTCACCACGGCGAGCCGCACGCCAGGCAGGGGCTTGCCGGCCTTGCCGGGCCGGGCCTCGAAGGTGGGCAGGGTGCCGATGACGGGACCGGCGATCTCCGTCTGCCACCAGTTGTCCACCACCATGCCGTTGCCCTGGCCCACGAGATGTTGCTGGGCCCAGCGGTGGGCCTCGGGATTCAGGGGCTCGCCGGCGCAGGCCATGAGCCGGAGCTTGGAGAGGTCGAACTTCCCGGGGGCCTCCGCGCCGTGGCTCATCCACATGCGCACGGCGGTGGGCGCCGTGAACATCACGTTCACCCCGAAGCGCTCGCAGATCTCCCAGGTGACCTCGGGGCTCGGGTAGTCCGGAGCGCCCTCGCGGCAGAGCACCGTGGCGCCGATGCTGAGGGGGCCGTAGACGATGAAGCTGTGGCCCACGATCCAGCCGATGTCGGAAGTGCTCCAGTAGATGTCCCGCTCCTGGATCTGGAAGAAGGCCTTCGCCAGGTAGTTCACACCCACCAGGTAGCCGCCCGTGGCGTGGACCACGCCCTTGGGCTTCCCCGTGGTGCCACTGGTGTAGAGGATGAAGAGCGGGTGCTCGGCGTCCACCATCTCGGGCTCGCAGTGGATCTCCCGGCCCTGCTGGATGTCGTAGAAGTCCTTTTCGCGCTCGCTGGCGAATGTCACGGGCGCGTCGCCGGGCCGTGAGCCGCGGCGGTGGACGATCACGTGGTCCACGAAGGCCAGGTCCCGCACGGCCTCGTCCACGATGGGCTTCAGGGCGGTGGCCTTGCCCCGGCGGTAGGTGAAGTCGGAGCACACCACCACCTTGGCACCGGCGTCCTCGATGCGGGACTTGAGGGCCTGCACGCCCATGCCGGCGTAGACCACGCTGTGGATGGCGCCGATGCGGGCGCAGGCCAGCATGGAGATGATGCCCTCCGGCGTGAGCGGCATGTAGAGGATGACCCGGTCGCCCGCTCGAACACCCAGGCGCTTGAGGGTGTTCGCGAAGCGGTTCATCTCCCGGTAGAGGCGGTTGTAGGTATAGGTCCGCTCCTCGCCGTCCTCGCCCACCCAGATGACGGCCGCCTTGTTCCGCCGGTCGCTGTGCACGTGGCGGTCGATGCAGCTGACGGTGGCGTTCAGCTTCCCGCCCAGGAACCAGGCGTGATTGGGCGCCTCGAAGCGCAGTGTCTCGGTCCAGGGCGTGTCCCACTCCAGGGCCTTGGCCTTCTCCGCCCAGAAGGCCGCGGGATCCTCCTCCGCCAGGGCCCGCTCCACCTCGTAGTTGATCGCCGCCTGCTTGGCCAGCCAGCCCCGCATGGGGATCGCCGCCTCGCCCTTCTGGAGGGCCTGGATGGTGGCTTGCTGCGTGAGGCTGATGTCCACATCGCTCATGGAGGACTCCGAGAACGGGATGAGGTGGATGGGTGGGTTGGGTTGGGAGGGAAGGTAGCATGGGCCCGCCCTGGGAGAGCGGAACGATGACCGTCGTCACAGACACCTCCCCTCCCGGAGAGTCCCAATCTCGAAAGCAGGACCAGGCCGGGGCCTACACGAGGGCCACAGCGACCCGGTTCACCTTCAACACCCGGTCCAGATCCCTGGGATCCAACCCCACCAGGAAGCCGCGGCTGCCGCCGTTGAGGTAGACGCGGTCCAGCTCGAAGATCGTGGCCTCGGCGTGGACGGGCATGGCCTTCCGGGTGCCCAGGGGGCTGGTGCCGCCCACGAGGTAGCCGCTGTGCCGGTTGGCCACCTCCGGCTTGCAGGGCTGGACGGATTTCGCGCCCACCTGTCTCGCCAGTTCTTTCGTGCTCACCTCCCGGTCGCCGTGCATGAGGATGATCAGCGGCGTGCCCCTCTCGTCCTCCATCACCAGGGTCTTGATGACGGCGTGCTCGTCCACGCCCAGCTCCCGGGCGCTCACGCGGGTGCCACCGTGCTCCTCGTAGCGGTAGAGGTACTCCGTGAAGGCGATGCCCGCCTGCTTCAGCAGCCGGGTGGCATTCGTGCTCGGTGCCTTGCCCATCTTCGCCCCGTCCTTCTGTGGCAGCATGGTGCCATGATGTGGAATGTGGTGGTCGCGGGCGGCACCGGCGAGGTGGGCCGGCAGCTCCTGGCCCGGCTGGCAGAGCACCCCGACCTCCAGGCGAGGGTGCTGGTGCGTCGTCCCGGCCTCCCGGTCTCCGCGCCGAACCTGCGGGAGGAGGTCCTCGACTTCGGGGACGAGGCCGCCTGCGCCCGCAGCCTGGCCGGCCCCTGCGACCTGCTCCTCATCGCCCTCGGAACCACCCGCGCCAAGGCTGGCAGCGACGCGGCTTTCCTGCGGGTCGACCGGGACCTCCCGCTGCGCCTCATCCGGGCCCTGGCCGCGGCGCACCCGGAGGCCCGCGTCGGCCTCGTGAGCAGCATCGGCGCGGACCGGCCTCGGGGCCTGTATCTGACGGCCAAGGCGGATGTCGAGGCCGGGCTGGCCGCCAGCGGTCTCGCCCACGTGATCGCCCGGCCCTCCTTCCTGGTGAGCGACCGGGCGGAATTTCGGCTGGGCGAGGTCCTGGTATTGCAGCTCCTGGCCCCAGCCTGGCTGGCCCTGGGACGGACCCTTTCCCCGCGCAGCCCCGGCTGGTGGCGCTGGGCGCCGGTCCACGTCCGCGAGGTGGCCGAGGCCCTGCTCACCGCCGCCCTGGCCCTGGCGCCCGGCCAGCATCGCATCCTCGAAGGACCCGACCTGCATCCGGGGCCCATCGCCACCTGGGGGAGGCCATGAACGAACCCTCCGTCGCCCTCGTCACGGGCGCCAGCCGCGGCCTGGGCCGCGAGGTGGCCCTGCGCCTCCTGGCCCGGGGCTATACCGTGATCGCGGGCATGCGGAGCCCCGAGCCGCTCCTGGACCTGGAGACCCTGACCCTGGACGTGGCCGACGAGGGTTCCATCCGCGCCGCCGCGGAGGCCGTGCGGGCCCGCCACGGGCGGCTCGACGTGCTGGTGAACAATGCGGCCGTCCTGCTGGACGCCCACCTGGGCGTGCTGGAGGTGGGCGGCGACATCTTCCGGCGCACCATGGAGACCAATGTCCTCGGTGCCCTGCGGACGGCCCAGGCCTTCGCGCCGATGATGCCCCGGGGCGGGCGCATCGTGAACGTGAGCAGCGGGGGCGGGCAGCTCAGCGAGCCCTCCACCTGGGCCCCGGCCTACTGCATCTCCAAGACCGCCCTCAATGCCGTCACCGTGCAGCTCGCCGAGGCCCTGAAGGCCCGCGGCATCGCCGTCAACGCCGTCTGCCCGGGCTGGGTGCGCACGGACATGGGCGGACCCGAGGCCCCCCGCAGCCTGGGCCAGGGCGCGGCCAGCATCCTGTGGGCCATCACCGAGGCCGGACCCGAAGTCACCGGTGGCTTCTGGCGGGACGGCAAGCCGATTCACTGGTAGGCCGGCCATGCTCCGCATCGCCCTCTGGATCGTCCTCACCCTCCTCGCGGTGATCCTCCTGGACCGGCTCGGCCTCTGGATGGAGCGCCGGGGCTGGATCTACTGGCGGAAGCAACGGTCGGGAGGCACCCTCGCCTCGACCCTCCTCAACCTTCAGGACATCTTCGAATCCGGCAAGGCCAGCCACATCATCGAGGTCAGGCAGGACGACAGGACGGCCGCGCCCGATCCGGGCGGGGACGAGCCTCCAGCCCCCAGCACTGGATCCGGAAAGAGCGCGGACCGGCCGGGGGAGGAACACCGTCCCGACTAGCTGAGTGGAAGCTGCGGCTCCGGAGGATCAGGCCTCGAAGGCCCGGAACCGCGCCCCTTCGGGGACGTCGATGCCGAAGACGTCCCGCAGGGTGGGGATCACCTCCTCGGGCGCGAGTTCCCGGCCCTCGACGGCCTCGCCGCGGATCTCGGCATAGGCACGGTTGCGAAGGATGCGTCGCACCTCGGTCCCGGCGAGCTGGGCGGTGAGGGTCTTCACGAACCGCGATTCGGGGTGGGTGCTGGTGTAGTGGTTGGCCATCTCGAAATCCACCGGAAACCGCTCCTCGGGCCGGAAGGCGTAGAGGTCCACCCAAGCACCATCCTGGAAGGTCTGTAGCACGCGCAGCCTCTCTCCGCCCGGCTCTTCGGCCACGCGAAGGACGCTGAGGAACTGGAGGTGGGCCTGGCCATCCACCGGCACGGGATGCAGCAGGCCCTCGCCGCCGAAACCCACGTCGCAGAGCCACCTCAAGCCGTCGAGGCGGACCAGCAGCAGCATGTGGGTGCGTGGCAACGGCCCCGTCGCCCCAAGACGCACCCGGGCCTCGCAGGGGATGACCTCGAAACCCACCCGCCGCAGGACCGCCAGGAACAGGCTGTTCTGCTCGAAGCAGTAGCCTCCCCGCCGGCGCCGCACCAGCTTGTCCTGGAGCGAGGGCAGGTCCAGCCGGATGGGCAGGCCCATCTGCACATCCAGGTTCTCGAAGGGGATGGTGGAGGCGTGGGCCTGGTGCAGGGCCCGCAGCGTGGCCAGGTCGGGCCGCGCCTCGCCGTCGAAACCGATGCGCCGGAAGTAGGCTCCCAACTCGAGGTCAGCGTCCATGCCTGGCCTCCCACGAATCGAGGTTCCGCCGGATCTGGGCCGCGTGGATCTCCAGATGCTCCCCATAGCTGCGCAGCCAGTCGTCCGTGCCGTAGGGCCCGCTCTGCGTGTGGCGGCCCATCCGGCCCCAGGCCTCCTCCGGCACCCGGAGCAGCGCGGCGAGGGTGTGGGCCCGCACGGTCTCCACCAGATGCAGGGCCAGTTCCGGATCGGCGGCGTGGTAGTCGAAGCGCCGGGCCCACTCGTTCTCGTCGTAGCCGACGATGAGCGGATCGCGCTCGGCCAGCAGCAGGCGGATGCGGATGGCGGCGTACGTTTCCGAATCCGCGCAGTGGACCACCACCTCCTGGGCGCTCCAGCATCCTCCAGCCGGGCGCCAGCTCCGGGCCTCTGCGGGCAATTCCAGCCAGGCCTGCCGGAGGAGGGCGGGGCCCGTGCGGTAGCGGTCGAGCAGGGCGCTTCGGGCAGCGGCTTCCAGCGGCATGGGACCTCCGATTCCAGAATGCCGGAGCCAGGGGGAAATTAAAGCCTCGTGAGACGATGCCAGCATGCTTTCATTGACTGCATCTCCCGGAGGTCCCATGCGCGTCCTGATGGCCTGCCTCGCCCTGTCGCTTGCCCTTCTGCCCTTGCGAGCGGGCGACCGCGTCACCGGCCGGGCCTTCGCCACCCGCTCCGAAGTGGCGGCCCAGCACGGCATGGCCTGCACCAGCCAGCCCCTGGTCACCCAGATCGCCCTGGATGTCCTGAAGCGGGGCGGTTCCGCCGTGGACGCGGCCATCGCCGCAGACGCGGCCCTGGGCCTCATGGAACCCACGGGATCGGGCATGGGCGGCGACCTTTTCGCCCTCGTGTGGGACGCGAAGACCAAGAAGCTGTACGGCCTGAACGCCAGCGGCCGGTCGCCGAAGGCCCTCACCCTCGCGCACTTCAAGGAGCTCGGCCTCACCCACATCCCGCCCCACGGCCCCCTGCCCGTCTCCGTGCCCGGCTGCGTGGACGGCTGGTTCGAGCTGCACGGGAAGTTCGGGAAGCTCCCCATGACGGAGGTGCTGGCCCCCGCCATCCGCTACGCGCGGGAGGGCTTCCCGGTGTCCGACCTCATCGCCTACTACTGGGACCGCAGCGTGCCCGCGTTGGGCAAGTACCCGGGCTTCCTGGAGACCTTCACCGTGGACGGGACGCGTGGGCCCCGCAGCGGCGAGGTGTTCCGCAATCCGCGCCTGGCCGCGACGCTGGAGACGGTGGCGAAGGGGGGGCGGGACGCCTTCTACAAGGGTGAGATCGCCCGCAAGATCGACGCCTACATGAAGGCCCAGGGCGGCTTCCTGAGCTACGAGGACCTGGCCTCCCACCACTCGGAATGGGTGCAGCCCCTCTCCGTGAACTACCGCGGCTACGACGTGTGGGAGCTGCCGCCCAACGGCCAGGGCATCGCCGCCCTGCAGATGCTGAACATCCTCGAGGGCTACGACTTCTCGAAGATCCCCTTCGGCAGCCCCCGCCACGTCCACCTCTTCACCGAGGCCAAGAAGCTCGTGTTCGAGGACCGGGCGAAGTTCTACGCCGATCCCGCCTTCGCCAAGGTGCCGGTGAGCTGGCTGCTCTCGAAGGAATACGCGGCCCAGCGCCGGGCCCTCATCAATGAGACCCGCGCCTCGCGGCGCCTGGAAGCGGGCCACCCGCCCCTGAAGGAGGGTGACACCATCTACCTCACCACCGCGGATGGCGAAGGCAACATGGTGAGCCTCATCCAGAGCAACTACCGCGGCATGGGCAGCGGCATGACACCGGGTGACCTGGGCTTCTGCCTCCAGGACCGCGGCGAGCTGTTCACCCTGGAGGAGGGCCAGGCCAACACCTACGCCCCCGGCAAGCGGCCCTTCCACACCATCATCCCGGCCTTCATCACCAGGGACGGCGAACCCTTCCTCAGCTTCGGCGTCATGGGCGGCGAGTTCCAGCCCATCGGCCACGTGCAGATCGTCATGGACCTCGTCGACTTCCACATGGACGCCCAGGAGGCCGGGGACGCGCCGCGCATGAGCCACGACGGCTCCCCCGAGCCCACGGGCGAGAAGGGCAGGCTCCCCGGCACCATTCAGCTGGAGAGCGGCTTCCCCTACGAGACGGTGCGCGCCCTCATGGACATGGGCCACGGTGTGGGCTGGATGCTGGGCGGCTACGGCGGCTACCAGGGCATCCGCTGGGATCCGAAGCAGAAGGTCTACTTCGGCGCCAGCGAGAGCCGGAAGGACGGGCAGGCGGCGGGGTACTAGGCGCCAGGCGCGCAACGCACCCGGAGGTTCCTGGCGACCTCCCAGCCTGCTGCGGACTCCCAAAGCGGCTCTCTTTCCTGCCCTCGAGGGGTAGAATGGGCGTCCGGGCCGCGCCGGGCGGCGCACATTGGGGGAGATGACCGTGCTTCAAGCCTACCGTCAACACGTCGCCGAACGCGCCATCCAGGGCATTCCCGCTCTTCCCCTGACCGAGGCCCAGACCCACGAGCTGGTCGATCTCCTCATGGCCCCGCCCGCCGGTGAGGAAGCCTTCCTCCTGGATCTCCTCGTCCATCGCGTGCCTGCGGGCGTGGACGACGCCGCGCGCGTGAAGGCCGGCTTCCTGGAATCTGTCGCCAAGGGCAAGGAGGCCTGCCCCCTGGTGAGCCGGGAGAAAGCCACGGAGCTGCTGGGCACCATGCTCGGCGGCTTCAACGTGAAGCCCCTCATCGACCTGCTGGACGACGCCAAGGTGGGCGCCCTGGCCGCCGAGGGCCTGAAGAAGACGCTCCTGATCTTCGACGCCTTCGGGGACGTGAAGGCCAAGGCCGACCAGGGCAACGCCCACGCCAAGGCCGTGCTGAAGAGCTGGGCCGAGGCCGAGTGGTTCACCTCCCGCCCCGAGGTGCCGAAGAGCCTGACCGTCACCATCTTCAAGGTGACGGGCGAGACCAACACGGATGACCTCTCCCCCGCGCCGGACGCGTGGAGCCGCCCCGACATCCCGCTCCACGCCCTGGCCATGCTGAAGAACCCCCGGCCCGGCATCGAGCCCGACGAGCCCGGCAAGGTGGGCCCCCTCAAGCAGCTGGAGGCCCTCAAGGCCAAGGGCCACCTCATCGCCTACGTGGGCGACGTGGTGGGCACGGGGTCGTCGCGCAAATCCGCCACCAACTCCGTGCTGTGGTTCACGGGCGAGGACATCCCCTTCGTGCCCAACAAGCGCTTCGGCGGCGTCTGCCTGGGCTCCAAGATCGCCCCCATCTTCTACAACACCATGGAGGAC
>Ga0079306_1001055_pt1 | contig 20467 bp, 8 predicted proteins | sample Methanotroph_Enr_FD_79181 | JGI IMG/M metagenome (GOLD analysis project Ga0079306, IMG submission 79181) | Enriched soil microbial communities from Old Woman Creek wetland in Ohio, USA - Methanotroph_Enrichment_5 | ecosystem: Environmental > Terrestrial > Soil > Wetlands | place: USA: Ohio...
CGCTGTTTCTCAATTGTTCCCGGTAATTTCGAATAATTCACGGACGGTAATATTCAAATACAAGTTTGTGGAGCCTGGCGAACATCGGGTTGCCATTGGTTCAACGCCAGAGCAGCTTGTGCGGGTTACCGGTGAACCTTGTTACTTCATCTTTAAGAACCTGAAAACGGCTATGTTGCAAATTCCCCAGGGTGATTCGTTGATCGTAACAGTGGAAGCCCAAAACCTCAGAAATGAAAAAGCGACTCAAAAAATCGAATTGCTCGACAAAGGGAAAGCTGTTGCGGTAAAAGAATTGAACTTCGAAAAACTGGAAACCAAAACGGTAAGGTTTGCTGTTTTGCCGGAAGTGGAAAATCATTCGATTACGGTTGGTTCGCTCGTTCCATTGGAAATAAAGGTTTATCCGGTGAAAAAAGTAAACCTCGAAAAGGCTAATTTTCTGACCTATTGTTCTACCACTGCGCAGCCCGGGAAATTTGACTTTGATGCACGGAAAGGTCATTACGAAATTTCGGCAGCCGGAACGGACTTCCTTCATGGCGAAGATTCGTACGGAGCGATTTATCTGAAAGGGGTTGTGGAAGGCAATTTCGTGGCTAGCGTGAAATTGGTTGGGTTCAGCGAAAACATCAGCGAATGGTTTCGGGCAGGCATTTTTGTGCGCAATGATTTGGCTAGAAGCCACGCTTCTGAACCGGGTAGTCTGGGTTCTTTCCTCATGTTTTCGACAACCAAGCGGAGTGGCGCTGAATGGGACGAATTCGGAAACGGCTGTATGCACAATTCGAAAAGTAAAAACTATGGAGTGGATAACCCAATTCCGGTGTGGCTGAAAATAGTGCGCCACGGAAACCGCTTTTCAGGATATTACAGCTTCGACGGTAAAAACTGGTTATTGTCGCGCGAATCGGGTGAAATTCCAGGTCTGGCACCCAAAATGGATATTGGATTGGCTGGTGGCTCCAACGACCAGCGGGTTTCCAAGGTAGTTTTTGAAGATTTTCAGCTTTGGGTGGAAACAAAATAATGTTGTATCTTTTTAAAATTTATCGATATGAAGAATAGATTTGGAATACTTTGGATAATATGGACTTTGGTTGGTGCCGCTTTAATTTATGGTGTCTCGGCATCCGGTTCGAAGAATAGCACAATTTCAATAATTGCTAACGTTTTGAGTCTTTCGCCTTTATTGGGACTTTTGCTTGCCTTAGGTTCTGTAAAAGCAGCCCGGCATTTTAACGATTGGCTACGTGGAAATAAAAAATCGATGTATTACATCGCTGGCGGAATATCTCTTCTTTTTATTCTGCCCGGATTACTGACCTTTAAATTCGATCCATATTATTCTGTCATCTTTGCTGCCATGGTTTTTGCTGTATTGGGAGTTTTACAGCAAACAAAAAACGAAGAATTTATCTTGTGCTGGACTGATTTGGCGCTTTGGATTTTGCTTTGGATTCCTTTCGATCTACGTTGGTATATGGATATGATTCCGGGTGTAAGTGAATCGTATACCTGGTGGTCAATCGCAATTTCTGTTATTGCTGTAATTGGGTGGTATGGATACCGCGGCGTCGATATTGGGTACAATCTTGTTCCCAGATTTAAAGATTTACGCATAGCTCTTCTGGCATTGGTGATGATCATGGTCGTTGTAGTTCCTCTCGGACTGATAACCGGATTTTTAAAATTCTCCATTCCTGAATCTTTTGATGTTCCTAAGCTGGCTGTTCATTTTGTTGGACTCTTTCTGACTGTCGCCTTGCCTGAAGAACTCTTTTTTAGAGGTATACTGCTTCGGGGACTTGAGAAAATATTTTCCAAAAAATGGATTCCTTTGGTCGTTTCCTCGTTGGCTTTTGGGCTTATGCATTGGAATAATGTGAATACATTACCCACGCAAATTACCTATGTTTCTTTAGCAGCAATTGCCGGACTGGGGTATGGATGGGCATACAGGAAGAGTGGAAATAACCTGTTGGCCGCAATACTTGTACATACTCTTGTCGATTGGACATGGAAATTATTCCTTGCCAGTTAGGGTTGATTATACCTGATAAAACGACGGCAAACTGAGTCAAAATAAATCGGAAAAACCAATCATTTACAATCAATTAATCAGAACATGCATATCAAAAATTTTTATTCGCAATTCGTTATCCTCCTGTTTGTTTTCACTGCCTGCCAGGAGAAAAAGGATTACACCCAATTGGTGAATGGTTTTGTCGGAACTGATTTTCATGGACATACTTTTCCGGGAGCTACCGTACCGCACGGAATGGTTCAATTGAGTCCTGATACACGCACAACCACCTGGGACGGCTGTTCCGGTTACCATTATTCCGATAAAAGTATCATTGGGTTTAGCCACATTCATTTCAGCGGAACTGGCGCAGGAGGTGGGGCGGATATCATGCTGATGCCATTTGTCGGTGAGCTTCAGCTGACACCGGGCGATCCTGCCGACACCAAATCAGGATACCGGTCAGCCTTTTCGCATGATCAGGAAAAAGCTTCACCCGGCTATTATTCCGTGATGCTGGAGGATGGAATAAAAGCCGAACTTACGGCCAGCACGCATGTTGGCTTGCATCAATATACCTTCAGTCAATCTGATTCAGGAAATGTAATTCTTGACCTGACACACGGAATCAACGATCAGGTTGACAGCTTGTGTATTCAGAAAATATCTGACTCTAAAGTAGTGGGTTTCCGCCATGCACACCGAAGCCTCGAAGGTGACCGGGTCATATATTTTGCTGCCGAATTTTCCAGACCATTTTCGTCAAATGGTCTTTACAGCAATGATCAGTTGTTGGTAAATCAGCAGGCTGTTGGAAGTAAAAATGCCAAAGCTGTTTTCAGTTTCGATACCAGACAAACCAAAGAAGTACTGGTAAAAGTAGCCATTTCGAAAGTGGATATTGCAGGAGCTGAAAACAACCTGAAAGAAATTTCGGGTTGGGATTTTGAAGCGGTCCGTGAAAATGCCCGGCAGCTTTGGAACGGTGAACTGTCAAAGATTGAGGTGGAAGGCGGAACGGAAGTTCAGCAGCGTACTTTTTACACGGCACTTTATCATGCCAATATTCACCCCAATATCAACATGGATGTCGACCGCCGGTATTGCAGCACCGACCACAAGATTTATACTGCCGAAAATTTCGATAATTATACCACCTATTCGCTTTGGGATACGTTTAGGGCGTTGCATCCGCTTTTTACCATCATCGATCAGAAACGCACGAACCAATACATCCGGAGTTTTATTGAGCGCTACCAGCATTTCGGGAACCTGCCCATTATGGAATTTGGCGGGAACGAGGGATTCGCCATGATTGGCTATCATTCGTTGCCGGTGATTGTCGATGCCTGGGTCAAAGGAATCCGGGATTACGACGTTAATCTGGCTTATGAAGGGATGAAAAAATTGTCGGAAGGATACCGCACCGGAAAGGATGTTTATAAAAATATGGGATTCATTCCGTACGACAATGAGAACCAGTCGGTCTCCAAAACACTCGAATATTGCTACGACGATTGGTGCGTATCGCAACTGGCTAAAACATTCAACGAAGCCGACTATCATTTCTATTCGCAAAAAGGACAATTTTACCGGAATGTTTTTTCTTCGGAAGCCGGATTTATGCGGCCCAAAGGCAATGATTATCAGTGGCTGACTCCATTTGACCCGATGAAGATTTCTGGTCATTATACCGAAGGGAACGCTTTTCAATACAGCACTTTTGTTCCGCATGATTTGAACAATTTGATTGGACTGATGGGCGGTGATCAGAAGTTTGAGAATTGGCTGGATAACTGTTTTACGAAACAGAATGAATCCGGCAAAGCCGATCTTCAGGATGTAACCGGGCTGATTGGCCAATATGCACAAGGGAATGAGCCCAGCCACAACATGGCCTATTTATACAACTTTGTGGGCAAACCCTGGAAGACCCAGCAACGGGTAAGGCAAATTCTGGAAACGCTTTATACCGATCAGCCTGATGGTCTTTGTGGAAATGAGGATGCCGGTCAGATGTCGGCCTGGTTTGTTTTAAGTTCGATGGGCTTTTACCCGGTCACTCCCGGTTTGGACTATTATGTCATCGGCTCTCCGCTTTTCAGCAAAGTGACCATCCACCTCGAAAATGGCAAGAATTTCGTCATTCAGGCTCAAAATGCAGGTACACCAAATAAATATATTCAATCGGCTGCCTTAAATGGCGCAGCATATACCCAATCGTTTCTCCGGCACGACGAAATTATGAAGGGTGGAGATCTGGTTTTCACCATGACCGAAAAACCCAATCAGGAATGGGGAAGTAAAACTGAAGACCGGCCGAAGACCACCGGATATTCATCTGTGGCTATGCCGCAGATTGTTTCAAAGGAAAAAAGTTTTCTATCGACAACCCAAGTTTCTTTGGTTTGCGAAGATAAAAATGCTGTAATCCGCTACACCACTGATAGCTCTGATCCAACGGAATCATCTGTACTATACATCAACCCAATTGTTGTGACAGAGACATCGACCATAAAAGCCAGAAGCTACATCAAGGAGAGGAATCCAAGTTATCCGGCTACCATGAACTTCGAAAAATTGTCGATTCAGCCTGCAATGGAGGTGAAGAATCCACAATCCGGGTTGAAATACGAATATCTTGAAGGCTATTGCATGTCGGTTGCCGATATGAAAAGTTTCAAAGTCCTTCAATCGGGCACGATGCCGGAAATCAGTATCGACGCCATTAAAGACGACCGTGCTTTTGGTTATTTCTTTTCAGGATACTTGAAAGTGCCGGTCAGTGGAGTTTACACTTTCTTCCTCGGTTCAAACGACGGAAGTAACCTGAGTATAGATGGGAAACTGCTGATTGATAACGATGGAGGTCACGGAAAAGATGAGAAATGGAATAAACGGGCTTTGGAAAAAGGCTGGCATTCCTTTCAACTAAATTACTTCCAGATGGGATTGGCGAAAGCTTTAAATGTAAGCTGGCAGGCGCCTGGAAAGCAAAAGGAAAAGATTCCGGCTTCGGTATTGTTTCATTGATCAGAATTGAAAAAAATGACGGGAAAAATAAAATGGGGTATTCTTAGTACGGGTCATATTTCAGGCAAGTTTGCCGATGCACTGGCCATTTTACCCGAGGCGGAACTTGTTGCAGTAGCATCCAGAAATCAGGAAACAGCACAACGATTTGCGGCAAAATACCGTATTCCAAAAGCCTATGGAAGCTATGAGAAATTAGCCGGTGATCCGGATATTGATGTGATTTATATCGGGACACCTCATTCGTTTCACTTCGCAAACAGTGTACTGTGCATGCGGAAAGGCAAAGCCGTTTTGTGCGAGAAAGCTTTTGCGATCAATGCATCTGAAGCGAGGGAGATGGTACGTGTAGCCCGCGAACAGAATGTGTTCCTCATGGAAGCCATGATTACCAGGCATATTCCTTTGATAAAAAAGGTCAAAGGGTGGATAGAAGATGGCCGGATCGGGGAAGTACGCATGGTAAAGGCTTCCCGTTGTGCACGCGGAGAATTTCAGTCGGGAGCCAGGCAGTTAAATCCTGAATTGGGAGGCGGAAGCTTGCTCGATGTGGGTGTTTATGTTATCTCTTTTGCATCCATGATTTTTCAGAAATCGCCGGTCGAGGCGGTCGGTTTGGGCCATATCGGCGATTGGTGTTCAGATGAACAGGGCATTGTCATCCTGAAATATGACAAGGGCGAAATGGCCGATTTATCGTTTGCCCTGAGAACCCTGGCCGTAAATGAAGCATACATATTTGGTACAGAAGGATATATCAAAGTTCACGATGTTTTTGCCGTACCTACAAAAGCATCGTTGTATATCGACAAAAAGGAAGTGGAGCTCATCGAAGAGCCGATTGTCGGAAATGCACTCAATTACGAAGCCGAAGAGGTAATGCGTTGCCTGAAAATGGGACTCAATGAATCTCCGCTCATGTCTTTGGACGAATCTATTCAGATCATGGAAATCATGGAACAAATCCGAAAACCCTGGGGTCTGGTTTATCCGAATGACAACCAGATGGAGGGTAGCAATTGAAGAATTATCATTGAAATAGAGAATCATATTAACTTGAATGAATTATAAAATTTACATATTCCGCTTTCTGTTCCTGATGCTCATTCTGAGTCAGCCCGCATCTTTATTTGCAGCAAAAACTTCGGTTGTATCAGGTTTACTTTGTGAATATAGGACTTGTCCACTTGGAATCGATGTTTCCAATCCCAGACTGAGCTGGCAAATTCAGACTGATGATCGCAACCTGATGCAAACGGCTTACGAAATCCGGGTGGCTTTATCACCAGAGCTGCTTCATCAGAAAAGCAAGCTGGTTTGGAATTCAGGAAAAGTAATCTCCGATCAAGCGGTCAACATCGAATATCAGGGAATTCGGCTTGAATCGCAGACCAGGTATTATTGGCAGGTAAGGGTATGGGACAAGCATAAGAAAGTTACGGACTGGAGCGCACCAACCTGGTTTGAAACGGGATTGTTCGATTCGGCATTCTGGAAAGCTAAATGGATTTCAGCGACCGGGAAGACTTCCGACGATCATCGTCCCATCTATTTCAGAAAAGCGTTTGACAGCAAGCAGAAAATAAAATCAGCCAGGCTATACATTTCAGCGCATGGACTTTACGAAGTTTCTTTGAATGGAAAAAAAGTCACTTCAGATCTTTTTACACCCGGATGGACCAGTTATAACAAAAGGCTGCAATACCAGACTTACGACATCAGTTCCTTGCTTGAAGTTAAAAATGTGTTGGGCGCCATTGTTGGTGATGGCTGGTTTCGCGGAAACATTGGCGGTAAAGTACAACGGAATTATTTTGGCGATCAGTCCGCATTAATCGCTCAAATTGAAATTACCAATACCGATGGAACAAAAACGCAAATCATAACCGATGATACCTGGCAAACGGCCAATGGTGCAATTGTCGAATCAGATATTTATAATGGGGAGATTTATGATGCGCGACTCGAAATTCAGGGATGGGATCGTCCTGGTTTCGCCTCTGAATCATATACTCCTGCAGTCATTCGCGATTATCCCACCAGTGTCTTGGTCGCTTCCTGCAGTTACCCGGTCAGGGCAATCACTGAGATCATTCCTCAAAAAATAATTACAACTCCCAGGGGTGAAACCGTTTTTGACATGGGGCAGAATATGGTCGGCTGGGTTAGGCTAAAAGTCAAAGGGCAGCGCGGAGATCATGTTGTGTTGCAATTTGCAGAGGTACTCGACAAAGATGGTAATTTTTATAGGGAAAACCTGCGGGCGGCCAAAGCGACCGATGAATATATTCTCAAAGGAGGAGAACCTGAAACTTTTGAACCGCATTTTACTTTTCACGGATTCAGGTATGTGAAACTGACAGATTTCCCGGGAAAACCTGAGTTGAATACAGTTACGGGTATAGTTATTCACTCGGCCATGCCGCCAACAGGCTCATTTACCTGTTCCGATTCTTTGGTAAACCAGCTTCAGCGAAATATCCAATGGGGACAAAGGGGTAATTTTCTGGATGTGCCCACCGATTGTCCGCAACGCGATGAGCGTTTGGGATGGACAGGCGATGCCCAGGTTTTTGCGCCGACAGCCGCTTTCAATTACAATGTGGCTCCCTTTTTCAGCAAATGGATGGCGGATTTGGCTGCTGATCAGCTCGCGGACGGGAAAGTCCCGGATGTAATTCCGGATGTGCGCTCGGGCCGGGGCAGTTCGACCGCTTGGGGCGACGCTTCAATCGTTGTTCCCTGGACCATTTACCAGGCTTATGGCGATACCCGTATTCTTGAAAAACAATATGCCAGCATGAAAAGCTGGGTCGAATACATGCATGGGCGTGCTGCAGAAAAAAATCTTTGGACAGGAGATGAGCATTTCGGCGATTGGCTGGCTTTTGCTTCCCGAAGTTCAAGTTATCCGGGTGCCACAACCGATAAAGATTTGATTGCAACGGCCTATTATGCCTTCTCCACCGGGCGATTGGCGCAGATTGCCGGAATTTTAGGCAAGACCGGAGACGCCGTAAAATACGAGAAACTTGCTATGGATATCAAAACAGCATTTATCCACGAATTTGTTACTCCTGCCGGTCGATTGATTTCAAACACACAGACAGCTTATTCCCTGGCGCTTTCGTTTAATCTGATGCCCGATTCGCTGGTTTCAAAAGCAGCAGGATATCTGGCTGAAGATGTCCGAAAAATGAAACACCTGACCACCGGTTTTGTGGGAACGCCTTTGTTGTGTAAAGCACTTTCAGATCACGGTTATGCCGATCTGGCTTTTATGCTGCTCATGCATAAGGAATATCCGTCCTGGCTCTATCCGGTTACTCAGGGTGCGACTACCATTTGGGAACGGTGGGACGGACAAAAAACTGATGGTTCGTTTCAGGATGTCAGCATGAACAGTTTTAATCATTATGCTTATGGAGCCATTGGAGATTGGCTTTATAATTACATCGCCGGAATTGTGATTGACCCTGAGTTTCCGGGATATAAACATTTCTTTCTTCAGCCTCATCCGGGTGGTGGACTGACCAATGCCAAAGCCAGTCTGAACAGCATGTACGGTACAATTTTGTCGGAATGGAAAATTGAGCAAGGAGTAATGCATTATTTCTGCCGGATTCCTCCTAATTCTTCGGCAACAATTTGTTTCGACAAAGCTGAAATAAAGAATGTCTTATTGGATCAGGTACCACTTGAAAATAATGAGTTGGTCCGCTACACCGAAAACAATAAGAACCTAACTATTCAAGTTGGAAGTGGTTCTTACTTTTTCACTTTACATTAAAACATAACTAATGAAAACATTTTTCCGAATTTTCATCTTAGTACTGCTCCTGAGTTCCTGCAAGGAAAAAACTCAGGTCAATGTCGTCTCCTTAAAATGCGAGTATAAAGTCAACCCGTTGGGTGTAGATATTGAAAAGCCAAGGTTCAGCTGGATTTCAGAGTCCGGTCAACGGGGAGTTTCGCAGTCTGCCTATCAGGTATTTGTTTCATCCAGTCAAAAAAATCTGGACGAAAATGTAGCGGATGTTTGGGACAGCCAAAAGATTTCGTCAGATCAATCGATTCAAATTGGTTATGAAGGAAAACCACTCGAAAGCAATCAGACCTATTTCTGGAAAGTAAAAATATGGGATCAGAACGGCGATGAACATGTGAGCGAACCGGCTTTCTGGACTACCGGATTATTGCACGAATCGGATTGGAAGGCAAAATGGATCGGATTGGACAAAGCGGTTGGTAATGACAATCCGGATGCTCCGCATAAAATTCTTTCTGCACGAATGTTGAGGCACGAATTTAATCTGGATAAGAAAGTAAAGTCGGCCACGGCTTTCATTTCCGGTCTTGGTCTGTTTGAACTTTACCTGAATGGCGAAAAAATTGGCGATCAGGTTCTGGCACCGGGCCTGACGGAGTACAACAAAAGAGCTTTTTACATGACTTTTGATGTCACAAAGTATGTTCGTCCTGATAAAAATGCGATTGGTGTGGTTCTCGGGAATGGTCGCTATTTCGGAATGAGAGGCGGTGGAACTGAAAAGACAAAATCCTATGGTTTTCCTAAGCTGATCTGTCAGTTGGAAGTTGAATATGAAGATGGCACAACCGCAACTATAATTTCAGACGAAAGCTGGAAACTTACGGCCAATGGTCCGATTCGCAAAAACAGCGAATATGATGGTGAGTATTACGATGCCCGCATGGAGCTAAAAGGCTGGAACGAAATTAACTTCAACGATGCCGCATGGATGAAGGCTGAGCTGGTTCAGAAACCTTGCGAAAAACTGGTGGCACAGCCAATTGAGCCGATCAAAGTAATGGATAAAGTTGATCCGGTTGGTGTGAAGAAAATCAAATCCGGACCCTTCATTTTCGATATGGGCCAGAATATGGTCGGATGGGTTGAATTGTTTGTAAAAGGTAAGAAGGGCGATAAAGTAACACTCCGATTTGCTGAGCGGTTAAAAGATGACGGCACGCTCTATCTTGATAATATACGCAGCGCAGAAGTGACTGATACCTACATTTTGAAAGGCGAAGGCGATGAAAAATGGGAGTCGCGGTTCACTTATCATGGGTTCCGGTATGTCGAAATGAATGGGTATCCCGGAGTTCCGACCCTTTCGTCAATTAAAGGGAAAGTGGTTCACGATGCATTGGACGTTTCCGGCTCATTCACCTGCTCCAATCCCCTGATCAACAGTATTTATAAAAATGCTTACTGGGGAATCAGGGGAAATTACCGGAGTATGCCGACCGATTGTCCTCAACGCGACGAACGGCAGGGCTGGCTGGGCGACCGGTCGGCTGAATGTACCGGTGAAAGCTACATTTTTGATATTTCGAAGCTCTATAACAAATGGGTGACCGACATGAACGATGCTCAGAATGAAAGCGGCAGCATTCCTGATGTTGCTCCTTCATACTGGCCATTTTACAGCGATAATACCACCTGGCCCGGAACATTCCTTTTTGCTTCAGATATGCTTTACACCCAGTACGGCGATCTGAAAACCATTGAAAACAATTACCCGGCGATGCAAAAGTGGATTACCCACATGAGCCAGTTCCTGAATGATGGAATTATGCCAAAAGATACTTACGGCGACTGGTGTGTTCCTCCGGAAGATTTGACACTCATTAATTCAAGCGATCCGCAACGGATTACGAGAGCGGATTATATCGGAACAGCCTATTTCCATTATGAATTAAAACTTATGGCCAAATTTGCCCGTTTGCTGGGCAAAGAAGAGAACGCTGTTGCTTATTCCAAAACTGCTGAAGAGATGAAAGTCGCCTTCAATAAAAAATTCCTCGATCAGAAAGAATTGAAATACAGCAACAACACCTGCACTGCAAATATTCTTGCACTTGCGTTTGATCTGGTTCCGGCCGAACACCGTGCTCAGATTGTTGATAATCTGTTGCAGAAAATATTAAGCGAAAACGGAGAGCATGTCGGAAATGGAATCATCGGTGGACAATGGCTGATGCGGGCTTTGACCAACAACGGCCATGCGGATGTGGCCTATGCCCTGGCTGCACAAAGCACATACCCAAGCTGGGGGTACATGGTTAATCAGGGCGCAACCACCATTTGGGAACTTTGGAACGGGGATCATGGCGATCCAGGGATGAATTCAGGAAACCATGTGATGCTGTTGGGCGATCTGATCATCTGGTACTATGAAAATCTGGCGGGTATCAAGGCCGATCCTGAAACTCCGGCATTCAAGCATATTCTGATGAAACCTTATGTTCTGGGCGATTTAACTTCGGTTGATGCCTCGTATAATTCCATCTACGGAAAGATCGAAAGCCGCTGGAAACTGTCGCCGGATAAATTCAGTTGGGATGTAACAATTCCTGCCAATACGTCGGCTACGGTTTATGTCCCGACACTTGAAAAAGAGGATGTCATCGAAGGCAACCAATTGGCTAAAAAGAGTGAAGGTGTAAAATTCATCAAAATGGAAGACGATTGTACTGTTTTTGAAGTTCAGTCAGGAAGCTACTCATTTACTTCGAATGGAGTGAAAAAGATAACGACCGTACCTTACCTTGCAACTCCAGTGATCAGTCCGGTTGATACACTTTTAACGACCGGGAGTAAAACCCTTGTAAAAATAAACTGTACCGATAGCGCTGCAAAAATTCATTATACTACCGATGGAACTATGGTGACTGAATCATCACTGGTTTACAATAAACCGATTGAAGTATCGGGCAATACGGTTATCATGGCCCAGGCTTTTGGCGAGAGCTATCATGCCAGCAATCAGGCTAAAGTCGTATACAGTTTTGTCGATCCGGCGAAGAACGGCATCCTGTGGACTCGCTACGACGGTAAGTTTATCAAAATTCCTGATCTTTCTAAAATGAAACCGGCTGAGCGGGGAGTGGCCTATAAGTTCGACCTGAAGAAAATAAAACTGCCCAAATACAATTTTGTCCTCCAGCTTAAAACGTTTATCCAGATTGACAAAGAAGGCGATTATACGCTCTACATTACTTCGAACGATGGCAGTAAATTATACCTGGATGATAAACTATTTGTTGACAACGACGGCGAACATGGTGCAAAAGAGATGAGTAATTCGGCTCACTTGACCAAAGGAAGGCATCCGATAAAAGTTGAATACTTTCAGAGTGGTGGAAGCACCGTGTTATCCATATCATACAGTTCCGGCGAAATCAGGTATCAGCCTGTTCCGGAATCCGTTTTGTTTAAATCTGGAGAATAATATAAAACAGATAAAAATTTAATTTTAGCTATCATGAAGAAATACTTATTTATTTTCCTTTCAGTCGTTTGCAATACTGTAATTGCCGGACAACTTCCGGATCAAAAATATTCTCTGCTCAAAGCTGAAAGTTATGTTCAAACTAAAAATTATTACTTGTTGACTTTGTTTCAGCAGTTGCCCGAGGTCAATAAGTTATTGTCAGCAGATGCGGAATTGTCGAAAATTGCCATTGTGAAAAGAGACGCACTTTCCTCATCCTTAAAAAGTTGCGGGGATAGTGTGAAATGCTACCTCGAAAACATAGTGTTCAGCGAGAAAGAAATTCAGGATATAGGAGCCCGGCTGGTAACTCTATATGCTTCGAGTCCTGAATTAAAAGTGCTGGTGCAAAAGCACCTTATCCCTTCAGGATGTTATGTGCTATTCGGTAATTCAGGACCGCAGGAGTTGCTCAGGAAAGCCTGGGAACAGGATGCCAAAGCTGTTAACCATGCCATAAGAGTTTATGCCGGTGGTGGAAAACCGAATTATCCCAGCATCGATGCTCCCAGTTTTGATCTAAAATGGAAAGATTATCCGATACTTCTTTACGATTGTTCAAATACCGTTTTGGAAGATGTAAAAAATAGTATGCTTTTTTTTATGCCATCCATGGATTATGCTCTGCGCGTAATCGAAATTAACGACCGAAACCGTGCAGCTGATTATGAACCTATGGAGACCAACTGCAACAAGCTGGCATACGACAAGGTAAAAACCACTCGCTGGTCGGATTTTAAATATACGCTGATTCTTGTTCCGGGTGAAGGGCCGGAAATTCATGACGAACCATTAAGCCCATTGGGAATGTTAAGATGCCGGGTTGCGGCTTACCGCTGGAAGGAAGGACTTGCCCCTTTCATCATGGTTTCCGGAGGGAAAGCACATCCGTTAAAAACAAAATATTGTGAAGCCGAGGAAATGAAGCGATATTTAATCGAAACGATGCATATTCCGGCAGATGTTATTATTATGGAGCCACATGCACGGCATACCACCACCAATATGCGCAATTGTGCCCGCTTGATTTTCCGGTATGGTATGCCGATAGATAAACCGTGCATCACTTCAACTACTAAAGAACAAAGCTTTTACATTACTGACAAGGAGATGCAGGACCGTTGCCTTGAGGAACTTGGTTATTCACCCTATACTAACGGGAAAAGACTCTCGGAAACTGAGGCTGAATTTTATCCGCTCGTTAATTCATTGCAAATCGATCTGGATGAACCTATGGATCCTTAGGTAATCATTTACAATTTTATTTTTCACCTTCCAATTCGGTAAACTATCATGTAGCTCTCACCCCAGGTGAGGGCTTTATTAATTTTATCGCCATAATATCAATATTTAATGTGCTTTATCCAATATTACAGAAGTATTTAGCAGATAACAAATGTACTTTTGACTAAATCACAGGAATTAAATTAACGATGCCGATATAAACTATTGAAAATGAGATTTTACAAATTTTTCTTTCTCCTTACCTGCTTTTTGCTTGTCTTCAGCACTTTTGCTACGATTAAAGCTCAACCCCGCGATCTGACCAGGCTGGTCAATCCGTTTGTGGGAACCGTTGGTAGCGGAAAAACATTCCAGGGACCCGTTTTCCCCTACGGAATGATTCAGCCAGGACCTTATCTAAGCTATGCAGAAGGTCAAAGTTCGGGAACCATTTATGGATTTAGCCAGACCCATCTCAGCGGCATGGCTGGTGGTGGAAGCGAAACTCCCGGAGATATTTTATTTATGCCTGCTTTGGAAAATGGCTCTTTCATTTCAGGATATCCAACCAAATTTTCGCACAACAACGAAGCAGCTTCACCTGGTTATTACAAAGTGAAACTGGATAATTCCGATATTTCGGTTGAATTAACTGCAACAACCCGGGTTGGATTTCACCGGTACACTTTTCCTCAATCTAACACTTCAGGGGTTTTTCTGAAACTTGAAAATGGTATGTTAAAAGTAAAGGGTAACGAAATTTCAGGCTGCAATAACAACCGCGTTTATTTTGTGGCGCAGTTCTCAAAGCCTTTCAAAAGCTTCGACATTGCCGCAAATGATCAGGTAGTGAACCATTCCGATACTGTAAGAAGCGAAAATATCAAAGCCTTTTTCCTGTTCGGTACCAAAGCTGACGAAGTAGTTTTGCTCAAAGTCGGTATTTCAGTGGTCAGCATTGAGGGTGCCCGCAATAATCTGGAAACTGAAATGCCGGGTTGGAATTTTGATCAGGTCAGAGAAAATGCCAAAGCAGCCTGGAACAAGGAATTGGGAAAAATTCAGGTAGAAGGTGGAACAGAGACTGAGCAAATTCTCTTTTATACTGCACTTTATCATTCCATGATTCATCCGAACATTTTCATGGATGCTGACCGAAAGTACCGGAGTACCAACGGAAAAGTTTATGTCGCCACCGATTTTGACAACTATACCAACTTCTCGTTGTGGGATACATTCAGGGCTTTGCATCCGCTATACACCATCATCAATCCGGGAATGACCTCGCAATTTATTCGCAGCTTTTTGGAACGCTACGACCATACCGGACGGATGCTCATCATGGAGTTTGACGGAGTGGAAGGTGAGACGCCTCCGATGATTGGCTATCACTCGCTTTCGGTTTTGGCCGATGCGTATGTGAAGGGAATCCGGAATTATGATGTTCCGAAAGCTTATGATGCCGCGAAAAAACTGGCAAATGATTTCATCCGTCCCGACAAAGAACTTTATCTGCAATATGGTTATATTCCTTCCGATTTGAAAGGACAATCGGTTTCCCAGACACTGGAATTCAGTTACGACGACTGGTGTTTAACGCGTCTTGCTCAGGATTTTAATCAGGACGACAACCTTTATTTTAGCAGACGCGGTGATTTCTATCGGAATGTATTCTCTCCGGAAGTCAATTTCATGCGCGGCCGGAAAAGTAACTTCCAGTTTGTCGATAAGTTCGACCCAATGGAAACCATCAACCATTATACCGAAGCCAATGCTTACCAGTATTCAACTTTTGTACCTCAGGATGTTGACGGACTAATTAAGCTGATGGGTGGCAACAAGGTTTTTGAAAACTGGCTGGATTCCTGTTTTTCGGTTAAGACCGATTTTTCCAAGATCAATTTGGGTGATGTAACCGGATTGATCGGCCAATATGCGCATGGTAACGAACCGAGCCATCACATTGCCTATCTGTATAATTATGTGGGAACGCCCTGGAAAACACAGCAAATGGTGCGACAGATCATGTCGACACTATATAAAAATATTCCTGAAGGTATTGACGGGAATGAAGATTGCGGACAAATGTCGGCCTGGTATGTGATGAGCGCCATGGGCCTTTATGCCGTCACTCCGGGAATGGATTATTACGCAATTGGCAGCCCGATCTTCGATAAAGTGACAATCAATCTGGAAAACGGAAAGAAATTTGAAATCAGTACCAAAAACAACAGTGAGAAGAACAAATATATTCAGTCGGCCAGTTTGAACGGTCAGTCCTACGGCAAATCTTACCTTAAACACGCCGACATCATGAACGGCGGAAAGCTGTCGTTTGAAATGGGAAACACGCCAAATAAGGCATGGGGAACAAAGAAAGAAGATCGGCCGTATTCGCCGGAGAAAAAATTCAGGTATGCCAAAGCTCCGCAACCGGAATTTTCGGATATCCTCTTTTTGGACAGCCGGACAGTTACCATCCCTGAAACAGAACCTGGCGCAAAAATCTTTTATACGCTGGACGGATCTGAACCGACCAATGAATCAACGTTTTACACGATCCCAATCACTATCAGCAAACCAACAGTTTTGAAAGCCCGGAGCTTTGTAGATGGCATTGCTCCAAGCTGCATTGTATCAGTGCAATTCAAACAGATTGCGATGCTGGAAGCTGTCTCTGCATCCGGACTTCAGCCCGGAGTGAAGTACCTTTACCGTGAAGGAAATGGTGTAAAGAGTGCAAAAGATCAGAGTGGAGCCCCGGTATTGCGTACCGGTGTGCTGAATACGTTTAATGTGGATGCAATCAAAGATCAACGCGCTTTTGGATACAACTTTGAAGGATATATCAACGTGCCGGAAACAGGGGTTTATACCTTTTGGCTGGAGGCCAATGATGGCGCTATTTTATACCTGAACGACAAGCTAATTATTGACAACGATGGTGGTCACCGGGCCCAGGTTCTGGATTCCAAAATCGGACTCAAAAAAGGCGGGCATCCGATAAAAGTCGATTATTGCCAGAGCGGTCTGGCCAAAAGCCTCGTTCTGGAATGGCAAGGTCCGGGAGTTGAAAGGCAAAAAGTTCCGGCAGAGGTGTTGTTTCATTGATAAATAATGTTTCGGGTTGCGAGTTCCGAGTTGCGTGCAGAAGACAATCTGTAAATCGTAATCCCTAACCCGCATCAGCAAAAAAACTAATCGTAAATAAGATATAATGAATTTTAAATCAATCGCTTTTGCAATATTGCTCCTTCCCGTTTTGATGGCCGGATGCAAGCATAGCAGTCAATCAGAATACCTGAAATTGGTTGACCCGTTTATTGGAACCGGTGCGGATGGAAATACCTGGCCTGCTGCAAGTATGCCGTTTGGAGGCGTGCAGTTAGGACCGGATACCCGGCTAAATTCCTGTGGTGGTTATGCTTCTGCCGACAGTACCATTCTGGGATTCTCGCATACTCACCTGAATGGCGTGGGTGAGCCGGAATACCGCGATATTCTGTTCATGCCAACAACAGGTAAAGTTCAGCTTAATCCAATGACTCCCGGGAAGAAAGGCTCCGGTTACGGATCGGCATACGATCATCAGCACGAATCGGCTTCTCCCGGATTTTATTCCGTGCTGCTGAAAGATTATAATATTCAGGCTGAACTGACTACTACCTTGCGGGCAGGTTTTCATCAATATACATTTCCGCAAAGCGACAGCGCACACATCATCATTGATCTGGCTTATCCGTTTGGGGCTGAACTCCTGAATGTTAAGAAAATAAGCGATACCGAAATTGAGGGATTACGTCGCTCGCATGGTTGGGCCTGGGATCAGTATGTCTATTTTGTGGCCCGTTTTTCCAAACCTTTCGCTTCGGTTGAAATGGTTGTGAATGATACAATCCGGAAAGAATTGACCGAAGTTGAAGGAAAGAACATCAAGGCTGTCGTGAATTACCAGACAAAAGCCAATGAAGCTATTCTGGTGAAAGTGGGCATTTCAGCTGTCAGCGCTGAGGGTGCCCGTAAAAATCTGGATGCCGAAATTCCGGACTGGGATTTTGCCGGGGTGAAAAAAGCTGCTGAAGAAGCCTGGAGTAAAGAGCTTTCGAAAGTTGAGATCAAAGGCGGAACCGCCGATCAGCGAAAAATTTTCTATACGGCCATGTACCACGCTCATTTGAGTCCCTGTACTTTTTCTGATGTTGACGGACAATATCGCGGTGTTGATCACAAGATTCACAAGAGTGAAGGTTCGATACATTACACTGTATTTTCGTTGTGGGATACCTACAGGGCTTTGCACCCGTTTTTTACTATCACCGACCAGAAACGCACCAACGACTTCGTCAAATCGCTTTTGCAAATGTATGACGATGGCGGGCGTCTTCCGATGTGGCCACTTGCAGGAAATTATACCGATGACATGCTGGGGTATCATTCCGTTCCGGTTATTGTGGATGCTTACATGAAAGGAATCCGCGATTACGATGTGGAAAAAGCTTTCAAGGCCATCAAACACAGCGCCGAACTGGATAAACTTGGCCTGAAATACTACAAAAAGATTGGCTATTTACCGTTCGACCGTCAAGGTGAATCGGTTTCCAAAACATTGGAATATTGTTACGACGACTGGTGTATTTCGCAGATGGCCAAAGCAATGGGCAGACAACAGGATTACGAAATGTATCATCAACGGGCGCATTACTGGGAAAATGTTTTCGATCCGTCGGTTGGATTCATGCGTGGCAAAAGTTTTAACCGCGAATGGTTGGCTCCGTTCGATCCACAGGTCAACTCGGCCTATTCCGAAGGAAATGCTTACCAATACATGTATGTTCCGCATGATGTGGATGGGCTTGCGGCCAAATTCGGCAGCGACAAGGCTTTCGTAAATTGGATAGATACGCTTTTTACCCTGGAATCCAAACGCGGGGAGCGTGGTTCCATTGGCCAATACTGGCACGGTAATGAGCCTGGGCAACAACTTCCTTATCTGTACAATTATGTGGGTGAAGCATGGAAAACACAAAAACTTGTCAATCGAATCCTGAATGAACTTTATACCACCGAACCTGATGGCCTTGCCGGAAATGATGATTGCGGACAGATTTCGGCCTGGTACATTTTAAGTTCGATGGGTTTTTATTCCGTTGCTCCAGGACAAACTTTCTATGAAATAGGTTCGCCTTTGTTCACAAAAGCAACCATTCATCTGGAAAGCGGAAAGACGTTTGTGATTAAAGCCAACAATGTGTCGAAAGAGAATATTTACATCCAGTCGGCTAAGCTGAACGGAAATGATTACACCAAATCATTCCTGAAACACGACGATATTATGAATAGTGGAGAACTGGTGTTTGAGATGGGACCGAACCCGAACGAAAACTGGGGAACAGCAAAAGGCGATCGTCCGTATTCCGAAAATGGAGAAGCAGTGGTTCAACCACCGTACATCAAATCGGGTGATCTGTTGTTCGAAAACTCGACATTGGTTTCGCTGGCCTGCGAAACTGAAAACTCGACGATTCGGTATACGCTCGACGGTTCCGAGCCAACGGAGAGTTCAACGCTTTACAGGAACCCTTTCGAAATCAGCGAATCGACCTTGCTAAAAATGAAAGCTTTTGCGCCGCAGAAATCTCCGGGCATTGTATTTAGCTATCAGTTCGAAAAAGTAAAATTGAAGGAAGCAACTCAGCCAGGTTCTGTCAAACCCGGATTGAAATACGACTATTTTGAGCGGTTTTTTGTCAATGTTCCCGACATGGATTTGGTAAAACCTGTTTTCTCGGGAGTAACCGATACGTTCAATTACAACGACCGTAAACGTGAAAACTACTTTGGGTTTCATTATACTGGCTTCATTAAAGTTCAAAGGGATGGCATATATAGTTTCTACCTGAAATCGAACGACGGCAGCCGCTTGTATATCGATGGCGATGAACTGATTGAAAACGATGCCAATCACGGTGCAGTTGAAGAGCCGGGAAGTGTGGCATTGAAAGCAGGTTATCACCGGATTGCTGTCAAATATATGCAATGTGGTGGTGGAAAAGCCTTACAGGTGAACTGGTCGGGTCCGGGTATGGCAAAGCATGAAATTCAGGCAAAAGAATTGTTTACTAACAATTGAGACTAACTGGCAATACACCTATTTTTCAAAATATTATCAAAAAAACAGATATACCATGAAAAAAACACATCTGGAAGTTTTAAGTTGTTTGCTGCTTCTTTTTTTGATGGTATCAGCTTTCGCTCAACAAACTCAGAAACCAGTCCTTTTGAAGATGCCCTTTGCTTTTTCGGATGTGGGAAGGACACCGATGGAAAATACGCCGGTAATTTTTCAGTCCCGCCTTCTGCTCGTTTCGAATTACCGGCCCGGATTGGGTGAAGCCAAAGGAAAAGATGCCTATCTGTACATCGATGATTTGCAAACAGGCAAGCAAGTTGCCCGATTTGGTCAGGGACATTCATTTGTTTCGGCCTATGTAAACGGCGACGAATTAAATGTTTTTGCCCTCGAATTTTCAGATTTTGGCCGGGTAATGAATTCAACGGGAATTGACAGGCTGACCTCCACTGATCTGAAAAACTGGAAAACCGAAAAAGTAATTCTACCCGAAGGCACAGAACACCTGTTTAATTCATCGGTGTGCCGCGACGACAAAGGATATGTTATGGCTTATGAATCGGATAAACCGGTTCAGTTTTGCTTCAAGTTTTCCCGTTCAACCGATTTGGCGAAATGGGAAAAAATTCCGGGACTGGCTTTTACCGGCGAAAAACATGAATATTCGGCCTGCCCGTTGATCCGATATTTCAAACCATATTACTATGTCATCTATCTGCACAATAAGATTTCTGGTCACAACGGTTATATATCTTA
>Ga0079306_1001056_pt1 | contig 20455 bp, 21 predicted proteins | sample Methanotroph_Enr_FD_79181 | JGI IMG/M metagenome (GOLD analysis project Ga0079306, IMG submission 79181) | Enriched soil microbial communities from Old Woman Creek wetland in Ohio, USA - Methanotroph_Enrichment_5 | ecosystem: Environmental > Terrestrial > Soil > Wetlands | place: USA: Ohio...
ACGACTTGTTCAAAATCAATTGTTTCGTTGTCCATAATTGTACCCTTTTATTGGTTTGTATGCCCGAAGGTACAATATTTTCATCATCTTTGGTGAACGCGAGCGGTCATGTAGGTTTCATACTAAATTCATTTTTATTTCCTTTTTGGTTTAAAATTCAAATTTATAATCCAAAAGTAAATAATAATTCTTTAGAATATTGTTTTTAACTGTCTGAAAATCTGATTGGTTAATTATTATTAGAATTATTACAAAAAAAAGAACATTAAAAAACTTTCGTATTTTAAAAATGTTATTTAATTTTGTGCCCGTAAATGGTTGTAAAAGTCAGAATATTGAATCGGGTTTTTATAGAAGTGACCAGCACTTCTCGCTTTACTCATTATTTAATCTCATTTATAGACCTAATTCACATTTTATGAACAGAAGAGAACTTAATTTATCTGTGACATTTCAAACATTAGAAGAATTCCTAAATCGCAATTTATCTAATTTTGAAGATAATGACCCTATTTTAGGAGTTATTGGCGAATTGAAAATAAAGAATACCAAAATCAGAAATCTGAATGAATTGTTGGCAAAAAGCACGGAAGCAGACTATGCTGTAAAGAGCACGGATGAACATATTTTGATAGACATTGCCATTAAGGTGTCGGATGAGCTGAAAGTAATTGCGGTTGCCGAAAATGACGTCCGGCTAAAGATGGAAGCGAGAATATCCCGTTGGGAACTGGGTCGCATGCGCGGGAGTGATATGTTTATAAGGCTTAAACAACTTCATGCTACCGCATTGCCATTTGCGTCGGATCTGTTGCCATTGGGAGTGTCGAAAGATGAAATTGACTCCTTGAATGTCGGTGCGAGTGAGTTGGCAAAAAGCACTCCGGCTATTCAAAACATAAAAGCAAAAACGAAACAGGCAGCTGCAGAACTCAGGGAAACTATAGCTGATACGAATATATTATTACGTGAAATGCTTGATCCGTTGATGCTGCAATTTAAAATTCTTGATCCGTCATTATATGGTGAATTTAAAAATGTCCGCAAAATTATTGACCGCGCCGCAGGATATACTAAAAAAGAGGTGGTAGCTGAAATGAACTAATGGATTGGAAACCGCTACCGGGTTGTTTTTTTAAGACCAACAAAAAAAGAAGTTGCGCAACCTACGCAACTCCTTTTCCATTTAAATAGCCATTAAAAGCTTAAACAATTAGTTTTTTACCGGATCTATCCCAAAAGTGAATCCGCCTTTTACCCGTTCGATTAGCTCAGGGAGGATGTCTGTATATTCACCAACGATACCGAAGTCGGCAAAATGGAAAATAGAAGCTTTGGGATTGTGGTCGATGGCAATGATTTTTTCAGACTCTTTCATGCCGGCAATATGCTGGATAGCGCCCGAAACACCTACGGCCACATATACTTTCGGGCGAACGGTTTTGCCGGTTTGCCCAACCTGACGTGCATATTCCGAGAAACCTTCGTCCACCACCACACGACTGCAAGCCCATTCGGCTTTCACACCCTTTTCTTTGAGTGCTTCAGCCAATTGTTTGATTAAGGCTAAGCCGTCGCTAGTAGTTCCTCTACCACCGGAAACGATAATGTCAGCGTCGAACAGGTTTACCGAGCTACCTTCACCACGTACCGTTTTTAGAATTTCTACTTTAAATTCATCTTCGGTTAGTTTGGGCTTAAAGGTAGAAACAACGCCAGTACGTCCTTCCACTTTAGCAGGTACTTCGAAGGTTCCCGCACGTGCGGTTGAAATCTGTGGATAAACAAAACCAAGGATAGTAGCCAGTTTACTTTCGCCATATGTTGGGCGGCGGGAGTGAAGAATCGGTTTGTTGATTACTTTATCTTTCCGGTTCACGTATTCGCCTATTTCCAGTCCGGTACAGTCGGCCGTCACACCGCTATCGGTTTTCATCCCGATGCGTGGAGCAAGTTCCCGGCCAGAAGTGGTAGCTGCAAAAAGAGCAATTTCCGGATTACGTTCTTTGATTACCTGTTCAAAGATGGATGAAAAAGGAAGTACCAGATATTCTTCCAGCTTATCGTCTTCCACCACAATTACTTCGTCGGATCCATGTTCGAACAGTACCTGAGCCTGGTCTTTTACATTTTTACCAATCAGCAAGGTCATGATTTTAGTGTCTTCACCCAATTGATCGGCCAAATGGCGGGCGGGAGTAAGCAATTCTATGGACGGACGGGTAATTTTTCCATTGGCAATTTCGGCCCAGGTCAAAATACCTTTGGCTCCGTTGCGGTTATCGTAAAGAGGAAATTCGGGTTTGTCCGAGCTTTTCTTTTCAGCCGTTTCCTTTTTCTCCAGCACATTTGCGCCTTTTTTGTAGTTCGAAATAAGACTGTCAACCAGAGTTGTTTCATTATGACCTTGCGACATGATAATCGGAGCCCGTTCACTCACGATATTCACCACATTGGCTACAATAGTTGGCGATCCGCTCAACCCTATTTTTTCAGTTCCCAATCCAATATCGTCGATGCCAAACACCGTAATCTTGGCATTACGCGCTTTTATTGCTCCCGTAAGCGATGGTTTCCGTGGAGGAATGCCGGTTGGTGTCAATGAAATGGTACAGGGCATAGGCAGTTTCATCATTTGATAGCCTCCTTCGATAATACGTTTGGCAATTACATTTCCTTCGCCATCGGCTTTTACTGTTTCTACGAAAGTTGCCTGCGGAATGCCTAAGCTTTCAGCAACCTGTGAAGGTACGTGAGCAGTATCTCCATCGCTGGTCTGTCGCCCGGCCAGGATGATAAATGGTTCTTTTGCGTCTTTGGTAAATCCCAAATGCTTCAGCATAGTGGATATCGCCAGCCCTGTGGCGTACGTATCGCTACCGCCGAGTTTACGGTCGGAGAGGAGGTACGCATCGTCGTAACCCATAGATATAGCTGTGCGTAGTGCCACTTCGAAAGATCCGGGTCCCATGGAGCAAGCAATAAGGCGTGCATCGGGATATTGTTTTTTGAGTTGTAAACCGGCTTCAAGACCAAACTGGCAGTCGATGTTGATAATCGATTTTGCCTTTGTCCTGTCCATCAATCCATCCTCGCCCATACGCATTTCGGTTGGGAGTGGTACTTGTTTTATTAAACTTATAATTGTAAGAGCCATTGTTTCTTTAGTTAGAAAGTTTGTAAAGTTTGAAAGTTCATAAAGTTACCTCTTTTTCCCCTCTCCTTAAGGAGAGGGGTCAGGGGTGAGGTCACATATTCTGAAAATCAGGACCATTACCACCGTTGGGAACACTCCAGGTAATTCCGTCGCCCGGTGATTTGATATCGCAGGTTTTGCAATGCATACAGTTTTCGGCATGAATGCGTAACTCCTGATGCCCGTTTTTGTCGGTGTGCAATTCGTACACTTCCGACGAGCAGAAGAACTGGCACGGAGCGCCGTACTGTTTGATATTAACGGCTGCAAATGATTCCGGATTATTGACTTTTACATGAGGAACTTGTTGCTCGTCGTGGTTCACACCTGAGTAATAAACATCTGTAACTTTGTCGAAAGTCAACACTTTATCAAATTCCAGTTTGCCTTTAAATCTTTCTTTGAATGGCTTGCCTTTAAATTCTGTCAATGTTTTGGTAGCATCTTTGTCCGGATGCGATTTCAATCTGCCAAAGAATCCGGCACCTCCTGTAATTAATAGTGTTCCAAAGTTTAAAGAACCGATAATTAATCCTTTCGAAAATCCCTGGCGGAAATTCCGAACCGGATACAGATCTTTGTAAATCGTGCTGTATTTTATCGAAGCTTCGTATGCAGAAAGTGTTTTTTCGGAGAAATCGTTTTTATCAAATGCTTCGGCAGCAGTTTTGGCAGCTAACATGCCTGATGTAATAGCCAAATGGACACCTTTCAGTGCTGGCATGGCAACCAATCCGGCGCTGTCGCCAACAATGAGTGCATTGTCTGTGTATAATTTAGGGATAGAATACCAACCGCCTTCGGGCAATGTTTTGGCCCCGTACTCAACCAGCTTACCGCCTTTGAGGAATTTTGCAATAAACGGATTTGTTTTCCAAACCTGGAATGCATCGTGGGTATCGAAAGTAGGATCTTCGTATTCGAGCCCTACAACCAACCCCACAGCCACTTTGTTGTCTTTTAACCCGTAAACAAATCCACCACCGAATTCTTTCATATTCAACGGATAACCCATGGTGTGATATACTTCACCCGGTTTAATGTTTCCTTCGGGAACGCTCCATAATTCTTTTACGCCCAATGAGTAAATCTGACAGTTTTTATCTTTCTCCAAATCATATTTCTGGATCAGTTTCTTAGCTAAGCTTCCGCGTGTACCTTCGGCAAAAATAGTGAGTTTGGCTTCAATGCGCGTTCCGGGCTGGAAATTTTCCAGTTGGTTGCCGTGATGGTCCACTCCGGTGTCGATGGTTTTTGCACCGATTACTTTTCCATCATTGTATAAAATTTCATCAACCGAAAATCCAGGGTAAATTTCTACGCCTTTCTCTTCTGCTTTTTTGGCCAGAAAACGACAAACCTGTCCCAGCGATGCAGTATAATTGCCTTTGTTGCTCATGTAAGGCACATGAAACGGCAACTTGAACGCTCCGTTTTTGCCCAGTAAAACGGTTGCATCGGTTTCAACTTTGGCATTGAATGGAATTTCGTTGAAATCAACATCCGGCAATAAACTTTTGAAAACATCTGTTTTAATAACTGCGCCGGATAAAATATGGCTACCGATAGAACTCCCTTTTTCAATCAGTAAAATTCTACGATTTAATCCTTTTTGTTTCAGAATGTCTGCCAAATGTATGGAAGCAGCTAAACCGGAAGGGCCGCCTCCAATAATTAAAATATCCGTTGAAACGGTATCAGCATTACTCATTAGATTCTGGTTTAAAATTGTGATTATCTGGATTTAATACATATATATATTATTTCATTATTTAGGACGATTGAAAATAAAACAATATTAACTTAAAGCTATTGCGTACAAAACACATTATTTTGAAATATCTCTAATTGTAGTGATTCCGGGTACTATAATTAGGATGAAACTGTAAAGAGTGCCAATTTACAATTAATTACTGATAAATTAGCATTCATTACTGTTGAAGATGCACTCAAGAATGATTTGATGCATAAATTCGCAATAGAAAGAGACTATGAAGTGACTTAAGCATGAAGATATAATCAGATATTTATAACATATATAGATATTTCAAACAAAATTCTGATAATTGACATCAAATCATATGGTTTGTTGAAAATATCAATTATCTCAATTACAATTGGAACAATTGATAAACTCATAATAACTATTTTTTTTCTTTTAATTCGTTTTTTTTCTTTTTCCTTACGAATAGTTTTTTTACTCTTTTTTGAATAATTACTTCTTTTTGTTTTCATCTTTTACACGATTAAAAATTAATTCAATCGTGTTCCGTTTCGCAGGCGAAACTACTGTTGAAATCTATAATATCAAAGGACAAAATTTCCACTCAATAAATTATCTCTGATTATCAGTACTTTATAAATTAGTCTGTAGGTTTTCAGAAAGTTGGATTTATTTTTGTGAATAAAAATGTTTACTGTACTTTCTGAATCAATTGTGATTCATGAATTAAAAATATAAAGTGGGCATAAAAAAAGAGTTGCACAAGTATTAACTTGTACAACTCCATTCTTTAAGTCCCCTTTAGGGGATTGAGGGGTCTAGTATTCCGGCGGCATATTCAGTACTTCGTCATAGGTGAAAACAGGACCGTCTTTACAAACATAGGTTTTACCAACGGTGCAATGTCCGCATTTGCCCACGCCACATTTCATGCGGTTTTCAAGTGTGGTGAAGATATTTGAATTTTCAAAACCATTTTTTACCAGTATAGGCATCCCCATTTTAATTAAAATAGGAGGTCCGGCAACAATGGCTACTGCATTTTTACTTTTTGGTGGATTTTGCTCCAAAACTGTTGGTACAAAGCCAACCAATCCTTTCCATTCGGGAGTTTCACCACCCGGGTCCACGGTAACAAAGAGTTTTACATCGCCACGGTTTTTCCATTCTTCCAGTTCTTCTTTGTACACCAAGTCATTCACCGTGCGGGCACCGTAATAAATAGAGATTTCGCCGAACTTATCACGTTGGTCAAGCAAATTCCAGATCACGCAGCGCAACGGAGGAAGTCCGATACCACCGGTAACGAAAACGATATTTTTGCCATGCCATTCTTCAATGGGGAATGTGTTTCCAAACGGTCCACGAAGCCCGATAATGTCATTCAGTTCGCAGTTAGCCAAAGCTTTGGTTACGCGTCCACTGCTCCGGAAAGTACATTCAACGTAACCTTCGCGGGTAGGAGAAGAGGCAATACAAAACGTACTTTCACCTTCGCCAAACACGCCATATTCGGCAAATTGCCCGGCTTTAAATGAGAATTGTTCCGCATCGTTTTTGTCAACAAATTCCAACCGGTATGTTTGAACAAGCGGAGCTTCTTCAACAATGTTGGCAATGCGCATTTTATAAGGAATATATTGATTCTTTGGTTCCATTTTATTCAATTTCCAATTAATTAATTTCCAATTTTCAATTATTTAGTTACACTCAATATATTTTCAAAGATATTCAAATGTGCCGGACAAACGCGGATACAACGTCCACAACCAACACAACTTACAATACCCAGATTTTCAACCGAGTATTTGAATTTATGCAACAAGCGTTGGCGACGGCGTTCGGTTTGGTTTGTGCGGGGATTGTGGCCTGAATTGTGTTTGGTAAATAGCCCGAAACCACAAGCATCCCAGCAACGCAGGCGTTTTCCGTTGTTTTGTGTCCCTTCGTCCTGAATGTCGAAGCAGGTACAGGTTGGGCAGGCAAATGCACAGGCTCCACAACCGAAACAACCCATCGATTCGTGTTTCCATTCGGCGTTGTCATAAGCGGTTTTGATGCGTTCTTTTACTTCATCTATCGAGAAAACAGTTGTGATTTTGGCCAGGAATTCCTCTTTGCTTTTTTCTTCACCAGCAGTGAATAATGAAGCGGAAGTTTCGATGACTGCTTTTCCTTTATCGGTCATTACTTCCACGTAAACATCTTCGCCCATCACGGTAAGCAATATGTCGCTTCCGGCTGTGCTTCCCGGATTCAATCCTACAGAAGTACAAAAACAAGCTTCATCTGCTTTGGAGCAACTAATGGCTATTAGCGCGGTTTTTTCCTTGCGTGCAGCAAAATAAGTGTCTGGATTTTCTTTCAAAAAGAACTCAGTCAGGTAATTGAAAGCCGACGCATCGCATGGGCGAAGCCCCCAAACCACCGTTTCGGGAATGCTGTGCAGGTTGTTGGTTATTTCAATGCCATCATCGTTTTTTGTGAACGAAAACAATTCTTCCACCTTTGGGAAAACTACCGATTTAGCAGAGAATCCTGTTTGTATATAGTCTGTAGCCACCTGGTTGTACGATTGAACGGCTTCGAAAAATACTTTTCCGCTTTTCTTCAATACAGGAGCTATCACCACTTTGCCCGACTTGATGAGTTGGTCAAAGAATGCAGGTATATTGGTCGATTTTATATTTTTAATTTCCATATTCTTATCCCCCTTTAGGGGTTAGGGGTCTATTTAATAAATTGTTCCTTATCTCCCGGTTTAAAAGTATTTAACGCGTAACCGCTTTTGCACGAAAAGCCTGTTTTAGCTCCAAACTCTGCTTCAATGTCCTGATTCATTTTGACTGTAAGCAAATGTACCGGAATTCCTACGGGGCAAATCCGTCCGCATTCGCCGCAGTTGATGCAACGTCCTGCAAGGTGCATGGCGCGCATGGTGTGCCATTCCAGGTTGCCGGTAGTTTCGGACGAAACCTTGATCCATTGAGGTTGGTTGCTTTCTACAGTACAAGATGGGCAATAACACATAGGACAAACCGCACGGCAAGCATAACATTTTACGCAAGCCGAGAATTGTTCGCTCCAGTATTGCCAACGTTCGGCACGAGTCATGGCATTCAATTGCTCAAGTAGTTTTTTGTCATCTTCGGTATATTCTGGAAAATTAGCCTGAACATAAGCTTCCACTTCATCCATGTTCTCAAAAACAACCACCTCATTTTGCGCATTGATAGTGATAACTGTTTTTACAATATCGCCCAGTTGATTTTCGGAAGTAAGTTGAACCAACGAACGCAGCGTGGCTACATTGGCCAGAATGCCAACTTTCTTAGCTTGTTTTACTTCTATTTTATGAAGATAAACAGCCAGGTTCCCTTTACATTCAGGGGTGTAAATAAGCCGTTCAACTTGCGATGCAACGGTGATAAAACAAGGCACTGGCTGCTTGTTCAAGGCATTTTGAAACCCGATCATCAGGCTTATTGTTCCTTTATCGAACAATTCGGCTACTTTATTTTGCAAGTTCTTCATCGATCATTCGGTTGGTAGTTTCTACATCAAGATTTTTAAATTCAGTGAAAGCCCCTTTGGTGCGGATTTTCTCTGTTGTTTCGTCAACCAGTCCGGCCCATTTGGTTCCTTCGGCTGCCGATACCCATGAAAAGGTAATACGGTCGGTGTCAAATCCCATAAAGTCAAGTACCGAGCGGAAAACTATCCAGCGGCGACGGGCGTGAAAGTTCCCCGAAGTGTAGTGGCAATCGTTGGGGTGGCAACCCGAAACAATAATGCCGTCGGCACCATTTTCAAATGCTTTCATTAGCAACATAAAATCAATACGGCCCGTGCACGGAAATCGGATAATGCTCACGTTGGTGGCGTATTTGGTTCGGCTTGTTCCGGCAAGGTCGGCACCGGCGTAGGTACACCAGTTGCAGACAAAAGCCACTATTTTTGGTTCAAATTGTTCAGACATTATATTCAATTATAAAATGTGAATTATGAGTTTAGTAACGCCATCACTTCGGACATCATCTGGTCGTTCGAGAATCCCTGCAAGTCGATGGATTTGTTGCGGCACATAGCCACGCAAGTTCCGCATCCTTGGCAAAGTCCTGCATTAACTTTAGCTGCAACTTTTATCAGGTTACCACCACGGTCTTTAATTTCTTCACTTTCGATAGCGTGGTACGGACAAACTTCCTGGCAAAGCAAACAGCCCGTACATGTGGTGTATTGCGATGGTGGTAACCGGTTTACTACAGCTACTATCGGTTCGCGGGTCAGTTCGTTGCTGGAGAACAAGCCAATGGCTTTACTGGCCGAAGCTGATGCTTGCGAAACTGATTCAGGAATATCTTTCGCACTTTGGCAAGCTCCTGCCAACATGATCCCGGCAGTGTTTGTTTCTACCGGTTTCAGTTTAGGGTGCGCTTCGGCAAAGAATTTATGTTTGTTGTAACTGATATGCAGTTTTTGCGCCAACGATTCTGCTTCTATGTTGGCTACAACGGCTGTCGCAAGCACCACCATGTCGGCTTCAATGTCTACTGGTTCGCCATTCATCAAGGTGTCAACACCTTTTACAATAAGCTTTCCATTTTTCTCGTAAATGCGCGAAACACGTCCACGGATATATTGAACTTCATCTTCTTCGATGGCACGTCGCACGAATTCGTCATAATCTTTTCCGGCAGCTCGAATGTCCATGTAGAACACGTATGCCTTGCCCTCGTGATTTTTATGTTTGTACAGCATGGCGTGTTTGGCCGTGTACATACAGCATATTTTGGAGCAATATTCAATGCCTTTGGCTTTGTCGCGTGATCCGGCACAGGCTACGAATACGATTTTCTCCGGAATTTTTCCATCCGAAGGACGGCGGATTTCACCGGCTGTTGGACCGGAAGCTGAAGCCAGACGTTCGAATTGCATTCCGTCAATTACGTCTTTGAATTTGCCGTAACCATATTCAGGGAAGAAGTCGGCATGTTTCAAATCAAATCCGGTAGCGGTAATAATGGCACCCACTTTTACGTCGATAAACTCATCCACTGCATCGTAATTGATAGCATCGGCTGGACAAACCTTTTTACAAAGTCCACATTTTCCTCCTTTTGTGAAATAAGTGCAATTCAGGCGGTCAATTACCGGTTTGTTTGGAACTGCTTGTGGAAACGGAGAATAAATGGCCGTGCGGAATCCCATTCCTTCGTTGAATTCATCTGGAATTTTCTTGCTCGGGCATTTTTGCCAACAAGCACCACAACCTGTACATTTGCTATAATCAACGCTTTTGGCTTTCATCTTGATAGTAACATCAAAATTACCCACAAAGCCAGAAACACTTTCCACTTCGGCATAAGTAAGCAGTTTGATATTCGGATGTTGTGCTACTTCCACCATACGCGGTGTTAGTATACATTGCGAGCAGTCCAGCGTTGGGAAAGTTTCCGAAAGTTGCGACATGTGACCACCGATAGATGGTTTTTTCTCCACCATGATAACCTGGTGTCCTGCATTGGCAATGTCCAGCGCAGCTTGTATTCCTGCAATTCCACCACCAATAACCAATGCGGTCTTGGTAATCGGAACTTTGATGGGGAAAAGAGCAGCGTTTTTCTTCACTTTTGCAACCAATGTACGAACAATATCCAATGCCTTTTGAGTCGTTGCATCCGATTTTGGGTGAACCCACGACACGTGCTCGCGGATATTCGCCATTTCGCAGAAATACGGATTGATTCCGGCTTTCTCTGCAGCCTTGCGGAACGTGCCCTCGTGCATACGTGGCGAGCAGGCTGCCACCACAATTCCGGTAAGTTTATGCTCTTTTATTGCCTCAATAATGAGGGTTTGTCCCGGATCGGAACACATATATTTATAGTCCACACTGTAAGCAACGCCCGAAAGTTTTCCGGCTTTTTCAGCTACTTTGGCTACGTCTACTGTTGCCGAAATATTTTCGCCACAATGACAGATAAAAACTCCAATTCTTGCCATAATTTTTAAGCCTCCATTTTTACCATACAGTTAACCACTTTATCCGTCGGCACGTAATGCTTGTTCAGCCCAAGTTTGTTGGCCGGAATGCCCATGCTCAGTCCCAATGCTTGGGTAATGAACAACACGGGAATATTAATATCCTTTTTCAGTGTTTTTTTGATTTCGGGGCGGCGCATATCCAGGTTCATGTGACACATGGGGCAAGCCACCACTATTGATTCTGCACCACGATCTGCTGCATCTTCAATGATTTCTCCCGAAAGTTTCGCTACAATGTCAGTTCGCGAAACGGAAAGTCCGGCTCCGCAACATTCTGTTTTGAATGCCCAATCGATAGGTGTTGCTCCGGCTTTTGCCAACACTTCGTCCATTTCCATAGGGTTTTCAATTTGCTCAACCGCTGCAATTTCTTTTGGGCGGGAATATAAGCAACCGTAATAGCAAGCTGCTTTTTGATTTAGTTTATTGACGATATGCCCATCAACAACAGGGAAAATATATTTCTGAAGAAATCCAAAAACGGTAAGAATCTTTACATTTGCACTAAGTTTCAGTTCTATAAAACCTTCAATTTTAGTTTTAGCAGCTATATTGTTGGTTATTTCGTGTTTCGTACTCGCAATTCGACTATAACAAGCCGCGCACGGAACTACAATTTCTTCCAACCCTTGTTTTTCGGCCAGTGCCAATGTGCGTGCCGGCAGTGCCAGGGCAAGATTGTGATTAAGATTATGTGCTGCAGAAGCTCCACAGCAACTCCAGTCTTTAATCACTTCGAGCGTAATGCCACATTTTTCGGCTACTGCAAAAAGTGAGTCGTTATATTCTTTACTCGAACCTTCGAGCGAACAACCGGGATAATATCCTATTCTCATTGTTTTTCTCCTTCGCTATCTGTGATTTTTTTGAAAATTTTAGCAATCTCTTTTGTGTTTTGAACCTGATGTGGAAAAATGGACAGTTTACCCTTGGCTGCCATCGAAGGTGCCAACATTACATCCTGCATCAGATTCAATGAGCGCAGTTTGTAGTCAATGGTTAAACCCACCTCATGCAGTTTACCATTCATTTTTACAGAATTCAAAAATGCCCGATGGAATTTCAGAATATCTTTTGCTTTCGGGTTAACTTTATTTTGACGGATAGATTCCTGACGGAGGTAATCCATAACTTTCGACAGTAAAACTTCCTGCGGGCAACGGCTGTAGCAGGTATCACAAGCAAGGCAGAGCCAGATGGAAAGTGAACTGAGAATTTTGTCTTCATATCCGGGCATTTCTGCCTGAAGTATGCGTAGTATTTGATTTGGCATTAGGTCCATCTCTTCGTTAAGCGGGCAGCCGGCTGTACATTTTCCACACTGGTAACAATGTGATAAAATAACTCCGGTAGCGTCTTCTACATGCGACTTCAACGTGTCGGCGTGATGATGAATTGATTCGTGCACGGTATGTGTTTTAAAAGTTTATTGTTCTGATTTTAGGGCAAGTTTATGGCTTGGCTCCGGTGTTGTCCCGGTTCGGATTTAAGCCTTAGAAATGTATGTGCGGGGAATGTCAGGAAGAACTATACTGCAACGACGATGCGTATGTTTTTCTGATGTAAAAACAGGATGGGAGATTTAGTTTCAAGAAATTCAAGGTTAATTGTTGATTAATTCATTTTAGCGAATCATTCAGTTGGAAATGTCCGGTTTTTTATATCTTCGATTAAATTCCGCAGCAAAAATAAGTAATTTAATTGGTCGACCAACTCGTTTTTGTTGTTTTTAGTATTAAAATATATTAAAATATGCGCAAATTACGTTTTCTTGTGCAACAAAATAATGTATTTAGGTGTTTCTGTCGAAATTTTATGAATAAAAGCCGTGGGCGGGCACGAAATCTCATCGAAAGTATATATAAAAATGTGATTTTTGACTCCTCCGTTTATTTTCCGTATCTTTGCACAAAATCGTATTCCGTCAGGTGTAAAAAAAGAGCTTGTGAAAGAAGAACGGATGCGTTAAATATTCTATGACATTTGATAAATTAGATCTTATTGAGCCGATCTTAAACGCTCTTCAACACGAAGGTTATACTCAACCAACCCCTATCCAGGAAATTTCAATTCCCATTGTACTTAAAGGTAAAGACTTATTAGGATGTGCACAAACCGGAACCGGTAAAACGGCTGCCTTTGCCATTCCTATTCTACAGCAACTGCATAAACTCAGAGGCAACGAGAAATTGCATCGTAAAATAAAGGTATTAGTTGTAACTCCAACACGCGAACTGGCTATTCAGATTGGTGAAAGTTTTGCTGCTTACGGGCGTTTTATGAATTTTCGACATACCGTAATTTTTGGAGGAGTTCCGCAGAACCCTCAGGTGAACACGCTGAAAGCTGGAGTAGATATCTTGATAGCTACGCCTGGTCGTTTGCTTGATTTGCAAAGCCAGGGATACATTAAATTGAACGACCTGAGCATTTTTGTGCTCGACGAAGCCGACCGTATGCTCGACATGGGTTTTATTCATGACGTAAAAAAGCTGATAAAAATCATTCCTGCAAAACGCCAGTCACTTTTCTTTTCGGCAACCATGCCCGATTCAATTCGCGTATTGGCCGGAACAATTCTGACAAATCCCGAAGAAGTAGCCGTTACGCCCGTATCAACAACTGCTGAAACCATTCAACAGGAAATGTATTATGTGGCTGCAAACGACAAAAAAGATTTGTTGATTCACTTGCTTCAGGATAAATCAATTAAAACAGCTTTGGTTTTTACTCGTACTAAACATGGTGCCGACAAAATTCAACGAATCCTTGTAAAAGCAAATATAAAAGCAGAAGCTATTCACGGTAATAAATCGCAGAATGCCCGCCAGAATGCGTTGCGGAACTTCAAAGAACGTTCAACCCGTGTGTTAGTTGCAACTGATATTGCCGCACGAGGTATTGATATAGACGATTTGAATCTGGTTATTAACTACGAAATACCAAACATTCCGGAAACTTACGTTCACCGCATTGGTCGTACGGGCAGGGCAGGACTTGATGGTAAAGCTATTTCGTTCTGCGATGAAGAAGAACTTGAATATTTGCGAGACATTCAAAAGCTGATTTCGATAGAAATACCTTTAATTGCTGACCAACCTTATGCTGCTGATTATGTGTTGACAGATAAAAGGTCTAAAATTAAACCGAAAGTTGCCACACGTGGTAAGGGTTCAGGCATTGATCCGGGTAAAGGTAAACGCCGTATCGGAACTGATAGAAATGTAAGCAAACCGCAAACTTCGAAAACTCCGGTTTCAACTGCTTCAAAATCAGAAAATGCCGCTAAAAAGGTTTTTGTTCTGAAAACGGGCAGATAATTTGAGCGGTTAATTGTAATATAAGTATAACAGGAGGTATATATAAGTTTTGAGTAAAACTTTTATATGCCTTTTGTGTTTTTAGTGGTAATATGTTTTTTCATTAAATAATTTACAGAATTAGATTATCTTTGCTACCATGAACATGCTGCATAAAGACATAAAAACTTACGCTTTCTCGGAAATGTCACAACAATATTCCGATTTTGCCCTGAAACGTATAGAAGATATTTACCGGAGTACCAATTGTGCTCCTGATGTTCCGCATCGCCATGAATATTATACCATTATTTTTATTGAAAAAGGCGAAGGGACGCATTTTGTAGATTTTACTGAATATAAAATTGAAGACCGTACCGTTTACTTTATTCAACCGGGCCAAATGCATCAGGTTATTTTCACTGCTGAGCCGGTTGGCTGGGTTGTTACTTTTACTGAAGAATTTTTGATAGCCAATTCCATCCCTGAAAAGATGATAAATGACATTTATCTTTTCAATGATTACGGCCAGTCACCGCCCCTTCCTGTTAATGAAAGAGACTTCCCTGTTTATCGAAGCCTTATTGAGCAAATGGCACATTTTGCCGCATCGCTTGAAACATATACGCTCGAAGCTGTCGGCTCGTTGGTGAAGCTGTTCCTGATTCAAAGCAATAATCATTGTACCTTGCGAAAAAGCAATAACCCGCAACTGATTGAAACCAGTAACCACATTCTCCGCACGTTCAAACAATCGTTGAATAAAAAATATGCCAAGTCACATATGGTTTCCGATTACGCTGGCGAGCTGGCCGTTACTGCCGATTATCTGAATAAAACCGTAAAAAATCTTACCGGTAAATCAGCTAAAGATCATATTCAGAGCAAATTAATTACTGAAGCTAAACGATCATTGCTCTTTAGTAATATCAGTAACAAAGAGTTGGCTTATGAACTTGGTTTCGACGAATCGGCTCATTTTAATAACTTTTTTAAGAAAATTACTGGTCAGACTCCCTCCGAATTTCGTGTTTTAGCACGTCAGTCCTGATTTTTGCAATCATTCACCCGATTTCTTTACTTTGCGGAGCATTTTGCTGCCGTACCTTTGTCGTATCAAATTGAAAGAAGATTTTCAATAAAAAAATGACAAGTATGAAAACAGTATTGCATAAATCAGAAACACGCGGACATGCCAATCATGGTTGGCTGGATTCGCACCACACTTTTAGTTTCGCCAATTATTATGATCCTGAACGTGTTCATTTCGGAGCTTTACGGGTGTTGAACGATGACCGGGTTGCTGCCGGCGAAGGGTTCGGAACTCATCCACACGACAATATGGAAATTATTTCCATTCCACTTTTTGGTGATTTGGAACATAAAGACAGCATGGGCAATCATGGTGTAATCAGTACCGGTGAAATTCAGGTTATGAGTGCCGGAACCGGTATATTCCACAGCGAATTCAATAAAAACAAGGATAAGGAAACAAGGTTTCTTCAAATTTGGGTTTTTCCAAATAAAAAGAACGTAACACCGCGTTACGATCAGATTTCATTGGCCGAGATTGAGAAACCCGATGAGTTTTATCAGATTCTTTCGCCAAATCCAAACGATCAGGGTGTGTGGATTCACCAAAATGCCTGGTTTCACCTGGGCGATTTGTCCGAAGGTTGGGAAGGGAAATATGAACTGAAAGACAAGAAAAACGGTGTCTATTTCTTTGTGATTGAAGGAAACGTAACTGTTTCAGGACACGAATTGAGCCGTCGGGATGGATTGGGTATCAGCGAAATAGATTCGATTGAAATAAAATCCAACACGATTACAAAATTATTGGTAATGGAAATTCCAATGGCCACAAATTGAAATATAAAGTATTAAAAATCAAATAAATAATTTAAAATAAAAAAGATGAAATCAATCAAACAATTTTTAGCAACAGACCAGCAATCATGGTCATTACTTTTAGTACGTATAGCGTTAGGTATTGTAATTTTACCACATGGTATGCAAAAAGCTCTTGGACTTTTCGGAGGTTATGGTTTTGCCGGAACAGTTGGCTTTTTCGAAAGTATGGGAATGCCATTTTTAGTCGGAACTCTCGTAATACTAGCCGAATTTGTAGGTAGTATCGGACTCATTTTAGGCTTTGGAACACGTTTTATGGCATTCTCAGTTGGTTTAACTATGGCTGGAGCGGCAGTTTTAGGTGGTCACCTGAACAACGGATTCTTTATGAATTGGTTCGGTATGCAAAAAGGCGAAGGTCTTGAGTATTTTATTCTTGTTGTTGGTATGGCCCTGGCAGTGCTGATAAGCGGAAGTGGAAAATTCTCATTTGATAACCTGATTTTGAAGAAAATTAAATAAGAAAATAACTTAAGTTTACAAAGGGTGGGTCTGCAAAGATCTGCCCTTTGTTTTTCAATGCTTTATCGGTTTTTTGAGAAAACTTATCATTCAAGTTAATTGTTTATATATGATAGTATTCGAAGTGCCGGATTCTTTTTGTTCCATTTCAACATTTAAAATAATTTGTTTAGCCATTGATATAATATTATTAACCAACTAATCTTTGAAAAAATGAAAAACGTTAATTCTGTTCCCGCTCTTCTTTTTGTGTTGATAGCTGCAATTGGAATTTGTATCGCTTATTTTGTGAATGGGAACTTGTCATCATCTTCAAGTACGACTATTATGGTATTGTTTTCGTTGGTTGGAGTTCTTGTTGCGTGGTCAACTAAAGTTGCTAACCAGTGGAGTCGTGCCATTGTACTACGATTAGGTAAGTACCACTCAATGAGAGGCCCGGGCCTTTTCTTTATTATTCCGGTAATTGATAGTATTCCTTACTGGATTGATATCCGTGTGATCAGTACCTCTTTCAAAGCGGAAAAAACCCTTACGAAAGATACGGTTCCCGTAGATGTAGATGCCGTTTTGTTCTGGAAAGTAATTGATCCGAAAAAGGCTGCTTTGGATGTAGCCGATTATTACAGTGCTATCAGTTGGGCTTCACAAACTGCGCTTCGTGATGTTATCGGTAAGACTATGCTCGCCGACATGCTGGAAGGACGTGATAAAATTAGTTCGCTGTTACAGGTTATAATCGACGAAAGAACTGAGCCTTGGGGTATCAATGTTATTTCGGTAGAGGTTAAAGATGTACTTATTCCTCAGGGGCTGGAAGCTGCCATGTCGATGCAGGCACAGGCCGAACGTGAACGGCAGGCCAGGGTGATTTTAGGTGATTCTGAACGGCAAATTGCAGAAATGTTTAATGAAGCTTCTAAAAGTTATGCCGATAACCCGACTGCTTTTCACCTTCGTGCCATGAATATGCTTTATGAAGGTTTGAAAACGAATTCAACCATTGTTATTGTGCCAAGTACGGCGGTAGAAAGTATGGGTCTGGGTGGAATCAACGGTACCGTGGCACTGACAAGCACGATTCAAAAAGATAAAATTGTGTGATAAAGTCATTTTATCTAGAAACGGATTTTTTGTAAAAAAGCCCGATACACTTTTGTGTACCGGGCTTTATCTTGATTTTGAATTGAAAACTTATTCAGCTACAACTTCGAAAGCAACTTCAACAGTTACTTCTTTGTGAAGTTTCAATGTAGCTTTGTATGAGCCGATTTCTTTAACGGCATCTTTAAGTACAATTACTTTGCGGTCAACAGAAAAACCTGCTTTTTCAAAAGCATCGGCAATTTGGATAGGACCAACTGCACCGAAAATTTTACCTGTTGTGCTTGTTTTTGCGCCAACTGTCAATACAACGTCTTTTAATTTTTCTGCCAATTCAATAGCATCATTTTTCAGACGTTCCAATTTGTGAGCGCGTTGTTTTAAGTCTTCTGCCAACATTTTTTTTGCTGATTCTGTTGCCAAAATAGCTTTCTTTGTTGGGATCAGGAAGTTACGTCCGTAACCGGCTTTCACGCTAACGATATCGCCTTTGTAACCTAAGTTGATTACATCTTCTTTCAATATAATTTCCATACTTTTTTCCTCCTTCTTAATTATTTCATCATATCGGTTACATAAGGAAGCAACGCGATGTGGCGTGCTCTTTTAACTGCTTGAGCTACTTTACGTTGATATTTCAACGAAGTACCGGTAAGGCGACGTGGAAGAATTTTTCCTTGTTCGTTCAAGAATTTTTTCAAAAATTCAGGATCTTTGTAATCGATGTAACGGATACCGCTTTTTTTGAAGCGACAATATTTTTTCTTTTTTACATCTACTGAGGGTGGAGTCAAATATCTGATATCTCCGTTGTTTGCTGCCATGTTTTTAGTTCTCCTTTACTTCTTTAGATTTAACATTTTTTCTTTTCTCAGCGTATTCGAACGCATATTTGTCCAAACGGAACGATAAGAAACGTAGTACACGTTCGTCGCGACGGAATTGAGTTTCCAATGTGGCGATTACTGATGACTCTGCATCAAACTGAAGCAACGAATAAAAACCTGTAGATTTTTTTTGGATTGGATACGCCAATTTGCGTAATCCCCAATTTTCCTCATTGGTAATGATCGCACCATTTTCTGTTAAAATGGATTTGAATTTTTCTACCGCTTCCTTCATCTGTACATCAGACAAAACGGGAGTTAAAATGAAAACGGTTTCATAATGGTTTAACATACTGTTTGTTAGCTTTTTAGTTATTTATAAAATGATTTTATTAAAGCGGGGCAAAGATACAAATAATTCTTTGATTGGCAAAGCGATTTGAAGATGTTTGTTTCTTGAATTTTGAGATTTTTAAATTTTAGTTTTAGTTTCTTGTTCAGTTTTTAGAGAATATTAAACCATTGTTGTAAATTTGAGTCAACAATAAGTCACAATTTAACGTTTGTGTTCAATAAATAAAGATGTATGAAACGAAAATTAATTGTATTGATGATTCTATCTGGTTTTATATCAGTATATTCACAAGCTTTGTATTATCCTCCTTTAAGTTCGCAAGCGGTATGGGGAACTATTTCGCCGGCTTCGCTTGGTTGGTCGGTTAGTAAAATAGAACCATTGTATAATTTTCTGGAAAAAGAAAACACCAAGGCTTTCATTGTGTTGAAAGATGGAAGAATAGTGTTGGAAAAATACTTCGGAACTTTTACCGCTGATAGTATTTGGTATTGGGCCTCGGCAGGTAAAACAATCACTTCTTTTTTAATTGGGACGGCCCAGGAAGCTGGTTATTTATCTGTGACCGATCCTACGAATAAATATCTTGGTGCCGGTTGGACAAGTTGCACGGTGGCTCAGGAAAACGCTATTACTATACGTCATCAGCTGACAATGATGAGTGGCTTGGATGACGGTGTAGTTGATAATCATTGTACTTCGTCGGCTTGTCTGAAATATCTTGCAGAACCGGGCACCCGATGGGCATATCATAATGCTCCTTATACTTTGCTCGAGAGTGTGTTGGAAAATGCGACTTCAACAAATATAAATCTGTACACTCAATCGAAACTTAAAGCAAAAACAGGTATTACCGGTATTTGGGCTATGCTTGATTACGATAATGTGTTTTTTAGCACAGCACGCAGTATGGCTCGTTACGGGCTTTTGGCTCAAAATAACTTTATATGGAAAAATGATACTTTATTCCACGATGCAGATTATGTCCGGGCAATGACAAATACTTCTCAGGAGCTTAATAAATCTTATGGTTATCTTTGGTGGCTGAATGGAAAACAGAGTTATATGTTGCCAACTTTGCAGTATGTTTTTCAAGGTTCATACGCACCGGAAGCACCCGCTGATATGTTTGCGGGTTTGGGTAAAAATGGGCAAATAGTAAGCGTTTCGCCTTCGCAGGGTTTGGTGGTTGTGCGCATGGGAAATCAACCGGGTATCACTGCTGTGGATATTACTCCGCAGTTTTGCAATCAGATGTGGGATAAACTGAATGACGTCATTTATAATAGGACCGATATAAATGAGGTTGCGTCTAAGATGAATGAAATAAAAATATATCCTAATTCTTCTGGAGATTCGATGATGTTGGAATTTGATGGAGTTTGTGAACGATTGGTGATATTTGATATAAGTAAAGGTCAAAATATAATGTCGTATTTTGTCCCGAAGTTATTTAAAACAAACGACAGTCGTTCTTTGAGATTCTGAAAACAGAGATAAGCATCAAGAGGTATCCAATTATACTTG
>Ga0079306_1001061_pt1 | contig 20389 bp, 19 predicted proteins | sample Methanotroph_Enr_FD_79181 | JGI IMG/M metagenome (GOLD analysis project Ga0079306, IMG submission 79181) | Enriched soil microbial communities from Old Woman Creek wetland in Ohio, USA - Methanotroph_Enrichment_5 | ecosystem: Environmental > Terrestrial > Soil > Wetlands | place: USA: Ohio...
GGCCAGCCACGCGCCAGTTCGAGTCTGCCTCCTTCGGGCCGCGCAGACGCGGTCCGAAGTCTTACGACAGCCACCACTTCAACCACCGGAGCCGATCGGCTCCGGTGGTTTTGTACGCCCACCCAGCCCGCAGACTCGGACTGCCGAGAAGCAGTGGCGGCCATGTAGGCTGCAGCAAGCAAGGTCCCGGTGGGGCCTGCGCGGCGTCCGCAGCCGTGGCCAGCCGCGCGCCCGTTCGAGACTGCCCCTCCGCGTTCCCCACCCTCGCCAGGGGCCATACTTGTCCTGCGAGCGCCCCGATGGTCCCCGATCCAGTCCCATCCCCACAGTCCGGCCCCGACGACGATGTCCGGCCTGCAGAGCCTCGGCCCGGAGAGGAGGGGCCCTCGGGCCCTCCCCGCCGCATCGCCCACCTGGACATGGACGCCTTCTTCGCCTCGGTGGAACTGCTGGAGCACCCGGAGTTGAGGGGGCTGCCGGTGGTGGTGGGGGGCAGGCGCGCTCTGGCACCGGCTGCGGGAGGTCGCCTTCCGAGGCTGAAGGACTACGCGGGCCGCGGCGTGGTCACCACGGCCACTTACGAGGCCCGCGCCTTCGGCGTGCACAGCGGCATGGGGCTCATGAAGGCGGCGGCGCTGGCCCCCGAGGCGATCCTGCTGCCCGCCCACTTCGAAGCCTATGCCCGGGTATCGCGGATCTTCAAGGCCGCCGTGGCGGAGGTGGCGCCCCTCGTCGAGGATCGGGGCATTGATGAGATCTACATCGACCTGACAGAGGTCCCCGGCGAGTCCAGGGAACTGGCCCTCCGTCTCAAGGCGGCCGTGCGACAGTCCACGGGCCTCACGTGCTCCATCGGCATCACGCCGAACAAGCTGCTTTCCAAACTCGCCTCTGAACTGCAGAAGCCAGACGGCATAACCATCCTTGGACTGGCGGACGTTCCGGCCCGGATCTGGCCCCTGCCCTGCTCCGCCATCAACGGCATCGGCCCCAAGGCCACGTTGAAGCTGGAAGGCCTCGAGATTCGGACCATTGGAGCGTTGGCAAGGGCGGATCCGGACTTCCTGGTAGAACGCTTCGGCCCGCGATACGGCGGCTGGCTCCATGCGGCCGCCTGCGGCCGGGATGATCGTCCCCTGACGCTGTCGAGGGAACCCAAATCCATCAGCCGCGAGACCACCTTCGAGCGGGATCTCCACCCCCGATTGGACCGGGACGAACTGTCCCGCGTCCTGCTGGATCTCTGCGAGCGCCTTGCCCAGGACCTGGTCCGCAAGGGTTATCTGGCCCAGTGCGTGGGCATCAAGCTTCGATTCGAGGACTTCTCCACCGTCACCAGGGATCAGTCGCTCCTGGCCCCCGTCGTCGATGCGGCGGCGCTCCGGGATGCGGCCCGGGCCTGTCTGAGGCGAGTCACCCTCGACCGGCGGTTGCGGCTCCTGGGCCTCCGTGCAGGGGCCCTGGTAGCGGCAACCGACCCTCCTGGCCACCTGGCGCATCCGTCTGCGACGGCGGACCCGGGGCTCTTCACGGCCTTCGATTCTCTGTAGACCTCCGCTCCAAGGGCCTGCGCCATCGATGCGTGTCGACGCTCGTCACTGCGATACGGCTCCGGATCCCTTCCCGCGCCCTGAGCCGGGACGGGGCCGATCCCGGGCATTCGCATGGGAGGATCGGGGCGATCAGGGCCGAAGCCATCGCCAGTCCCAGGACAGGCCCCTGAAGGAGGGCCAGGGAAGACCTGAATCCGTGGGCATGTCCCTGGCCCCGCCGCCCCCGCGTGCATACACTCTCTCTGTCGAGTAGGCACCAGTCGATCCACCGGGAGGTCGGATGGGGACCGTCGATTACTGCATTCTCGTCATTCTGCTGCTGTCGGGTCTCGTGGCGGTGTCCATCAAGCAGGACGAGCAGCGAAGGGGGGACCGGAGGCAGCACAGCGGGCTTCCTCCCGACGGCATCGACCGGCGATCCGGGAAGGATCGGCGAGGCCATTCGCTGGCGGCTTTTGTCCTCTGGGCTGGCCGAACCCAGTGGCTGAAGATCAGAAAGCGTTTCTAGGCGCCAGGCCTAGAACCCTACCCCACCCTGCCTCCGCAGCACCGGCGGCGGGGCGCAGAGAATGGAGAGGGGCTGACCCGTTCGGGGCTGCACCAGGTCCAGCTGCAAGGCGTGGAGCCGGTAGCCGGGATCGCCAGGCAGGGCCGCGGCTCCGGGCAGGGGCCGTCCGCCCGGACCATAGAGTGGATCGCCCTGGAGCGGATGACCCGCGAAGGCCAGGTGAATGCGGATCTGGTGGGGGCGGCCCGTCTCGATCTCCACCTCAAGCAGCGAGCTGCCTTGACGTCGCTCCAGCACCCGGACGTGGCTGAGGGAGGCCCGTCCCTCCGGCGTGGCGCCATGGATGGTTCCCAGCAAAGGGTAAGGCACGGCCCCGATGGGCGCGTCGATATCGAAGGTGTCCTTGTCCGGCTGCCCGTCGCAGAGGGCCCGGTAGACCTTGCGCAGGTGATGGGTTCGGAAGGCTTCCTGCACCAGACGTCGCGCCGCTGAGGTCCGCGCGAAGAGAACGATGCCCGAGGTGCTCCGCCCCAGGCGGTGCATGGGGCTGGCCTCCGGTGCGCGGCGCCGCACCAGGGCCAGCAGGGTGTGTTCGAGAAATTCCCCGCCCCCGGGCAGGGTGGGCAGGCCGTCCGGCTTGGCCACCGCCAGCAGGTCTTCGTCCTCGTAGAGCACGGCCGTGCAGAGGGGCACCGCGGGTTCGATCCAGGGCGGGCGCGCCCAGGAGAGGCACTGGCCCGCTTCGAGCCGCTGACCGGGCCCGACCGGGGTGCCGTCCAGACAGACTTGCCCGTCGGCGATCCTCCGGGCCCATTCCTCCCCGCTTGCCCGGGGAAACTGCACGGCCAGGTGCGTCAGCACCGTCCGCCCGGCACCATCCGGACCGATCTGCTCCCGGTGGGTCCAGCCCCGGTTGAGGGTCGGGTCCGGTTCCGGTTGGGTCATGCCTGGCCCAGGACACGCCGGTAGAGGGCCTCGTACTGGTCCACGATGGGGCCTTCGGCGAAGGTGCCAAGGGCCCGCTCCCGGGCTGAATCGCCCATGGTGAGGCGCAGGTCCTCGTCCCGCAGCAGCGTCAGGGCATCCGCAGCCATGGCGTCCACGTCGCCCATGGGCTCCAGGAAACCATCCACGCCGTGCCGCACCACCTCGGGCAGGCCGCCCACCCGGCTGGCGATGACGGGCACGCGGTGGCCCATGGCCTCCAGGGCCGCCAGGCCGAAGCTCTCGGTGGCGCTGGGCAGCAGGAAGAGATCCGAACACGCCAGCACGGTGCCGATGTCCAGCTGCTTGCCCGTGAAGCGGACCTCGGCGGCGAAGCCGTGCTCGCGGCAATAGGCCTCGGCCTCCAGGCGGTCGGGCCCATCGCCCACCATTACCAGGCGGGCCGGCACCTCCGTCCTCACCCGCTCGAAGACCTTGAGCACGTCCATCACCCGCTTCACCGGGCGGAAGTTGGAGATGTGGGTCAACACGAAGGCCGACTTGGGCGCCAGCCAGGCTCGGCAGTCCGGACGCTCGTTCTGGGGCGGCTCCACGAAGTTGCCGATCACCTCGATGGGGCGGTCCACCTTGAAGGTCTTCAGGGTCTCCTGGCGCAAGTATTCGGAGACGGCCGTCACGCCGTCGCTCTCCCGGATGGCCATCCTCACCATGGGCAGGTAGCTGGGATCGCTGCCCACCACCGTGATGTCCGTGCCGTGAAGCGTGGTCACCACCTTCAGGTTTCCCCCCAGGGCCATGCGGGCCAGGAGGGCGGCCATGGCGTGCGGGATGGCATAGTGGGCATGGAGAATGTCCAAGTGGTAGTGGTCGGCCACATCGGCCATCTTGGAGCCCAGCGCGATGGAATAGGGGGATCCCTCGAAGAGCGGGTAGGGGCTGGCGGTCACCTCGTGGAAGGTGATGCGATCCTCGAAGCCGATCAACCGGGGCGGAAGGCTGGGGCTGAGGATGTGGACCTCATGGCCCCGGGCCGCCAGGGCCTTGCCCACTTCCGTGGCCACCACGCCGGAGCCGCCGAAGGTGCTGTAGCAGGAAATACCGATGCGCATGTGCGGCCCTCGCTCCCAGCTATGATGATCGAGTCGACGGGATCCTGCCCATGCCTCTTCTCTTCCTCATCGCTTACCGCGCCATTGACGTGCTGATCTGGCTCCTCATCGCGACGGCCCTCCTGTCCTGGTTCCCCATCGACCCCCGGAACCGCTGGATCAGGCTCCTCCACGCCATCACGGATCCGATCCTGCACCCCATCCGGCTCCTGGTGCCCAGCATCGGCGGCTTCAGCTTCGACATCCTCATCGCGGTGCTCCTGCTGAGCCTCATCCAGCGAGTCTTCCTGCAGGCCCTCATGTCCTGAAGGGAATCACCATGAAATACACGCCCCTCGACATCCAGCGCCGGGAATTCGAGAAGGTCTTCCGAGGGCTGGAGGAATCCGAAGTCCGCACCTTCCTCCACGAGATCGCCTCGGAGTGGGAGGAAGTACTCGCCGAGAACCAGAAGCTGAAGGAGGAGATCCTCGACAGCCGCGAGCGCCTGCGCCAGTACCAGGACCAGGACCGCATCTTCCGCGAGACCCTGCTCCAGGCCCAGCGCACCCGCGAGGACGTGCTGGACGGGGCCAACCGGGAGAAGGAATTGATCATCCGTGAGGCCCAGTTCAAGGGCGAGGAGGTGGTCCGCGAGGCCCAGCAGCACGTGGTGGAGATGGAAGTCCAGCTCCGCAACCTGAAGATGGAGCGCACGCGCTTCCTGCGGGAGATGGAATCCCTCATGGAACGCACCCGGCGGCACATGCAGGAGGAGGCCCCCGACATGTACATGCCCGCGGCCCCCACCCTCAACCTGGAGAACCTCGACCTCAGCGCCCTCGACGATGATCCCCTGGCCCACCGTCCCAAAACCTCCAATTAGCTGTCGGCCTTCGGCGATCAGCTCCCAGTCGATTCCCCACCCGGAGTTCCCATGTCCCACGCCGTGATCCTTAAATGCCTCCGCAGCCCCGTCGGGAAGTTCCAAGGGGGACTGGCGTCCCTGGCGGCGCCGGATCTGGCGGCCCAGGTGGTGAAAGCGCTGAGGGCTGCGGTGCCGGGCATCGAGCCCACGGAAGCCATTTTCGGCAACGTGGTGAGCGCGGGCGTGGGCCAGGCCCCGGCCCGCCAGGCGGCCCTGCGGGGCGGCCTGCCTTCCAGCGTGTCCGCCCTGACCATCAACAAGGTCTGCGGCAGCGGCCTCAAGGCCATCCAGCTCGCGGCCAACGGCGTCCGCCTGGGCGACCACGACGTGATCCTGGCGGGTGGCATGGAATCCATGTCCAACGCGCCCTACCTCATGCCCAAGCTGCGGGCCGGCGCGCGGATGGGCCACACGGAGGCCAAGGACGCCATGATCCTCGACGGCCTGTGGTGCGCCATGACGGATCAGCACATGGGCCATACCGGGGAGCTGGTGGCCGAGAAGTACAAGGTGGGCCGTGAGCTGCAGGATGCCTGGGCCGTGGAGAGCCACCGCAAGGCCCTGGAGGCCATGCGCTCGGGCGCCTTCCAGGCCGAGATCGTGCCCATCGCCGTGCCCGGCCGAAAAGGCGATGTGATTGTGAGCAAGGACGAGGGCCCCCGGCCGGATACCACCCTCGAATCCCTGGCGAAGCTGCGCCCCGCCTTCAAGAAGGACGGCACCGTCACCGCCGGCAACGCCCCCAGCGTGAACGACGGCGCGGCCGCGGCCCTGGTGACGACCGAGGACTACGCCAGGGCCCACGGCCTGCCCATCCAGGCGCGGATCCGCGGCACCGCCACCGCCGGCCTGGACCCTGAATGGGTGCTCATGGCCCCCGTGGACGCCATCCGGAAGCTCCTGGCCAAGGTCGGCTGGTCCGCCCAGGACGTGGACCTGTGGGAGATCAACGAGGCCTTCGCCGTGCAGCTGGTGGCCACCCTGAACGAGTTGAAGCTGCCTGCCGACCGCGTGAACGTCCACGGCGGCGCCGTGGCCCTGGGTCATCCCATCGGAGCCTCGGGGGCCCGCGTCATGGCGACGCTGCTGCATGCCCTGGAACGCCAGGGCAAGCAGCGCGGCATCGCCGCCCTCTGTCTCGGCGGCGGGAACGCCATCGCCATGGCCGTCGAGCGCGTCTAGATGGAACGCCTTCCCCGCCCTTCCCCCGCCGAGCGCCGCGCGGCAGGCAAGGCGCTGCGAGATCGGTTGCATCGGACGGAGCAGGGGACCTTCAGGCCGCCGGGTGACCGTCCGGACCTGGTGGACCGGCTGGAGGCCCTGAACGCCCGGCGCATCCAGGAGCTGCTGCCCATCAAGTGGGGACGCATGGCCGCCTCACCCTTCGGGTTCTTCAGGGGCTCGGCGGGGCTCTTCGCGGGCGACATCGGCCCGGGCCCTGTCACCGGGATCCCGGTGCAGCTCTGCGGCGATGCCCACCTCCTCAACCTCGGCGCCTACGCGGCCCCGGACGGACACCTGGTCTTCGATCTCAACGATTTCGACGAGTCCCTGCCCGGCCCCTGGGAATGGGACCTGAAGCGCCTCTGTGCCAGCGTGGTGCTGGGCGGCCGGGAGGCGGGGCAGTCGGACCGCTCGGCCCAGGACGCGGTCCTGGGCCTGGTGTGGGCCTATCGGGAAGGGATGGCCCGCTTCGCGGAGATGAAGGCCCTCGAACTCGTGCGGTTCGACGTACTGCCCGGCGAGCACGGCCCCGTCCTGAAGGACGTGCTGGCGAAGGCGACCCGGGACACGCCGGCACGGCTGCTGGAGAAGGTCACGGAGGAGGATGGCCGAGGCGGGCGCCGTTTCCAGATGCACCCTCCTCTCCTGGCGCCCGTGTCCGAGGCGCAGCGCGAGGCGATCCAGGAGGCCTGGCCCGGCTACGGCGAAACGGTGGTGCCCGGACGCCAGAGGGCCCTGGAGGCCTACGAACCGATGGACGTCGCCTTCAGGGTGGTAGGCACCGGCAGTGTGGGGACCACCTGCCTGCTGGCCCTCTGCCTCGGCCGGGGGCTGGATGATCCGCTTTTCCTCCAGTTCAAGTCCGAGGAACCGTCCGTGTGGACGCCCTACCTGCCCCATCCTGATGAGACCACCCACCAGGGCCACCGGGTGGCCCTCGGGCAGCACCGGATGCAGACCTGGGTGGATCCCTTCCTGGGCTGGACCCGCTTCGAGGGCCAGGATTTCCTGGTCCGCCAGTGGTCCGATCACAAGGCCTCGGTCTCCGTGGAGGTGCTGAAGGGGCCCCTGCTGCAGGACTACGCCGAGCTCTGCGGCGCCATCCTGGCCAAGGCCCATGCCCGGACCGGGGATGCGGCGATGCTGGCCGGCTACCTGGGCGACGGTGACAAGCTCGACCAGACCCTGGCGGGTTTCGCGCAGGCCTATGCCGAGCAGATGGAGCAGGACCACCGGCGGTTCCTCAAGGCCATCCGGGAAGGGGCCCTGCGGGCGGTGACCGGCCTCTGAGCGGGCAAAAGGAAGGGCCCGGCAAACCGGGCCCTTCCCTGATCAAGTTCCCGGAACCGTCAGAAGGTGAACCGGGCCCCCACGGCGAAGATGTCGCCGCTCATCTTGTAGTCGCCTGTGAGGTTGCCGCGGGTGAAATTGGGGTCCGTCTGGGAGGCGGTGGTGGTCAGTTCGATCTTGGAGTCCTTCACGAAGAGATGGGTATAGCCGGCATCCACACTGAAGGACTTGGAGAAGGCGTAGCTGGCGCCCAAGGACACCCAGGTGCGGTCGCCGTCGGGAATGCGGGGTGTGCGGTAGCCATCCGTCACGGCGCCCTGATCGTGGCCCAGGCCGGCACGGAGGATCCAGTCCTGGTTCGCCTTCCAGGTTCCGCCCAGGGAGTAGAACCACGTGTCCCGCCAGTGCTCTTCCGTGAGGGTCTCCGTGGGCTGCGGGGCCACGTTGTCGGTGAGCTTCACGCGCAGTTCCTTGAACCGGGACCAGGTGGTCAGGCAGGCCTCGCCCTGGAAGGAGAAGGTGTCACTCACCTGGTAGTTGAAGCCGAAGGAGGCATCGGCAGGAAGATTGAGTTCCGCCTGACCACCGCCATTCTTGAAGCCCATGGCCTGGAAGTTGGCCACCGCGGGGGCGGACAGCGTGCCGGGGTACTGGAAGGCGATGTTGCCCTTCAGGGTCATGTTCATGGCGCCATGGTAGGCGAGGCCCAGACGCAGCTTCTCGTTGGGCTGGTAGGTGATGCCCGCCTTGTAGCCATAGGCCCAGGTGTTGCCGGTGAGCTTGGCCGTGCCATCGATGGTGCCGGGGATGGTGCTGGGGAAGCCGATGAGGCCGAAGTCCACGGCGTTGGTCAGGGTGGCATCCGCATAGCGGGCCACGAAGGCCACCCCCACGGACCACTGCTGGTTGATGCGGTAGGCCAGGCTCGGGGCAACGTCCACGATCTTCAGGTCGGTCTTCAGGGCGTGGTAGCGGCCCACGAAGTTGCTGTCGTACTCGGTGACGAAGCCGAAGGGGGCATTCACGGAGAGCCCCAGTTTCAGGTCGTCGCTGAGGCTCCACATCCCGTAGAGGCTGGGGGCGACCTTGCTCGCCGCCGAGTTCTTGTGCGAGGTGGGCCCGCTGATGGGCTCGTAGGCCGGGAAGGCAGCCAGGGCCGAGGTGCGGGTGCCGAAACCGTTGCTCATCTCGGCCTTCGGGACGATCAGGGTGCCCGCGAGGTCGAACTGGGTTCCCGAGAACAGGGTCATGCCCGCCGGATTGAAGAACATGGCGCTGATGTCCTGGCCCCCGGCACTCACTCCGGCGAAGGCGTTGCCCTGGGAAGAGGGGCTCTGCTCACGAAGCTGGAAGCCCGAGGCCTGGGCCATCGGGGCGAAGGCGCTCGCGGCAACGAGCGTCAGGGCGGTGAGGGTGAGGCTCGAGCGGTTGGTCATGAGAGCACTGCTCCTGTCCCGGAAAGCCGGGGGATGTGGGCCGTTTCCAGCCGATTCCTAAGTGGAAGATGGATCACGATACCAAATCGTTGCAGCCTTGCAACCGTCCACCAGCCTGCCTGCGCGGCATGTCCGTTCACGATCATGTGGTCATCAAGCCAGGCGGCTTCCCAGGGAAGCCCTGATGAGGCTACCCGAGGTCAACTCCTCCACCAAGGCACTTCCGATGACCGGCGTGGCCCCCATGTCCCGGACCGTCCGCAGGCTCGACGGATCGGAGAGGCCGAACCCCACCGCCAGGGGGCGGGCGGTGATCCCGCGCAGATCACGCACTCGCGATGCCACCGGAGCCAGGTCTGTGTCCCGCCCGGCGCCCGTGACGCCCAGCCGCGCCACGACGTAGGCGAAGCGCTGGGCGAAGGGCGCATCCGCCCCCGGGTCGGGCCGCTCCTCCAGCACTTGGCGTGCCCGTTCCAACCCCGTGGTGGGCGCCAGCAGCGGCACCATGGGATAGCCCGCCGCACGCAATGCCGCCTCGAAGACCGGCTCCTCCCCGAAGGGCAGATCCACCACCAGCAGTGACCGCACCGGTGTGGGTTCCAGCAGCCGGAGAAGCGGATCGAGGCCGATCTGGAGAAGCGGGTTCAGGTAGGTGAAGAGAACGAGGTCAGGACTGTCGGTGATCCCGGCCAGGGATTCGAGGACGCGCCGGGGCGTGGCGCCGTGGCCGATGGCGCGATGGGCCGCTGCCTGCAGCACGGGACCGTCCGCGATGGGATCCGAGTGCGGCAGACCCAGTTCCAGGGCTTCGATGCCGATGGCCCGCGCGTCGGAGAGGTGCCCCGGAAGGGCCTCCAGCGAGGGATCACCAGCCATGAGGAAGGGGAGCAGCGGGTTCAGGCTCATCTTCAGATCTCCAGGCGCGACTGGTAGGTGGACAGGTCCTTGTCGCCGCGGCCGCTGAGGCCCAGAAGGACGGTGGTGGCGCCTTCGGCCGCCAGGGCCGGGAGGAGGGCCAGGGCGTGGCTGCTCTCCAGGGCTGGCAGGATGCCTTCCGTCTCGCAGAGCAGACGCGCCGCCATGAGGGCCTCGGCGTCGGAGGCCCGTCGGACGTCCACCTTCCCGTCCAGGGCCAGGGCGGCCAGTTCGGGTCCCAGGGCCGGGTAGTCCAGGCCGGCGCTGACGCTGGCCGTCTCCGCCGTGTGGCCGTGCTCGTCCTGCAGCAGGAGCGTCAGGCAGCCGTGCAGCACACCCAGGCGCCCGCCGTCCAGCCTCGCCGCGTGCTCGCCCAGGGTCCGGCCATGCCCCCCCGCCTCCACGGCCATTCGGCGCAGGCGGTCACCCAGGAAGGGCACCAGTAGGCCCAGGCCGTTGCTGCCGCCGCCGGCGCAGGCGATGACCGCCTCCGGAAGCCGGCCCGCCTGTTCCAGCACCTGGGCCCGGGCCTCTTCGCCGATGACGGTCTGGAAGCTTCGCACCAGGGTGGGGAAGGGATGGGGCCCGAGGGCCGAGCCCAGGATGTAGTGGGCTTCCGTGCACCGGCCGGCCCAGGCGCGCAGGGCCTCGTTCACCGCCTCCTTCAGGGTGCCCTGCCCCGCCTCCACGGGCACGACCTTGGCCCCGAAGAGCCGCATGCGGGCCACATTCGGCGCCTGCCGAGCCATATCCGTCACACCCATGTAGACCGTGCAGCGCAGGCCCAGGCGGGCGCAGGCCGCGGCCGTGGCCACGCCGTGCTGGCCCGCTCCGGTCTCGGCGATGATCTCGGTCTTCCCCATGCGCCGTGCCAGGAGGGCCTGGGCCAGGGCATTGTTGATCTTGTGGGCGCCCGTGTGGGTGAGATCCTCCCGCTTGAGGAAGAGGGCCTTCAGCCCAAGTTTCGCGGCAAGGCGGGGCGCGGACGTGAGTGGAGTGGGCCGGCCCACGAAGTGGCGTAGTTCCGCCTTCAATTCCGAAACGAAGGCTGGATCCTCCCCGGCGGCCCGGAAGGCGGCCTCCAGGTCCAGGAGGGGCTGCATGAGCGTCTCCGGGGCGTAGCAACCGCCCAGGCCCTGGGCACCGAAGCGGGTGGGCAGGAGGAAAGCGTCGTTCATGGCAACTCCAGGGTGTGGGCGGTGTGGATGAAGGCCTTCACCTTGTGCCGATCCTTCTGGCCGGGCGTGGACTCCAGCCGGCTGGCGGCGTCGAAGCCCCGCAGGAGGGAACGGGCCATCGGCGGCAGGAGGGCTGCGCGGCCGGCCAGGGACTCTGCGTCGAGCCCTCCGGCCAGGAGGAAGGGGCCCGGCGGCGGAAAGGCCATGGCATGGACCTGCCCTGACCCACCCGCCACGCCCGTGCGGGCCGAGCTCGGTTCCCAGAGGAAGAGGTCGGCAGAGACCGTCCCCTGGCCCGGTTCATCGGCCCACGGGAGGACCACGAAGAGTCCAGCTTCGCGGAGAAGCGCCGTTCCGCGGATTCGTTCCGTGGCGGGGAGGTGTGGTTGAACGCGCCGGAAGCCGAAGGCCCGGGCCCGATCGAGGATGGCCTCCGTCACGCCCGCCACCATCACCAGCACGGCCCGATCGAGATGGGGCGCGGCGATCTCGAGGTCCGGGCAGTGCCGCGGGCTGGACGGATGGGAGACAAAGCCCAGGAGATCCGCGCCGGCCCCGGCTGCCTGGGCGGCGTCCTCGGCCCGCGTGAGCCCGCACACCTTGGCGAGGAGAGTCATGGGGCCTCCTTGGCCAGCCCGGCGAAGATCCGCGCCAGGAAGTCCTTCGGGTCGGGGCTGCGCATGAGGGCCTCCCCCATCAACACGGCGTCGAAGCCGGCGCGGAGGGAGGCAACCGCGTCGCCGGGCGTCGCCAGGCCCGATTCCCGGATGAGCACCGCGTCGGGGAGCGCCCGCCGCAGGGGTGCCGCGGAGGGCTCGCCCAGGGTGAAGGTGGAGAGGTCCCGGGCGTTGATGCCGACCAGCCGGGCCCCGGCCTCCTGGGCGAAGGGAATTTCCGTCAGGTCGTGGAGCTCCACCAGGGGTTCCAGCCCCCTGGCCCGGGCTGCCTCGGCGAAGGCCCCTGTGTGCCCCTTCAGCACCCGGGCGATGAGCAGCACGGCCTGGGCGCCGCAGGCGGCGGCCTCCGCCAGCTGGGCCTCCGCGATGACGAAGCCCTTGTAGAGCCTCGGCAGGCCCAGCCCGGCCGCCTGGGCCAGGTGTCCGGGATCTCCGCGAAAGAAGGCTGGCTCGGCCAGGATGGAGAAGGCCGCGGCGCCGCCGTCCAGGTAGGCCTGGAGCTGGGGGAGGAGCGGTGTGCCGGCCGCGAAGGGGCCAAGGGTGGGCGAGGCCTGCTTGTACTCGGCGATCACCGCCCCGCCCCGGGCCTGAAGGGAGGCCCGGAGGGAGGCCTCAAAGGGGAGGGACGCCTCAATCGCATGAACGAGTGGTTGAAATTCTTCACCCATTTGATTAATTCGCTTGAGTTCTGACACCAGGACCCGTTGCAGGGGGGAACTGGGCGGCAGGCCGGTGCTGTGGACGAGGGTGGCCGGATCGGGGAAGGCGCTCACGGGACCACCTCCCCGGGGACGGGGAAGGGCAAGGGGAAGCCGGCCTCCAGGGCGTTCCGGGCCTCGCGGCAGGCCCCGGACAGTCCGCCCAGGTCATCGCTCCGATGCAACAACAGGCCCAGACCGGCCTGCAGAGCCACGGCATCCGCCACCGCAGGACGAAAATCGGGATGCCCGGCCCCGGCATGAAGGCCCCGGGCCACGGCCAGGGCCTCGGCCCGGTCCTTGATGCCGAGGGCGTGCCGGACCGGCTGGGACAGTCCCAGGTCCCGGGGGACGAGCACGGCCGGGGCGGCGACACGGCCGCCCTTGACCTCCAGCACCGTCGTGGGCCCCTCGATGGAGGCTTCGTCCAGGCCCTTCCCCTCCGCATCCTTGCCGTGGACCACGAAGGCCCGCTGGAGGTTGCCACGCCGGGCCAGGGCGCCCGCCATGGGCGCCGCCAGCTCCTCCCGGGCCACGCCCAGGAGTTGCAGGGGCGGCGCCGCGGGATTCAGGAGGGGCCCGAGCAGGTTGAAGATGGTGGGGATGCCCAGGCGCCGGCGGATCTCCCGCAGTCGCCCAAGCAGCGGGTGATAGGCCGGTGCGAAGAGGAAGGCGAAGCGGTGCCGATCCAGGTCCCCGGCCAGCTCGGCACTGCCCCGCGCCAGGTCGTAGCCCAGGGCCTCCAGCAGGTCCGCGCTGCCGCAGACGCTGGTGGCCGCGCGGTTCCCGTGCTTGACCACGGGCACGCCCAGGTGGGCCAGCAGCAGGGCCGCCAGGGTGCTCAGGTTGGCGGTGGCGGCGCCATCGCCACCGGTGCCGCAGGTGTCCAGAGCCTCGCCCGGCACCGCGGGGAAAGGCATGGCCACCTCGCCCAGGGCCTCGGCGAAGGCGGCCAGTTCGTGGGCCTCGGGCACCCGCTGGGCCAGAAGGGCGAGGCAGGCGCCCACCAGGAGGGCATCCGTGTCCTGGTCGATGAAGATACGCATCAGCTCGGCGGCCGTGGCCTCCGGCAGCGGCCGGATGGGATTGTGGGTGGTCAGCAGCGTCATCGGGTGGATTCCTTCACCAGTCGCAGGAAGTTGGCCAGCATGGCCGGGCCGTCGGGCGTGAGGATGCTCTCGGGGTGGAACTGCACCCCCCAACGGGGTAGGCTGCGGTGGGCCATGGCCATGACCTCGCCTCCGGGGCTGCAGCCCGTCACCCGCCAGCACGCCGGCAGAGTCTCCGCCTCGGCGATGAGGCTGTGGTAGCGGCCGATGGGCAGGCCCTGGGCGAGCCCCTGGAAGAGGCCGGAGCCGTCATGGTCCAGGGGTGTGGCCTCGCCGTGCAGGGGTTCCCGCGCCCGGACGACGCGACCGCCGGTGGCGGCGGCGAGGGCCTGGTGGCCCAGGCAGACGCCCAGCAGCGGCACCTCCCAGTCGGAGCCCGCCAGGGCCATGTGGGCCTGGCTCTCCGTGGGATGGCCGGGACCGGGGGACAGCACCACGGCCTCCGGTCCAAGCGCCTTCGCCCCGTTGAGGTCGATGGCGTCGTGGCGCACCACGCGGACCTCCGCGCCCAGGGTCTCGAAGGCCTGGACCAGGTTGTAGGTGAAGGAATCCAAAGCGTCGATGAGCAGGATCACCGGGCACCTCCGGACAGTTCGACGCCCATGGCCTGGGCCACGGCCCCCAGCTTGTGCAGGGTTTCCAGGTATTCGGATTCGGGCCGCGAGGCGCGGACGACCCCGGCCCCGGCTTGCAGGTAGGCCTTCCCGCCCGCGTAGACGGCCGTGCGCAGGATGAGGGCCGTGTCCAGGGCCCCGTCGGCCCCCAGCCGGAGCAGCACCCCGCCGTAGGGACCGCGCACCTCGCCCTCCATCTCCGCGATGCGCTGGCAGGCCCGCAGCTTGGGGGCGCCGCTCACCGTGCCCGCGGGAAAGGCCGCCGCCAGCACATCCAAGGCATCCACTCCGGGTTTCAGCCTCGCCTTCACGGTGGTGGTGAGGTGCAGGACGTGGCTGGTCCGCTGCAGGGACAGCGGCCGCTCCACGCGCACGCCGCCGGGCACGGCCACCCGGCCCAGATCGTTCCGGGCCAGGTCCACCAGCATCTGGTGCTCCGCCAGTTCCTTGGGATCCCGTCGCAGGGCCTCGAAACGCGCGGCGTCATCTTCGGCATTGGCGCCCCGGGACACGGTGCCCGCGATCGGCAGCGTCTCCGCCTCGCCGTCCTGCACCCGCACCAGCATCTCCGGCGAGGCGCCCACCAGCGCGAAGCCGTTCCACTCGAGGAGGAAGCCGTAGGGGCTGGGGTTCAGCCGCCGGAGGCGTCGGTAGGCGGCCAGGGGCGCCGGAGGCTGCGCCACCTCGAACCGCTGGCTGGGCACCAGCTGGTAGACGTCTCCGTCCAGGATGCGGTCCTGGGCCTGGACGACCATGGATTCGTAGGCCTGCCGGGTGCAGAGGGGCCGAGCCACGGGCACGGCCGGATCGGGCCCCGGATCGGGGGTGCCCCGGCGGAGGGCCGAACGCAGGTCGCGCAGCCGCCGGAACCCGGTTTCCGGAGCCTGGTCGAGGGTCTGCAACTCGGCCACCTGATGCAGGTGGTCGAACACCAGGGCCGTGTCGAATCGCCGGACCCACAGCCCCGGCAGGCCGAGGCCGTCCCGGATCGGCAGGGCCAGGCTGGGCTCCAGGGCGCCCACCGCCTCGAAGCCCAGGTAGCCGGCGCAGCCCACGCCGATGGGCAGCGCCTCCCGCGGGGCGGCCAATTCGGCCTCGGGATCGAAGCGGGCCGCCCCGGGGGCCGCTCCGGCGAAGTCGCGCAGGGCCGACACCCAGCCTCGGGCCGGGGGCGGCAACCTCAGGTCCCCCTCCCCTTCCAGGAGGACGAAGCTGTAGCGGCCCACGCGCTCCCCCTGGTCCGCGGATTCCAGGAGCAGGCTGGCCCCCTGGGTCCGGAGGGCGAGGTAGGCGGCCAGGGGTGTGAAGAGGTCGGCGGGAAGCGGATGGCGAAGCAGGAACATGGTGGTTGTCCGAATACGAAAAAGCCCGACCACGGGGTCGGGCTCGGAGGGTCCGGGAGGTGCGGGCCGTCAGGCCTCGCCTGGGGAGCCGTCCGAGCCTGCGCGCCAATACCAGGCCTCGAAAGGAACGCCCTGGAGGGGGAGCAGGAAGGACAACACCATGGGAAGGATCAAACCCTGGCCCTCGCCCCCTGTCAAGCCCGGCCGTCCCGACGAGGCCAGGATGTGGTTTGATGGGAGGTTCCCTTCCGGATGCCCATGGACCTCGAAGCCCCTCCCGCCACCATCCATGTCCATGAGGATCTGACCCCCCGGGGCCCCTGGTCCTTCCTCCGTCCCGCCATGCCCGGAGGCTTCAGCCGCTGGGGCTGGGGCCTGCTCGCCGGCTGGGCCCTCATGGTGGCCGGCCCCGCCTTCAGCTGGGCGGCCCTGCTCCGCCGCAGCGCCGGATGGAGCGCCCTGCCCGGCCACTGGGGTGAGGGGATCACCGCCCGCGACATCTGGGAGCTCTGGGAGAACGGGGGGCTGAAGCACAACCCCACGAATTCCCCCACCGTCCACACCCTCGGCCTGGGCCTCGTGGTGGTGTTCTGGTGCGGATGGCGGATGCAGGCCGAGACCCTGGAACTCCCCGGCCGCCTGGGGTCCTGGCTGCTGGGCGCCCTGGACACCCTGCTCGTCGGCCTGATCCCCGTGGGTGTGACCGCCTGGATCGTGGCCCGGTCCCTGGGCTGGCTCGGCAACCTGGGCATCGAGGGACTGGGGTGGACGGCCTTCTTCGGACGCCCTCTGGTCTTCATGGGGGCCCTGTCGGCCCTGGGGCTCCAATGGTGGTTCCTCCGCCTGGGACGCGCCGCCCGGGCCGCGGGTGTCGCGCGGAAGGGCTACGGACGCCACCTGGGCCGCGGCTTCCTGGCTCTCTGGTCCCATCCGGTCCAATGGGGGGTGGTGGTCCTTGGCGGCGCCGCCCTGCGGGCCCTCCTCTCCTTCCTCGTTCTGCTCCTGGCCTGGCGCCTCGGAGGCGCCACAGTTGGCCGGGTCTGGACCTTCTTCCTGCTGCAGCTGGCCGCCACCGTCGCCAATGCCTGGCTTCTGGGCTGGTTCCTCCGGGCCTCCGCCCTCTTCTGGCAGCATGACCTGAAGGTGCGGCAGGCCCGCGCCGAACTCGAGGACGCCCGCCGTGACGCCGAAGCCCTGGACGCGTAGCCTGCTTCTTGTTCCAACCCTGGCCGGGCTGCTCGCGGCCCAGCCTCCGGCCGCCAGATCCACCCGGGCCGAGAGCATCCCCATTACCGGCGAGATCGCCGACGATCCCGAGATCGCCAAGTACATCGCCCCCTATGCCGCCGAGATCCAGGCCAGCTTCGGCCAGCCCCTGGTGAAGGCCCCGCAGGGCCTCTTCCGGGGCCGGCGCGGGGAGGAGAACTGTCTGGGCTACTGGGTGGCGGACGTCATGCGGGAGTCGGCCCAGACCGTCCTCGGGGCGCCGGTGCGGTTCGCCATCACCAACTCGGGCGGGCTGCGGGCGAACCTTCGGCCGGGCCAGCTGAAGGTCGAGGACATCTACGAGTTGATGCCCTTCGAGAACGAACTGGTGGTGGTGGAACTCTCCGGCGCCGAGGTCATCCAGGTGGTGCGGGAAGGCCTGCTCCGCAGGGGCGGCGAACCCTGCTCCGGCGTCCTCGTCAAGGTCGAGGGCACCCCCGGCAAGGCCAGTCTCAGCGTCACCTGGGCGGATGGGAGCCCCATCGATCCCGCAGCGGTGGTGAAGGTCGCCACGACGGACTACCTCTACGGCGGCGGCGATTCCATCCCCACCCTCAAGAAGGGTCGCAAGCCCTTCACCACAGGTCTCACCCTCCGCCAGCTCCTGCTGGACCGCTGCACCGCCCTCGGCAAGGCCGGACAGGACCTGCTCCCCCCCGCCCCTGGCCGCTACCAGGTCCCTCCGGAACTCCAGGAGGCCCTGCGCGAGAAGAAACTGAGCCTCTAGGAGCCTCGATGGATCGCCGTGACTTCCTCGCCGCCCTGGGCGCCGCCGCGACCGCCGGAACCCTGCTGAAAGGCGCGGGAACGCCCGTGGAGGCAGCCTCCGGACGCCTCACCCTGCTGCACACCAACGACACCCACTCGCACATCGAACCCTTCGGTCCCGGCAACGGGGCCCTCAGCGGCAAGGGCGGCATGGCCCGGCGCGCCACCTTCGTCAAGCGTCTGAGGGCCGAAGTGGGCGCCTCCCTCCTCCTGGATGCCGGTGACACCTTCCAGGGCACGCCCTTCTTCAACCGCTACAAGGGACGCCTCGACTACCAGCTCATGCGGATGGTTGGCTACGATGCGACCACACTGGGCAATCACGACTTCGACAACGGCGTGGAAATGCTGGTGGACGCCATGGAATCCATGGAGCGCCTCCAGCACCGGAACCCGCCCTTCGCGTTCCTGAACTGCAACTTCGACTTCAAGGGCGCACCCAGCCTCGAGAAGCGGATGCGCCCCTTCATGGTGCGGGATTTCCCGGGGATCCGCGTGGGCGTCACCGGAGTGGGTGTGGCCTTCGCCGGCCTGGTGGCCCCCAAGAACCACGAGGGTGTCGGCTGGCGGGATCCCTACGAGAGCCTTCGGCCCGTGGTGAAGCACCTGCGTGAGACCGAGAAGGTGGACCTGGTGGTGGTGCTCTCCCACCTGGGTTACCAGAACCTGGACGGGACCCACGACGATCTCCGGCTACCGGGCCAGGTCCCCGGGGTGGATGCCGTCATCGGCGGCCACAGCCACACGTTCCTCGACACTCCCACCCGCCTGCCCCAGGCGACGGGCGAGACCCTGGTGTTCCAGGTGGGTTTCGGGGGCGTCAACCTGGGCCGGATGGACTTCGCCGTGCACGGCGGCGAGGTGCGCGCCGCCTCGGGAGCTTCCATGGCGGTGGCGGGCTGAACCGCCCGGAGCGTGACTGAAGTCCCAATCCACCGCCACGACAGGGAAAGCGGCTTGATGTGGGGTTTCCTACATGGGAATCTGCTATGCCTGCATTCCCGGAGAGCGATATGACCACGCAGAAGATCATCTGGACCGATATCGATGAAGCGCCCGCCCTGGCGACCTATTCGCTGCTCCCCATCATCCAGGCCTTCACCAAGGGCACGGGTGTCGCCGTCGAGACCTCCGACATCTCCCTGGCCGGGCGCATCCTCGCGAACTTCCCCGAGAACCTGACCGAGAGCCAGCGGGTGTCTGACAACCTGACGCAGCTCGGGGAGCTGGCGCTGAAGCCCGAAGCCAACATCATCAAGCTGCCGAACATCAGCGCCTCCATCCCCCAGCTGATCGCGGCCATCAAGGAACTGCAGGAACAGGGCTACAAGGTGCCCGACTACCCCGAGCAGCCCAAGGATGACGCCGAGAAGAAGATCCAGGCCCGGTACGCCAAGGTCCTGGGCAGCGCCGTGAATCCCGTCCTCCGCGAGGGCAACTCCGACCGCCGAGCGCCCCTCTCCGTGAAGAACTTCGCGAAGAAACACCCCCACAAGATGAGCGCCTGGAGCGCCGACTCGAAGACCCGCGTGGCCCACATGACCGATGGCGACTTCTACGGCAGCGAGACCTCCGTCACCGTCCCCAAGGCCACGGATGTGCGGATCGAGTTCGTGGGCCCCGACGGGGCCGTGAAGGTCCTGAAGGAGAAGACGGCCCTGCTGGAGGGCGAAATCATCGACGCGTCGGTGATGAACATCAAGGCCCTGCGCGCCTTCTACACGGAGCAGATCGAGGCCGCGAAGAAGGAGGGCCTCCTGCTGTCCCTGCACCTCAAGGCCACCATGATGAAGATCTCGGATCCCGTCATGTTCGGCCATGCCGTCTCCGTCTTCTACAAGGACGTGTTCGAAAAGCACGCCGCCGTCATCAAGGACCTGGGCGTCAACGTGAACAACGGCCTTGGCGACCTCTACGCCAAGATCCAGACCCTCCCGGAGTCCAAGCGCGCCGAGATCGAGGCCGACATCCAGGCCGTCTACAAGGACCGCCCCACGCTCGCCATGGTGGACTCGGACAAGGGCATCACGAACCTGCACGTGCCCAACGACATCATCGTCGACGCCTCCATGCCCGTCGTCATCCGGGACGGCGGAAAGATGTGGGGTCCTGACGGGAAGCTGCATGACACGGTCGCCATGATCCCCGACCGCTGCTACGCCACGATGTACCAGACCATCATCGAGGACTGCCAGAAGCACGGTGCCTTCGATCCCGCCGCCATCGGCAGCGTGCCCAACGTGGGCCTCATGGCGCAGAAGGCCGAGGAATATGGCTCCCACGACAAGACCTTCTATGCCCCCGCCGCCGGTACCGTCCGTGTGGTGGACGCCTCCGGCGCGACGGTGCTGTCGCAGAAGGTCGAGCCGGGCGACATCTTCCGCATGTGCCAGGCCAAGGACGCTCCGATCCGCGACTGGGTCAAGCTGGCCGTCACCCGGGCCCGGCTGACGGGTGCCCCGGCCATCTTCTGGCTCGATCCCAAGCGGGCCCACGACGCGCAGATCATCGCGAAGGTGAAGGGCTTCCTCCAGGACCACGATACGAAGGGCCTGGACATCCGCATCATGACTCCGGACGAGGCCATGAGGTTCTCGGTGGAGCGGCTCCGGGCGGGCAAGGACACCATCTCCGTCACCGGCAACGTGCTCCGCGACTACCTCACGGACCTGTTCCCCATCATCGAGCTGGGCACCAGCGCGAAGATGCTCTCCATCGTGCCCCTGCTGGGCGGTGGCGGCCTCTTCGAGACGGGCGCCGGCGGCTCGGCCCCCAAGCACGTGCAGCAGTTCCAGAAGGAGGGCTACCTGCGCTGGGATTCCCTCGGCGAGTTCTCCGCCTTCACCGCC
>Ga0079306_1001062_pt1 | contig 20385 bp, 15 predicted proteins | sample Methanotroph_Enr_FD_79181 | JGI IMG/M metagenome (GOLD analysis project Ga0079306, IMG submission 79181) | Enriched soil microbial communities from Old Woman Creek wetland in Ohio, USA - Methanotroph_Enrichment_5 | ecosystem: Environmental > Terrestrial > Soil > Wetlands | place: USA: Ohio...
AATGTCATTGAAATATTATGAAACTTGCCTGTAGTGTTGTTGTACCATAAAGCATAGGGACCCGAACCGGAAGAGTTATCAGGAACCATAATTGAATTATCTACATAGTTAACTCCCGATGCCGGTAAAAGAAATGACGTGATTCCCTGATTGTTGGCAAAACAATAGGCCATATTGTTTGCTACAAGTACCCATACTCCATTGTTGATTGTGTAAAATGCCTGAGGTTCAAAAGTGGCAGTTTTGGCGGGGAAAATCTGCTCCGCAGTCTTGTACAAAGAGTAATTCTCACAATCAAACATTCTGATGTCTTTGTTCTGGAAAATTGCGGTTATTACATTTTTTGTTAGAATGGAGCTAGGCTTATGCAGGGTATATGTTATGTTTTTGACAAGAGCCGGAAATGCGGTTCCGGTAGTGTTTTTCCATATGTTGTATTTGATGTTCACCCCTCCGGTGTATGTAGATGTTATATCCTTATCCATTATCAAAGACAAATCAGAATTGATTCCGTCTTTGGTGTCGGCAATAACAATTCCCTCGCGGAACGAACTGCTTACATATATGGGCCAGCTCTTCTGGTACTCCACGCCATGGATATTATCTCTGGCTGTAAAGATTAAAGTATATGATGCTGAAAGAATTTTGTTTTTTATTGTTGTTTTCAAAACTTTTTCTGTTCCTATCACTACCAGGTCGGTAGAGCCGGGAGTTTGATTAATCTCCCATTTATAGGTCACATCAGTTGCTTTTAACTCCCTTCCAAGTGTCACTGTTGGGTCGAAGGTCACCTCTTCCAGATATTCTACCCTCAGGATTGAAGACATTGATGGGGTTTCAATTTTTATTCCATCCAGCTTGTTTGTATCAAGACCGGACTTATCTGTAAAGCATCCGTTGAACAGCAGAACTGCCAGCGATAGTACTATCGAATTATATATTTTTCTTTTCATGGTTTTCATTATTTAGTGATTAGGGAATATAGACAGCTCCTGTTGTCCTTGGCTGAATGTCTTTTCCATTATCCAAACCGGCATTATGTTTTAATCTCACTCCTCCGTTTGCCTGTGCATAAGCATCCAGATATGTTTTTAACTTCTGAGCATACAAGTCGGTATAGTAAACCCCAAACATGGCACTTGTGCCTGTACTCGGGTCCGCAAATCCACTTGTGTATGTAGGCCAGTAGTTGATTGGCCATACCAACGCTTCAAGAATTGCCTTGTGAGCATTAGGGCTGTAGTAAGTATTGGATGTGCTGGTTTTTGTAAGCGGTGTCAAGACAATACAGTTGTATGTTCTTATATACGAAGAAGAACTTGGGAACATTGCAAGCATGTTGCTCCATGTAAGGACTCCCATTTTATATTCGTTGGAACCTACTTTAAGATCCTTCGAATCTTTAAGTCTGAAAGTAACCTTTACAGAGGCTTTATCCAGTGCTGCATCTCTTGTAAGTTCGAATCTTATTCTTCCATACTGTTTGCCTGCAGGAATTACTGCTTCAACTATCTTATATTGAGTGGTAAGTGCAGTTGTAGATTCCGCTACTATTTCATATGCAACCATTCTGTCAGTTTTTACAGAGTCGCCTGATACCCTTACGGGGAAGTCAACAATATATGTGTTCTGAGTCATAGGAACATTCAGGAAGGTCTCATTTACATAATAAGTCTGGTCAGCGGCATTGTATCCTTTATACAACTTTGCATCGCCTGCTCCCGGGAACATAACGCCACTGTCTTTTACATCAAAAACCATTATATTATCCTTTTGGCAAGATGCTGCTGAAAGGAATATCATAATTAAAAGCAAAAATTTTATTTTGTTTTTCATAACTATCTTTATTTATATTACTGTTTTCTACCCATTTGTAATTCTGTGGCAGGATATGGCAAAACATATATTGCATCTGATGCAGTTTGTGTGTAATTAGGAATACTTTCCATGCCCAGACGCTTGTACAAAAAGAACATTGCTCCTTCGCAATAGAACTCTTTTGCATACTCTTTTACAATCTCGTTCATTACTGTCGATGCACTCAGACCGCTTAGGTCCGTTGTAATACCCCTTTTTTGTCTTACTGTATTTAAAAGTGTAAGAGCGTTAGTGATATCCGGTGTTGTTTGCTTTACATAGCACTCAGCTGCAATATAATATGCCTCAGGTATCCTCATTAAAGGAATAAAGTTCTTTGTAGTTTGAGTACTTCCTGTTCCAAAATATTTGAGAGGAGTAAATGCATTATTGCCTGCCAGAGTTACAGAATTCTGGATAAACAATTTTGAAAATCTGTAGTCGGTACTTCCAACGCCACTAGTCTCGTATGTACTCATCATTCTGTCATATGAAACATATTGCGCCTTAATGTCTCCTGCAGCAATTATCACAAGTTTGAAGAAATCTGCAGTTTTACTTGTCAGGTTCTGGGTGCTTAGCGACATCAAATGTTCCGATTTCATTAAGATATCATCGGTAACGCTTGTACTGTTTGCCCAGCTGACAAGACCTTTAGATTCTGAATCAGCTATAACCTTATTTGCCAACGTGAGAGCCTTTGCTATACTAGCACTGCTTCCTTCCCACATATATACCTTTGCAAGCAACAGACTGGTGGCATAATAGTTAAGTCTCTGCTGACGATTGGTGTAAAATCCATCAATGTTAACATCAGCGTAATATGATGCCGGTTGAATCTTTGTAACAGGATCAATCTCCAGTAGCTTGATTGCGTTATCAAGGTCTGCCACAAGCAGGTCTATGGTTTGTTTGTAAGAGAGTTGAGGAGTCATTTCCTTACTCAGGGTTGTTACGTATGGAATTGCAAATTTTGATGCAATATCTGTCCTTGAACCCAATTTTCCCAGACCGTATAACCTCATAAGATCGAAGTGCATGAATGCTCTTATCGATAATAATTCACCTTTTATCATCTGATAATTGATATTGTCAAGTACGTTTTTGTTAATCTCAATGTACTTCAGGGCATTGTTTACGTTAGCTATTACATTGTATGCCTTTGACCAAATACCGTTGATGTAAGAGACAGCATTAGACGATGTGTAGTTATAGGTAGAAATGTTGTAGTCATTATTTGATGATGCCTGAAGCGGCACAAACTGACCTGCCATTAATTCAATGGTGGACCATGACAATGCTCTGCCGTACAGCATTTCATCTGTCATACCAATATAGCAGCCAATCAAGGCTTGCTGGAACCCGTCAACAGAACTGAATTGAGCCTCTTCCCTTATCTGCGAAGGTGGAGTTACATCTAACCATGAACTGCAAGAAGCTGATACAAGGCCTAATGCCAAAACTATTGTTTTTATAATATTTTTCTTCATAACACTCTAATTAAAAAGTAATTGATAATGAACAAGAGACTGTTCTTGCAAATGGATAATATAATCCTCTCTCTGTTTCTATAGATGAAATTGTCAATATATCATTCATATATAGAGAGAATCTCATTCTTTGGATGTTCCAGCTGTCTATCATTGATTTTGGAAAATCGTAATACAGCGATGCAGTTCCCCAGGTTAAATCATTTATATTCTGGACAAACCTGCTGGTTGCTCTTGTCATCTCCTGGCGAGCCAAAGGGTCACCTTCGTACTGGAATGTTCCCAGTCTTTTAAACGAAGCAAGTTGTCCAGGTTTCTGCCATCTGCCCGATAGAACTCTTTTGTCTACATTTTCGTTGATGTTGATGTTTTCTACCCTGTCAACAAGTGTCTGGTTATACATTTGTCCACCAACCTGATATCTGAATGTGGTACTGAATCCAAATCCTTTGTACTCTGCAGTTATCCCGAAATGGCCCCTTGCATCTGGTCTTGTATCGCCTACAACAATCAGATCCAGCGGATCATATACATATGTTCTTGTACCATCCTTCTTAAGATAGATTTCCTGACCATTCATCGGGTCTATTCCTAATGACCTAACGGCCCAGATAGCACTCATAGACATACCGTCCTTGTACATGATTACAGGTTTGTTGTTCCCTTTGTCGGCAGCCTCTTTCTCCTGAAGTGCATTGTACGTCTTCATACTCTCCGACAAGCTTACTATTTCATTTACATTAGAAGCAACCGAGCCGTAGATATTAACAAATCCACTCTCCTTCTGCCACAAATTGATATTAGCAGTAACCTCAAAACCTCTGTTTCTTACCAGTCCAAGGTTGTCCTTAACCATACTGAATCCTGTAGACGGAGAGACTGAGACATTCGTAACCATGTTTTCTGTGTAACTGTCATAATAGTCCGCCTTAAGTCTTAATGCACTGATTGTTGCATCAATACCTACGTTGTAGTCCTTCTTCTGTTCCCACTTGAGAGCAGGGTTAGGAAGATTTGACAAATATGCACCTGTGAATCCGTTGTAGTTATAATCGGTGTAGTAGTTGTAAGTTCCAACAGCATAACTGGTGTTGAAGTTCTGGTTTCCAGTTACCCCTACAGAGCCCCTTAGTTTCAATTGCTTAATAACATTTGAATTCTTGAGGAAGCCTTCGTTGTTTATGTTCCAGCCTATACCTACGCTCCAGCCCGGTGCCCATCTGTTGTCCTTTCCATAAAGAGACGACGCACTAAGTCTGTAGGTTGCATCCAGTAAATATCTATTGTCGTAAGCGTAGTTGGCAGTAGCAAGGAAGCTTATCTCCCTGTTGAGCGATGACAGACCTACTGGTCTTGTGCCTTCTGCATACTGGCGGGCAAATGTTATGTCTGCTCCCTGATTATTAGGAAATCCCTCAGCAATGTTCAGATAAGCAGCATACATGGTTTCAGAAGCAAATGCTCCGATGTTTGCAGATATATAATGTTTGCGGATATCTCTTGTATATGAAGCATTTACGTCTCCAGAGAAGCTACTACTCTTTCCGTTATCAAGTCTGTAAGAACCCCTTCTCATCTTTAGATTCTCATTGGTCATGTATGAACTTGTTGAGAATGTCGAGTGGTTGGAAGGCAGAAACTCGTCGGCACTGCTTCTTTTAGCAGAAACTCCCAGACGACCGGTAACTTTAATGTATTGGGTTGGCCTCAACTCAACATAGAAGTTGTTCAAGAAATCCAGGTAGCTCGATGTGTTTTTTGTTCCGATTGTTGCATCGTACATAGGATTTGCTGTATATGTAGACGGTTCTGCCCATCTTAACAACATTCCGGTTACGGCGTCGTTGCTTCTCCAGTAAGGGTTCATTTTAGCATAAGCATCAAAACTACCCCATGGGCTCTCTTCGCCCTGGTTGCTTACCGCTGTCATGATATTTCTGAAAATCACGTTTTTATATCTGTATGACATATTAACGCTACCGGAAATGTTCCTTCTGTATGAATCCTTCATTACACCGTTTATGGTGTTGTAGGTAAAGTCGGCAATTCCCTTAAGGCTTTTACTGTCACCTAACTCTATGTTCACATTGTGCTTGGAACCAACACCTACTCTCAATGGTTTTGATAACCAATATGTATCCAGCCCCTCTTCAATCAATTTTTTTCTGTCATTATATAATTTATTGGCAGAAAGTTGGGCGTCTATGTTATTCGGGAAACTATACACGCCTTCAATCCTTTCAACCTCCAGCTTTTCTGCCGAATTAGTCAGGTTGTAGCTTGTAAGGTCGGGCATAGAGACATCCAGGCTTCCTGTGTATGTAACCCTTTTCTCGCCACCTGCCATCTTCTTTGTCTCAATAACAACAACTCCGTTGGCTGCCTTCGAACCATAAAGCGCCTTGGCCGATGCATCCTTTAGAATGGTCACACTCTCAATCCTGTTCATGTCCATGTCCATGATTCTTTCTACACTTGTCTCAAAACCGTCCAGAATGAACAGTGGAGTATTCGGGATATTGCCGTAGTTACCCTTCAGGGTTATTCCTGTTGTGGCATCGGCAGGGAAGCTCGATGTACCCCTTATCTCCATACCGGGTAACGAGTTCGGGTTGGAACCGTTCAGCAGGTTGTCCATGATATATATAGACGGGTCTATATTTTTCAGCGATTCAAATACGTTTTTGTTACCTACTCTCGCAAGATCCTTTGATGATATAGAGGTAACAGAACCTGTGAAACTCTCTGCTTTTTTGTTTACAATACCTGTGACAACAACCTCGTTTAAAGATTGTGTATTTTCGGTAAGCATAACCTGATAGTTTGTTTTCTTGTCCAGTGTGATAGTCACGTCATTCATGCCAATCATCCTGAAATTAAGGCTAGAGGTAGTCTCAACCGGAACATCAATAGAAAACTCTCCTTTGATATCGGTGTAGACTCCTTTGTTTGTTCCTACCACTGCAACTGTTACAAATGGCAGCGGGTCCTTGTTCTTATCGGTCACCGTTCCGGAGATTGTTCTGACTCTTTTGTCAGCAACAACTTTTTGCTTTATTACAATCTGATTGCCGGTGATCTCATACGACAGACTTGTTTTTTCAAAGACAACGTTAAGAACCTCTGTAAGCGTTTTGTTGTTGGCATCTACGTTTATAAGTGGTGCGTTCTCAACCTGTGAGTCTTTATAGAAAAACTTATATGCTGTTCTGTTTTCAACCTCTTTAAAGAACTGCGTAATGGTAGCATCTTTAAGATTAAGAGTAATCCTCTCTTGCTGAGTGGCCCCTGAGAGCTTCCCGGAAAGAAGGAAGAAACATAATAACGGCAATAATAATGGATGCCGCAAAACGAATAATTTCTTCATAGTTAGTTTGTTTAGTTATAAATAGCGTGGGTTATATAATAATTTGTTAGGGTTTGCTATTGGTCCTCGAGAATCAACTTACCATCCTCGATTCTGTATTTTATGCTTGCACTTATGGAAACAGCCTTTATTGCTGCCTCAATGTCCTCTCTGTCGAACCTTCCGTTGAACTTATCCTTGTTTGAAACGCCAGACCTGTCTACAATCTTGACACCATACCAAGAAGATAGGCTCTCAATAAGTTCTGCGAATGACTGACCGCGGACAATAAGAACGCCATCCTTCCACATTGTCATCAGCTTGGAATCCACGCTTTTGATCGTCATCTCCTTGGTCTCTCTCTGCAGGCTCATCTGTTCATCCGGACGAATTAGTTGTGTCTTTCCGTCGGCATGTACCTTTACCGACCCCTCCACCAGAATAACGGATGCGCTTGAGCCACTGTTCCTCGACTCAACGTCGAAAGATGTTCCCAGTACCTCAATATTCATATCAGCAGTATTTACAATGAACGGCACCTTCGATTTCTTAACCTCAAAATATGCACGTCCCACAAGAGTAACCTCCCGTTTGTCCTTGTCGAACCTGGCCGGATACTTCAAATATGAGTTTGATGTGAGATAGACAACTGTCTGGTCGGAAAGAACCATGGTGACCCTCTCTCCGGAAGGGGTTGATACCGTGTTGTATACCTTTGCGGGTTGAATCTCTTGCAGATTGATATTCTGGGCAATCTTGTCCTCAAGATTTGTTATTGTAGTAGTGGCATCCTTTATCCTCTTCACCTGCTTTCCGTTATTTAGCTCTACTCTTATTGAATCCTTTGAATAGTTCAATGCGGAGAAATCCACATCTTTAACTGAAGAGCCATTGCCAATATTCACGAAATGGGAAATGCCCAGGAAGAGGACAAACGCAGCTGCAGCAGAAAGTGAATATGTAATTCCCAGTCTTAATCTTTTTCTCTTTCTGGATGTGTGCATATACGAGACGAACCTTCTCGGGTTATGCAGTTTTGCATTTTCTGCTAAGTATAATTTATCGACAGAGACGTGCCACATCTCTTTAAATCTGTCGAAATAAACTTCATTGTGATAGTCTTTGATCCATTCGGAAAATTCGAGAATTTCTTCTTTGGTGGCAACCCCCTGTAGAATTTTGGCTAAAAGGATATCGGTCCCGGTGCGATCTGTTTCTTGCATCATTTTCATCTGTTCTATAGTTATGACGCAAAATAATCAAAACACCCTTAAGGTAAAATCAAAAGAATTAACAACCAATCCAATTTTTTCCTTAGCCTCCTGAGTGCTATTGACATTTGCGTCTCAACAGTCTTGACAGAAATATTAAGATCTTCAGCAACCTTAGGATAAGTCAGACCGTTGATTTTGCATTTTATAAAGATTTCTCTGCACTTTTCGGGAAGTTCGTTAATTGCAGACAAAATTATTTTTCTGTTTTCGGAATCAATCATCTTAAGCTCCGCATGCGGATTCTGCACAATCCGGTTGAAGTGCAGGTCGCCCAGACCAAGTTCAACATATTTGGCATACTGCTTCTTTTTTCTGAGCAGACTGATGCAATTGTTGTAAACCGATTTATAGAGATAGGAGTTAAGCGACTCGTTTATGTCGATGCTTTTGCGGTTGTCCCAGAACTTGCAAAATGTAAGATGCACCGTCTCCCTGGCATCACCATTGTCGTTCAGGATTCTGTATGCATAAGAGCAAAGATGCAGATTATAATGGTTATACAATTCAGTAAAAGCCTCTTCGCTGCCACCCCTGAGATAAGCAACAAAATCCTTACTATTGATATCCAATGACATTTTTACCTAAGAACAAAACAAGAATGAATACTCCGACAGAGTACAAGTGTAGTTATAATTTTTTTCTTAGACAACAGTCACCTTGCCACAGTTTTTGGCAAGTGTTTGATATCCTGCAAAATGTAACCTACATTTTTTGACTTGCCAAAAACTGTGGCTGGCATCAACGACTAACTCTGCCAACGACTAACTCTGCCAAAGCCCTTAGCAGTTATCAGACAATCAACTGATTGCATACTCTTCTGATTTACAGACCATTTCGCAAGTATTTGCAAATCATGCATATGCTAACCCCTCTGCCAGAGGTGTTAGTAAATGTCTAATTTGCAGCTGAATATAAAAACCATGTGGAGGCAATATTTGCCGACACATACCTTCTTGAGCTCTTTGAATCCTCCTCAACACCAATTTTCAACACGGTTTTCACATGATTTTCTGGATATGTGGGAAACTTCATGGAAGTTAAATATTATATTTTCACTCTGGTTTCCATGACAAATCTACTGGTACCAGAAACCTTTTCCCGACGTTGTATTTGATGATTTTTTCATGCTGCAGTCTTCCGACGATCATTGCGGGATGGGTATTTATCTGATTTGCATATACCAGAATATCAGGCTCTGTCAGTACTCCTTTTGCCAAAAATTGCTTCTCTTCCGAGATCGAGAATGTCCATTTTACAGCAAAATTATCAGCTTCCAGCTCTTTATCGGGGCTCACTTCACAATTCTCTACATTTTCCAGAAATACATCCTTCTTTCCATGCAGTAAAATGTGACCGGCCTCATGGAAAAATGTGAACCAAAAGCTATCGTTCCTTTTGTATCTACCCGATATCTGGATTACCGGGTTATCATTAATCCAGCGGGTTGCGCCACTTACTGGAGCATGTGGCAGGCATGGTGTAAATATGATTTTGACCCCTGCTTTCAGACATACAACTTGCAGCTTTACAAAAAAATCCTCCGGATGTTTTGCCATTAACAGTTTAAGCTCAGGTAGTATGGCTCTCAATCCTGCTTCCGAATAACAATTGCTTTCCATTTTGGCAGCAGCGATTTCACCATGACGCAACCATGCAGAAATCGAATGAGGCTGCTGGGTATTTTTTAAAGAAATTCTGAAAGCTGTTTTTAACTCCTGATTCAGATAGTAGTCCTCCCATGCCTTATGATTACTTATGCAGAAAAATGACAACAACTCCTTTGTCTTTTCCTCCCACTCCTGCTTCTCTGAAATCCACCCAAGTTTTATCATCTCCTTAATGGGAAATAATTTAGCCCAGGCAATAGAGTTTCCTACTAACCTGTTATTTTCTAGTCTGGCAAGATATTCATCGAACTCTCTCTGCTGTTTCAGCCAAAAATGAGCAGGAATTTTAAGAACATGTTCAAATTTAACCGCCATTTCCGGCGTGATAGAGCTTTTCGCAGACAATACCGCAATGATGGTTTTCTCAGGCTTGTTTGTCCTGACAGAAAACTCCTTTGGCCCCATACCCAATTCTTCCAGCTTCTCAGCCAGAGTCTCACCCGGATGAAATTGAATCTGAGGAAGGTATTGATTTGATGTTGTTGCCATGGTTAGCGATTCGCTCTCGCTTACTGTTGTTAAAAGAAATTCTCACTACAAAGATAATTGATTGTTTTTGACTTACATTATGTGTAAGTCATTTCTGAACAAGCAAACACTATATAAAGATAGCAACAAACTCTTTAATAGAGTGTTGCCTTCTTTATAAATGTAGAATATTAAAAAATATATTGCCGATTTTGATATGGCTTTTCAATAATTTGCAGAAATTATCCATAAAAGACTTGGCTAAGAATTCACTTTAGTCTCAATCGTTCCAAATACGACACATCCAGGATGTAGGCTAGCTCCGTTAAGGTCTGCTCGCAGACTTTTGGTTTGAGCTGACACTCCCAAATCACCATTGTACGCCATCCCTTCTGCCTGAGCTCATCACGGACCTTGGCATCTCTTGCAATATTCCGTTCAAGCTTCGCCTTCCACCAATCAGTGCGGGTTTTGGGGATTTTGAAATATTTACAGCCTTCGTGACCATGCCAAAAACAACCATTGACGAATATTACGACACCATATTTTTTGACCACAATGTCTGGTTTTCCAGGAAGAGACTTGACATTTAACCAGTATCTATATCCATTCCCATAAAGGAATTTCCGGACAATCATCTCAGGCTTGGTACCCTTGTCCTTGATCATGGACATGTTATAAGACCTTTGGTTAGTGACTAGTAAATCTGACATGCCAATTATTGTAAAGAAAAATAGCAATAAAGTAATTCCTCAAACATAATTATAAGTACGCACAAAAAAGTTTATAACATCCAATTAGTCTACATTTATTTTTGTAACTCAACGTATTTCATTCAGACCCTATTATTTAATACTGCATATCTGATTAGATATTTATAATAATTGGCAATAATAGGGCTAATAGACAATACTATTTGCAACATTTCAAAAAACAAAAATCTTAATCTTTACTTTCTAACTCAGATTTCAGACGTAAGTACGTGTTTTCTAGGTCTTGGATTGATTGAATTTTATGTATTTCATTTTTATATTCTATATATCCCAGAATATCCCGTTTATCGCAATTAATAAATAGTTCTGATAAGTTAACCTCTAAAGCAGATGCAATTTTTTTTAGTGTCTCTAAGGTTGGATTCCCATTAAGACTATTGGATAACGTTACCCTATTTATCATAAGGATATTTGACAAATCAAGCATTGTTAGTCCCTTAAATTTTAATATCTCTTTAATTCGTAATTCTTCCACTTCTCTGGCTTTATCAACTGTTTTAACTGCGTTTTAAGTGCAAATTAACTAATAATTGATATCTATCCCTATTTTTTATATTCAAATTTTGATTATGTAGTGCTTTATTGCTATATTTGCATTGCTTATTAATTATATGAGGCTACATTTATGTAATATTTCTTTGAATTATTTTAATGACCCAACTCACTCTTTATGCGTTATCTAGTAATTAAGTTAGCTCTGGCACAAATAAAAAAAGGGAAAACAGGTATCAATATTTAGTTAATTGCACACTAAGGATATATATATATATATATATATAACAATATACTTCTGAGCTGTAATACTACTTATCAATAGCAATTTAACTGGCACATGAAAATAATTAACTTAAACGGAATTGTCGACTTAGCCATTTTTTTGCTATTAATTTAACTAGATAATTATCTATCTTTGCAAAGATAATTAGAAAAAAAAAGAAGTAAAGGGGTATCAGGAACAATATATAATCATGTGATTATAAACACATTAGCTAATGATGACACTCGGAACTATAAATTACGAAAATAACTAATGAGGGAAATTAAAGTAATCGAATTATTTGCTGGCGTAGGGGGGTTTAGAGTTGGATTAGATAGGGTTAAAGAATACCTTTTTAAAACAATTTGGAGCAATCAATATGAGCCAGCAACTAAAATTCAACATGCTTCACAAATATATACAGCACGGTTTGGAAAAGAAGGACATATAAATACTGATATTGCATTAATTACAACCTCCGAAATTCCCGACCATGAGATGCTCGTTGGAGGCTTTCCTTGTCAGGACTACTCAGTTGCTAGGACATTGAGCCAAGCAAGCGGTATTGTTGGAAAGAAAGGTGTCCTTTGGTGGGAAATTTGTCGAATTATAAGAGAAAAAGGAACCCGTAAACCCAAAATATTATTTCTTGAAAATGTTGATAGATTACTGATTTCACCTGTAAATAAAAAGGGTCGAGATTTTGCTATTATACTAGCATCTCTCAACGAATTAGGATATACTGTTGAGTGGCGAGTAATAAATGCTGCAGAATATGGTATGCCTCAAAGAAGAAGAAGAACATACATATTGGCATATACATCTGACTGTACTGTCTCAAAGCATATATCAGATCCAACAGATTGGATTTTTAACGACGGGGTCTTTGCTAAAGCTTTCCCTGTATTTGACTATGACGGATTATGTCCTCTTCCTAGCAGGAGCCTATATTCGGGTAATAGAACCTCATTAGAAGATATTAGCGATGATTTTAATGCAAAAAATGACACCAGACCATTTGAGAATGCTGGGATAATGAGAAATGGGGAATATTGGACATACAAAACAACAGCTAACTATACCGGTGAATACTCCACTATAGGAGATATAACGGTCAAGGGAGAAGACCGAAAATATATTACAAAGGATTATTTTATAGCAGAAGAAGATTTACCCAAGTGGAAGTATCTTAAGGGAGCTAAACGTGAAGAAAGAAAACGGAAGGATGGGGGTTCCTTCTTTTATAATGAAGGCGGAATGGTATTTCCGGATTCACTGGACAAACCCTCACGGACTATAATTACTTCCGAAGGAGGCAAAACTCCTTCCCGCTTCAAACATGTTATATTAGACGAAACAGGCCGACTACGTAGATTGACACCTATTGAATTAGAGAGGCTTGATATGTTCCCCGATAACCATACGAAGGATGCAAATGACACTAAAAGAGCATTTTTCATGGGCAATGCTCTGGTTTGTGGTGTTATTACGATGGTAGGAGAGGAATTAGCAGCAAGATTAAAAATCGAACAAGCTCCCTAAGGTATACGTCTTGTGCATTCATCCATTTTTTAACATTGGAAAAACCTCAATTGCTTTTTTATTGCTCAAGGGAGCAACACCTACAGGAGGTCTTGAAAAAGCACCACACAATTTAACCAATGACGTCCTATTTAGAAAGACAGCAATAATGTGCACACACGTTAAAAGGTTATTTCTTCTACCAGTGCCATTTCTAATATCGTACCCAAGTCCATAATATTTTACGTCTTCATTAAGTGCGATTGCGTCGAGATAATGCAAGAATATTTCAATATCCATTCCATCAATATTTCCCAGTCGTGTTCTTAATTTTATTATAACATCCTGTGGGGGTGAATATCTCAAGTTACCATCTTCATTAAATATGTGATCGATAAGAAATGCATTTCTAAACAATAAAGAACCTAATAAGTCTAATGCCTCTGTGTCTTTATTGTGAATTTGTTGGAACAAATCAAAAACATACACAAAACTTCCTTCAACATCTTTAATAACATTGTCGATGAAAATTGTTGGTTTCATATCATTCGGATTGTTTCCGATACTTCCATCATCTTTTCGTCTTAAAGTGTTTATATGGTATTCTTTCCCAAATTTACCTAATGATACTTTTGCGTTTAATTCGTATGATTCCCAAATATCATAATAAATCTTTTTTAGGGGGTTTATTGAACCATACCATGAAATGGCTTCTTTTATTGTCATTAGCCTTCGTTCCGTCGACCAGCTGTTGATTGATTTAATAATTGGCAATTTTAAACTTTCCATCTAAGTAATAATCATTAATTTTGATATTATTGATAAAAGTAAGTAAAAAAAAATTAAAAACAGATATTTCTAATTACTAATCTATTAGACTATTTGATGCTTTTTTTGTTAAAACTCTGGTTATATTATTGATATTATAAATTATTAATACCATCATATGAAAAAGCCCATTGAATAATATCCCTAACCTATAGATTGTCTGGCAAATATCATATTTTGCCTGTTTTCTTCCTGTCTTTTTTCGGATAGCTCCTAAAAGGAGAATTTGGACTGTATTATCAAATTTTAATCTATTTATTCAGCAGTAAAATTTCTTATAAATAACTTTGCAAGCTGCATTCTTTTTTATCTAGGCGATTTGTTTACATTTTGATGTATCTCATTTGTGATGTATAATTTTAAATAATTACAGACATCATTTACCACCACAAAAAAGTATATCATTTCCCTTTATCCTCTATAAGGGCATATTATTCTGAAGTGTCTAAAACAATTTTTGAAGCAATTTATCAACACTTCTTAAATTCGCAGAATTAATACTAAATTTGTCCAAAACCCGTAGAAAAATTTCTATTTATGAAAACTGCAACAAAACTTTTCTCTTCAATCGCCCTATTAATCACCACAATATTACTGTCACCTACATCTTCTTTTGCTCAGTACCAAAACCAGCAGCAGGAGGAGAAGCCGAAGACTCCGGTTGAGATTGCGGCGTTGCAGGCCGACAAGTATCAGAAGGATCTTGGGTTGAACGATGGGCAGACTTTTCTTGTGGATTCTGTCTTGCAGGCGAATATCGGCGGGGTTTATGCCGATTTTGAGAGGATGAAGAAGGGCGGGGTTCAGACTCAGGAGAGTTACCGTGCAGTGCAGGAGTTGTGGATGAATAAGACTGATGCTGCCTTCAAGAGGATTTTTACTCCAGCACAATATCTTAAATATGAAAAGCTTTCCGGGCTGTATGCCAAGAGGATGAAGGAGGAGAAAGAGAAGGCAAAACTAGAGAAGGAGAAGGCAAAGCAGCTCGAAAAAAACAAATAATTGAGTACAACCAATGGTAGATCATACAGTCGATCTAATTACTCTGCCAAAGTCTTTGGTAGTTGCTAGATAATCAGTCAATTGTATATTTGCCTGATTATCAGGCCTGTTTTTAAATATTTGTAAATCACGTATATACTACTCACTCTGGCAGAGACTCTGCCAGAGTGAGTAGTAATTAGTTGTAAATGTGAGACATACGTATTCGCCTACTAATCTATCATTTACTACCGGCTCTAGCAGAGCTATTAGTAGCACTTCAAGCTAAAAGAGATGGAAAAGAAGTTAGTATGGTTGGCAAACAACGTGGAAAATTTCATTGGCGTTTGCTGAACATTTTCCATGTAGTTTAGGATTAGCAAGTTACCTCAAACTGCGTCAATGTATCGCTGTGAATTGCGCCTCTCTGTTTTTGTAGTGGGTTATGTAGCGGAAGCCGCAGCTTCTGATTACTTCTGTAAAATGGGCGAACTTCTCGCCTATCCTTTCTTGGTCGTGGGCATCTGAGCCAAGGGAGATTGCCTCTCCACCCAACTCTTTGTATCGTTTTAACACGGCGATATCTAGTACGGGGATTGCCCCGTTTTTCTCTCTGTAGGTGTTTGTGTTAATCTCCAGTGCTTTCCCGTTTTGTATAAGGAACCTGAATATCTGGTCGAGTATGTCCCCGAACTTAGAGTGGTGAATGATTCTCTCCGAAAAGGGAGCGTACCGGGTAATGTAGTCGTAGTGGCCAAGAATGTCGAAGTCTGTGTACTCTTGAATGCACAGATAGATTGTCTCCAGGTATCTTCCGTAGGCGGTGTCCTGCTCTTTGCCCACATAGTATTCACCGTAGTACGGGTCAATTCCGTCTACAAAGTGCACCGACGCAATTATCTGATCAAACTTATGTTTTGCAACAAATGATTTAACCTCGGTCATTGTGTGCAGCTGCATTCCAACCTCTATCCCTTTGAGCACCTCAATAGGGTGTATGGAGTTTAGCAGCTCTACCTTTTTCTGCTGTTCAACAGGGTCGAACAGAAAGCTGTCGTCCCCCTTAGGAGCCCTTATATCAAGGTGATCGGTAATTATTACACCGCCCAGACCGGCTGCAATAGCCTGACTGACGGCCTGTTCCATTTTCATTCTGGAGTCGGGCGAAAATTCGCTATGAGTATGTGAGTCTATCAGTTTCAATTGTAACTATTTTGTTGTTAGCTTCCGAGTTCGGAAACGCACCAGTTTTTATCTATCTTAATCAGCGATATAGTATTCTCGATGCCTTGCGGGAAGTTGGGTAAAATCACCTTGTAGACCACCTTTGCAGTGTCTTTTCCCTTGCCCGGATCCACCGAAACTATCTCGGTTTTTACCTCCTTAGAGTTCTTTTCAAGCATCTCCCTCACTTTTGGTTCCAGGCTGTCCAGACTCTTTAGGGAGTTGACCAGCTCTTCCCCAAGCTCTTTTGTACAAAGCTTGCTCGCAGCCATGTAGTCTATTGCAAAATATGCATTAAGGAACTCGTTGGTTTTCTGAGTGACAGCACTTTCTCTGCTTGTACAGGATGCCAGAATCAGGGCAAGGGAGAGCATAAGTGCTCCAATCCGTAAGTTTTTCTTAATCATATTCAATTTGTTATTATTATGATGTAAATTTTACAATAACGCTACGACAGTAATTCCAGAGCCACCCATCTCCAGGTACTCATCCCTCATCTGGCCGACACCTCCTACAGTTTTAAGGTATTTTCTTATCTCTTCGCGCAGTACACCGTTACCCTTGCCATGCAGAATCTTCACCTCCGACACACCTAACATCAACGCATCATCAATAAAATGGTTCACGCTGTCCATGGCCTCTTCCAGCCTTTGACCCCTTATGTCTATTGTTAGTTTAAAGTTGAGCTTGCGTTCTGTCACTCCAAGATCCTGATATGTACTTGTGGTTCTCAGCTGGCTCTTTGCGGCATTCTGATACTCCTTGCCCGAAATACGCTCTACCTTATCCTTGGCCATCTTGCTCATTATGCTGCCAATTGCAATGTTCACGTCGCCCGAGTCTACTCTCAGAATCTCTCCGATGAGGTCGCCCCCCTTTATACGAACCTTGTCGCCAACCTTAAGCGGCTCCTGGGCGACAGTCTTTACAAACTCCTTGGCAAGAGCAGGGTTGTTTGCCCTGTTTTGCTGATCGTTGTTCCGTTCACGGTTTCGCTCCTCGCGACGCTCCTTCCTGCGGACAAGCTGCTCCATCTTGTTGGCAATCATCTCATCATCTGAACTTTGCTTTGCCTCTGCCAACTCCTTGTTAAACACATCCAGCTGTTTGCGCAGCTCTTTAGTCTTCTCCTTCTCTGCCTGGCTCTCGCGAATCTCCTTTATAGTGGTCTCAATTTTCCTGTTGGCATCGGTAAGAATCCGCTTAGCCTCCTCCTTTGCCTCGGCAATTATGCTCTTTTTAAGCGTCTGAATGTCTGACAACTCCTTCTGGTACTTGTCAGTTATATTTTCCAGTGTTCTGTCGGTAGTCTTTATTCTTGCAACCTTCTCCTCCCACATCCGGCGGTTCTTCGCAATCTTCTTGAGATGCTTCTCCAGATCTACAAAGTCCGACCCTGCTCTCTCTTCGGCAGCCTTTACAACAACCTCAGGCAAGCCCATCTTTCTGGCAAGCTCAAAGGCAAAAGAGCTTCCCGGCGTACCAATCTCCAGCTTGAACAAAGGTTTTATGTTGGCAACGTCAAACTGCATCCCTCCGTTTATCACCCCCTTGCTGCTGCTTGCATAGAATTTTAGATTGCTGTAGTGGGTGGTGATTACCCCAAAAGCGCCTCGTGTCTCAATCTCGTTAAGTATCGCCTCTGCAATTGCTCCACCTGCTGTCGGTTCTGTTCCTGCCCCGAATTCGTCTATCAGCACAAGAGAACGGCTGTCTGCCTCGGAGAGTATGTCTCTCATGTTCTTGAGATGGGAGCTGTATGTACTCAGGTCATTTTCAATTGACTGCTCGTCGCCAATGTCTATGAATATCGAGTGGAATATTCCCAGTTCTGATATTTCTGAGGCTGGTATCAGGAAGCCGCACTGCAACATGTACTGAAGCAGACCCACGGTTTTAAGGCAGACCGACTTGCCGCCGGCGTTTGGTCCGGATATCAGCAGTATGTGTTTGTCCCTGCTTAGGTTGAGCGATAGCGGCACTATTTCCCTGCCCTCTCTTTTAAGTGCTGCCTCCAGCAACGGATGCCGGCCCTTTACCAGTACAAGCTCCTGATCTTTGGACAAAATCGGCTTGCCTGCCTGCATAGAGACTGCCAGAAGGGCCTTTGCCCGTATGAAGTCAATTTCGCCCAGAAAATCTGCTGCAGCAAGAAGTTCAGGCAGATACGGACGTAAAAAATCTGAAAATGCAACCAATATCTTAAGTATCTCACGCTGCTCTGCAAAGTGCAGCTCCCTCACCTGATTGTTGAGTTCTACAATCTCCATCGGTTCTATGTAGGCCGTCTTGCCCGATGCCGACTCGTCGTATATGAATCCCGATATCTTTCTTTTGTTTGCTGCGGAAACCGGTATGAGTACCCTTCCGTCCCTCACAGATACAGTTGCATCCTCTTCGGCCAGCCCCTCGGACTGTGCTTTCTTCAGGATGTTGCTGATTCTTTTTGAAATTGTCCCCTCCTTGTCATGTATCGATTTGCGGATAGTTGCCAGTTCCGGGCTGGCGCTGTCCCTTATCTCTCCGAACTTGTCCAGAAGCGACTCAATGCGGCGGGTAATCTCCGGAAAAAGCACAATCGGTTCTACAAGAAGCTTCAGATTCGGATAGAGACCATCTTTTGTATTCTTAAAGAACGATACAATGGCGCGGGTGGTTTCAAGCGACTGCTTGAGTCTGCTTATTGAGAGCACATCCAGATATGCCGACACTGCTTCGAGCTGCTTTAGAAAAGGTAATGTGTCTACAAAGCCGGAATCAGGAAATGCCGACTCGAACATTGTAATTACACGCATTTCGTCTGTCTGGGCAAGCCTCTTCTCTATCTCGGAATGTGATGTAAGGAATTCAGCTTCAATTACCCTTGTTCTTGCCAGAGATGTTGAACATCTTCCTTCAGCAAGCGACCTAATGCGGTCGAACCCAAGCTTCTGCTCCAGTCTCTCTCTGCCTGTCGTTGTCTCTCTGCTAGTCATTCTTAAGCCTGTGGTTATTTGTAAGAGTTCTCAATTGCCAGACGGAGCTCGTTTATGCTGTTGATTTTCTTAATCTCGCCGTTCTGGACATACGATATCTGGCCATTCTGTTCAGATACCACTATAACGTTTGCATCGCTCTGCTCCGATATTCCCATTGCCGCCCTGTGCCTCATTCCCAGATGTGCCGGTATATGAGGGTTCTCAGATATTGGCAGGGTGCATCTAGCTGCAACAATCTTGTCGTTTGCAATCACCATCGCCCCGTCGTGAAGCGGTGCATTTTTAAAGAATATGTTCTCTATGAGTCTTCTGCTGATTATTGCGTCAATCCTGTCGCCTGTCTCTATAATGAACTCAAGTGAAGAGCTTTTTGCTATTACAATTAGTGCCCCGGTCTTTTTTTCTGACATTCGACGGCAGGCGTGCGTAACTTCGTCGAGCAACACGAGCGAGACTCCTTTGTTCTTGATGCCCAGGAAGGCATTCACAAGCCTCAGCTTCTGCCCGGAGTCCATGTAGCGGGTGCCAAGTCTCAATAGGAACCGTCTGATCTCCTGCTGGAAGACAATTATAAGTGCCAGCACGCCCACTCCTATAACCTGACCAAGAATGGCGCTCAGAAGCTCCATCTTTAGTGCCCTCACTATTATCCAGATAAAATAAAAGACTATGATTCCGGTGAAAATATTTAGAGCCGCAGTGCCTCGTATAAGCTTATATGCCTGATAGATAAGCAATCCCACCAGTGTGATATCTATGATATCTATTAACTCTATCTTTATAAAATCGAACATAAACTTGTGCAAACTTACTAAATTATTCAACATACGCGAGTGTAACAATGCTCAGACGGCACCCCTCCTGCTTTAAAATATGTTGACCACAGGCCTCAAGTGTTGCTCCGGTTGTAAGAACGTCGTCTACCAGAAGTACATGCTTGCCGTCAAATTTTGAACCGTTTTTTATTGAAAACGCCTCTGCAACGTTGTCCCATCTGCTAATGGAATCCTTTTTTGTCTGTGTAGAAGTAAATTTCTTTCTTCCAAGCACCCTCTCCTCCACCGGCCTACCCATTGCCTTGCCCAAGGCTTCTGCAATTATGGTTGCCTGGTTGTAGCCTCTTTTCCACCTCTTTAACGGGTGCAGGGGTACGGGTACAATCATGTCTATATCGTTATAAAGACCACTTTCCAGTAGTCTCTTTGCGAGCATCTCTCCCAT
>Ga0079306_1001067_pt1 | contig 20273 bp, 17 predicted proteins | sample Methanotroph_Enr_FD_79181 | JGI IMG/M metagenome (GOLD analysis project Ga0079306, IMG submission 79181) | Enriched soil microbial communities from Old Woman Creek wetland in Ohio, USA - Methanotroph_Enrichment_5 | ecosystem: Environmental > Terrestrial > Soil > Wetlands | place: USA: Ohio...
CCATAACCAAGAAACATTTTGTGATTGTGAAAGTAGGATAAAGCTTCCTCCATGAATAAGTAGTCCTAAAAATACGACGTATTTTCTTCCGATGAGATCTGCGAGCGCTCCTGTTGGGAGTTCCAGAAAAATCGCAACCAGATGAGTGGCACCGTATATGAATGCTAAAGTTTCTGCTGATGCGAAATGTCGTTCAAACGCATACCAAATCGGCATAAAAAAGAGAAGTGATATAAAAAATTTTGTCACGCGGGACAAAAAGATATTTCTCTTGAGCTTGTCTTGATAGGACATATCGCTATTATACTTCTCTTTTAGTTCCTTATGGAAGTTAGATAATGTTATAATCTAGATCATGACGGCAAATGAAATCCGAGAAAAATATCTGAAGTTTTTTTCTTCCGCTCCACGAAATCATGTGGTGATTCCTTCAGCACCTCTTGTTCCTGAAAATGATCCAACAACATTGTTTAACAGTGCTGGCATGCAGCCACTTATTCCATATCTGTTAGGTCAACCGCACCCACTTGGAAAAAGGCTGACAAACAGTCAGAAGTCATTTAGGTCACAGGATATTGAAGAAGTTGGTGATAATCGGCATATGACGTTTTTTGAGATGCTTGGGAATTGGTCGCTTGGTGATTATTTTAAAAAAGAACAACTTCCTTGGTTTTTTGAATTCGTTACAAAAGAACTGGGACTTGATCCAAAAAAGATTTACGTTTCTGTATTTGCGGGAAACGATACGGTTGCCAAAGATGAAGAATCAATTTCTATTTGGAAAAGTTTATTTACATCAGTTGGTATAGACGCAGGTGTTGTCGATCCATCCTTCGTCCCGCTTAGCGGGACTACGGAGGATGCCCGAATATATTTATATGGAGCGGGCAAGAATTGGTGGAGCAGGTCGGGGGTTCCCGAAAAAATGCCAGCAGGAGAACTGGGGGGACCTGATAGTGAAATGTTTTATGACTTTGGCGAAGATCTGCATCTACATGAGAATTCTTCATATAAAAATGAACAGTGTCATCCGAATTGTGACTGCGGCAGGTTTTTGGAAATTGGAAATTCCGTTTTCATGCAATATAAAAAACTTGAAGGCGGTGCACTTGAAGAACTACCACAGAGAAACGTTGATTTTGGCGGTGGTCTTGAACGGTTAAACGCTGCAGTTAACGGAACACCTGATAGTTTTTTGACGGATTCATTTTCATCAATCATCGAAAAAATTGAAAAGGTGTCAAATAAAAAATACGGAACAAAAGGAGAAGAAACACGATCTATGCGGATCATCGCGGATCATATGCGCGGTGCCGTCATGATGATCACCGATGGTGTGGTGCCAAGCAATAAACAACAGGGGTACATACTTAGAAAACTGATTAGGCGTTCTATGCTTCACGCAAAAAGGTTAGGAATTGAGAGAAGTGATGATTTTATACCGACACTTGTTGCACCGATTGCTGAGATGTACAAGAGTGCGTATCCGGATGTCGATGCACAACAACCGACAACACTCACAGTGATCCTTGACGAAGGAAAACGGTTTGGAAAAACAATCGAAAAAGGACTCAAAGAGTTGGAAAAAATGGCAACGGTTGATGGAAAAGAAGCATTTACGTTATATGAAACATACGGATTTCCATGGGAATTGACGGAAGAAATTATCACCTCCCGCGGTCAGACAGTAAATCGGGAGCAGTTTGAGGAAGCGTTTAAACAACATCAACAACTCTCCCGAAGTGCGAGTGCCGGTATGTTTAAAGGCGGACTTGCAGATCATAGTGTGGAAACCACGAGACTGCATACAGCGCACCACTTGCTCCTTGCAGCACTGCAGGAAGTGATTGATCCAACCATAAAACAACGCGGAAGCAATATTACTGTTGAACGATTGCGTATGGATTTTAATTTTGTACGGAAGGTGGCACCTGAAGAACTCAAAGCAGTGGAAAACTTGGTAAATAAAAAAATTAGTGAAAATCTGTCGGTCACACGAGTGGAAATGCCACGGGAAATTGCTGAGACGACTGGTGCACAAATGGAATTTGGCCACAAATATCCAGATAAAGTGAGCGTATATTTTGTTGGTTTGAAGGATGGCATACTTCCAGAACAAGCTAAAAAAGGTGAATATTATTCCGCAGAATTTTGCGGTGGACCACACGTTTCCTTTACAGGGGAGTTGGGTCACTTTACAATAGATAAAGAGGAGTCAGCCAGTGCCGGTATTCGCCGGATTTATGGCCATCTCAATCATGAAGATAGCGGATCAACTACAACGACTGTTTCACAAAAGTGAGCCTACAAAAGACGTTTACCTCTCATTAACGTTGTTCCATCAGCAGATTTCGGGATGTGTTTGGGCAATCGGACAGGAAGAAGTATTGGATATCGTAAACTGTGCGCATACGAAAAGTCAGGATGCTTCATGGGAAAAACGGATTGAAGCCGCTGATGTTGTAGTAAGTACCCTTGAAGAAAAAAGCGGAGTTGGAGAGCTTCATAAAACCGTGTTGGGATTTGCTCCCGAATTTTTAACAAAAGACGGAAATATTGATAAAGCAATACGATCTGATATTAAGCGAATGGCAACGATGCTAGATTTAAAACCAGTTGGGTTTGTAAATATTGAAACAGCGATTGTGTTTCAAATCAAACATGAAGAAGGGGTTCCACCGAGTATCATCCTTATTCGCGTTGCAGGGAGTGAAATGAATATCACGTTGTATCGCGTAGGGAATCCTGTCGGAGAGCGCAGTGTCCATATCAGTGAATTTGTCGTTGAGGATGTGGAAAAGGCGATCAAAAGTTTTGCAGATGTCGAAGTATTACCATCACGAATGATTCTCTATGGTGATACGAAAGATGAGCTGGACTCCATTAAATCACAGCTTTTGACGCATCAATGGACCAGTCGTGCAAATTTTCTTCACTATCCGACCATTGATGTATTTGAATCAGAACAGGTTGCCCGTGCAGTAGCTCTCGCCGGTGCAAGTGAGCTTACGGCAAACTATGTTGAGGAAAAAACTGAGCCTGCCTCGTCAGTAGACGGGGAGAAAGAAACGGAGGAGGTAATTGGTGAAGAAGCAATTGCCGAAACCGTTATCGCTCAACAGGATATTGAGAATTCCGATGAAAAAACAATTGAAGAAGTTATACAGGAAGAAAAAATTTCTGCTCCTGCAAAACAGTATGTGGAAGATACAGAAGAGATAAAAGAGGATGAAGAATTACCAGAGGTGCATCCAGAAGATGCGAATGTAATTCCTGTTGCTCCTGAGTCTCTAGGGTTTAGACAAGAAACAGATATTCTTGAGCATCCAATTTCAGCACGCGTGCCTTTGGAGGAGGAACAGAGAGATATTGGTGATGGGGAAGCGCCAAAAAAATCATTTCTCTTCGCCTTAAAAGAAAAAGCTGCTGCTGTTTTATCCATGGCGAAAACTGTTCGCACCATGAAACCATCACCTCGATTTCCAGTAGTTCCATTTATTCTCATTGCGGTTGTTGTATCTGGACTGGTCGGACTCATCTATTATTTCGTTCCGAAAGCAACAGTCACTATTAGTGTTGTTCCAAATAGTGTGAAGAAATCAAAAGCTATTACTATTGCAACGGGAATAACAACGGTTGATCAAGCGAAATTTATTATTCCTGGGAAAAAAATAGAACAGTCAGTGACAGGTGAAAAAACAGCCGCAGTTACTGGAAAAAAACGTATCGGAGATCCTGCAAAAGGAACCGTCGTTATTTATAACAAAGAAGTAGGTGCAAGAACATTCAAAAAAGGAACAGTGTTAGTTGGGAAATCATTGCAATTTGCACTGGATAGTGATGTGAGTATTGCATCAGCCAGCGAATCAATTGGCTCAATCACGTTTGGGAAGGCAACAGCTGCCGTGACCGCAGTAGCAATCGGAGAAGAAGGAAATCTTGCAAGTGGAGTTGATTTCACATTTAAAGACCTTTCTTCCAGTGTCGCTATTGCAAGAAATGATCAAGCATTTGCAGGAGGAACAAGTCGTGAAACAACTGTTGTCACACGAGCAGATTATGACGCGATGGTAAAAGCATTATCTGATGAATTGGTGACCAAAGCAAAAACAGATTTGCTTGCGGGCGTTGCAGGAGGAGAGAAATTGATTGATCAAACAATTAAAACGACCGTGACGAGTAAAACATTCCGTGAAGAACTTGATCAGGAAGCAACAGAGCTGCACGGGAAAGTGACGTTAACTATTTCTGGAATTTCCTATAACGAAAAAGATATTAAATCCGTACTTGTTCCTCTTGCATCAAGTGAAATTCCAGGAGGATACGCAATGAATGAAGGACGAACGACAGTGATTGTGGAAACACCAGTGATAAAAAAAGATGGGACGATTACGGCGACATCCGCAATTTCTTTAGTGTCATTGCCGTTAGTTGATGTGGCAGCAGTGAAAAAGGAATTGGTTGGAAAAACGATAGCGGTCGCGCAAGAAATTATTAAAAAAATCCAAGGGGTGGGAAGCGTAGAATTTTTCTTTTCAAAATCGCCAAGTAAAAATAGACTTCCAGTCAATGCTGCAAATATCACGGTTGATGTCGTTGTTGCCCAATAACTATGCCACTGTATCGCTATGTAAAACAAGTTCCGAAGGCGCCGGTAAAACGGTCTATCATCGTATCATTTTTGTTCATGAGCGTCGGTGTTGGAATACTAGTATGGACCGTGTGGCCGATTGTATCATTTAGTTTGATAACGCAAGAAATGCTGGCAAAAACGATTTCTCCCGTTGCAGATTCCGCATACGCAGCAGGAAGATTTCTTGCTGCAAGTGCACAGGCTGCTGATTATGAAAATCCAAGTACGTGGTATCCGACGAGACCTCAAAAAAAAGTAACTGCTACCGTGAATATGTATTCGTTAACAATTCCGAAATTACATATTGAGAATGCAAAAGTTATCGTTTCAGGGGATGATCTTGGAGTGAGTTTGGTTCATTATGGGGGGACGCCGCTTCCTGGTCAGTACGGAAATGCTGTGGTGTTCGGTCATTCGACATTGCCACAATTTTATAATCCCACGAATTATAAAACCATTTTTTCATTAGTTCCGACGCTCGAAATCGGAGATACCGTCCAAGTGAAGTATGACAATATTGACTATGTGTATAAAGTTTTCGATAAGATAGTCGTTGAGCCGACGGATCTTACTCCTCTTGAACAGAAATTTGATGATTCCTATATGACACTCGTCACGTGTGTTCCTCCCGGAACATATTGGAAACGTTTGAATGTAAAAATGCGGTTGGTAAAAAATATATGACACAAGAAGCTGTCGCAATTGATGCAATTAAAAAAAAGCTCTTAGGGAAAAAATTGACCTATCGGGAAATATTTTCCATTATGGATGAAATTTCTCATGAACGGTTAGGTCCTGTGCTCACAACCTACTTTGCTGCTGCAGGATTTAAAGAAGGATTTTCAACGGATGAGTTGTATTTCATGACAAAAGCAATGGTGGAGACGGGAAAGAAACTAAATTTTTCAGGAATCGTTGCGGATAAACACAGTACAGGGGGTGTAGCTGGAACGCGAACGACGATGATTCTCGTTCCAATTGTTGCAGCTGCGGGTTTTCAAATTCCAAAAAATTCAACACGCGCAATCACGATGCCTGCTGGTACTGCAGACACGATGGAAGTTGTTGCGCCTGTCACATTTGAAGCATCACAAATTGAACAAATCGTTCATGATGTAGGCGGGTGCATTGTCTGGGGTGGTCATTTGGGACTGGCGCCAGCCGATGATGTCATTATTGAAATAGAACAACCGCTCGCATTTGAATCATTTGATAAAGTTATTGTTTCGATCATGGCAAAAAAGATTGCCGTGGGCGCAACACATTTAGTGATAGATATTCCCGTTGGTCCGACGATGAAAGTGCAGCATTTTGCTGACGCTGAACTTATTGGCAAGAAATTTACGTATTTAGCGAAGAAATTTGATATTAAAATTGTTATTGATATTAATGAAACGACGCAAAGTGCGGGATTTGGTGTCGGTCCAGTTCTTGAAGCACATGATGTCTTTGAAATACTGGAACAAAAAGCATGCCGATCGATAGCGCTTGAAAATAAAGCGCTGCGTTTGGCAGGAAAATTGTTAACCATCTGTATAGAAGATTCTCCAAACATGAAGGGAATAAATGGTGAAGAACTTGCTCGCGAAATGTTAACGTCTGGAAAAGCATTGTCCAAAATGCGTGAAATCATAAAAGCGCAAGGCGGTGATCCAACTATTACGAGCGAGATGCTTACTGCAGGAAAAGAAAAATATGAGCTCACAGCAGTAAACAGCGGAAGAGTAACAAAAATTGATAATAAAGAAATTAGTATGATTTGTAGAATTCTCGGGTGCCCGACGGATAAAAAGGCCGGAATGTTTTTGAACCGTAAACTTGAAGAGCACGTGGACAAAGGTGATATACTATGCACATTGTATAGTCAGGATGCATATCGGATGCGAGAGGCTATTGAAACCGTAAAAAATATTCCGATCTATACAGTAGAATAATATGTTTAAAAATATTATCGGACCGGTACAAGCATGGTTATTGTCTCAAGGGAAATGTGTTGGATGTGGGAAAGAACTTTCAAAACCGCAAGGAAGTGGGTTTATTCAAGTGACATGTGAATGTGGCCGTATCTATATGTACGATGCTACTGCAAATAAATATAGGAGAGCGACGCTCGATGAAGTCAAATAATACAATCATTACTCGTGTCATGAGTCTATTTGCAGTTGTTGTAATTCTCGCAGCTGGTGCATTTGCATGGTGGAAAAATGCAATGAGCCCCGTCGATGAGAAAGATGCCACGCTTATCACGTTTGTTGTTCCAACCGGACAAGGGTCGAAAGAAATCGCACGGCGTCTTGCAACGGAAGGGTTGATTCGTAGTCAAATAGGATTTTATTTACTGGTACGATTTTTTAACACGAACAATCAAATTCAGGCAGGAGAATTCCGTTTGAATAAAACCATGGATGCAAGAACTATCGCAAAAGAACTGACGGTGGGAATGATGGACGCGTGGGTGACAATACCTGAAGGATGGAGAGTGGAAGAGATTGCAACAAATATAGCAAAAGGATTAAATATTCCTGAAAAAGAGTTTTTAGCTGTCGCAAAAGAGGGATATATGTTTCCAGACACGTATTCTATTCCACAAACGGCAACTGCTGGAGCAGTCGCGAAAATATTGACAAATACATTTGCTGAGAAAGTTACGCCACAAATGATTGCTGATGCGAAAAAAGCAGGATTATCTTTATCTTCAGTTGTGACGCTCGCGTCACTCGTCGAACGGGAAGGAAAAACAAATCAGGATAGACCAATCATTGCAGGTATTCTGTTAAACAGGCTCAATCAGGATTGGCCGCTTCAAGTAGATGCAACGCTTCAATATATATTGGGCTATCAGGCACAAGAGAAAACATGGTGGAAAAAAGAATTGACGGACGCTGATAAAAAACTTGATTCTCCATATAATACCTATCTCAATCCTGGACTTCCGCCAACACCAATTGCAAATCCAGGCCTTAATGCAATGAAGGCAGTGATTTATCCGACAAAAACTGACTACATGTTTTATATCCACGATAAACAAGGAATTGCGCATTACGCAACAACGATTGAAGGGCACGAAAAAAATGTTGCTGACTATTTACGGTAAGTTTCATGAAACGGATTTTTTTCCTCTTTTTCATTATTTTTTCTAGTTTGTTTATTGGTTTACCAGTAGTCCACGCTGAGTCTATCCCTTCATTTCAAACAACGATATCCGTTGCAAGCGACAGTTCGATGGTTGTTGCAGAACAAATACTGTATGATTTTGGCGCTGCAGATAGACATGGTATTTTCAGGAATATCCCATACACAAAAACAAATACGAATAATGAAGTGTATACAATGACCGTCGATTCTTTTTCTGTGCGCGATGAAAAAGGTGTGCCGTATACGACAACCGAAGGAACAGCGAATAACGAAATTAAACTAAAAATCGGAGATGCAAATAAAACAGTGACGGGAACACATACGTATCGCATCGACTATCGTGTTCAAGGGGCATTCGTTCCTTTTTCGGATCATGATGAATTGTATTGGAATATTACGGGCAATGAGTGGGAAGTACCGATTGAACAGGTTCGTGCCACTGTGACACTTCCATTCTCTGTTCTTACTGATCAAATGCAACTTGCCTGTTTTACGGGAGTAGTCAAAAGTACAGCGAATGATTGTTCCATTGTGTATGCAAATGGATTTGTAACTGCTGCAACAACGAAACCACTCACTGCAGGTGAGGGGCTTACGATTGTCGTGGGATTTCCAAAAGGACTGATGACGATCGTGGAAGCGAAAAAAGTAAATACCTGGTTGGCTGATCTTCTGACGACACTTGCAGCAATCGTTGGAGTTTGCATCGCGATTTTTTGGTATATCGGTTTGCCGATTTGGATTATTATCAAATGGTTCAAAACAGGAAGAGATCCAAAAGGTACGATTGGCCGGGCGCATGTATGGTTTGATGTGCCAAAAACAGCAAAGGGGAGAGGATTGAAGCCTGGTGAGACAGGGACACTGGTTGATGAAACCGCGGATCTTAAAGATATTATCTCCACACTTATTGATTTAGCTCGCAGAGGATACATAAAAATTATTGAAGCGAAGAAAAATGATTTTTATCTCGAACAGGTAAAACAGTCTGTGCGTGGTGATGTACTTGAGCCGTTTGAACAAACACTCCTTTCTAAATTATTTGCAGGCGCGAAAACGAAAATCCGCATTAAAGACGAAGATTTATCAGGTGTTGTCCAAAAAACAAAAGAGCAATTATATGATGCTGTCGTGGCGGACGGATTTTTTCTGAAAAGTCCTGAAAAAACGAGAACTTTGTATATGGTGCTTGCGGGAGTCGCGCTTTTTACTGGGAATGTCGGGTTAGCAATTATTGCGTTCTTTTTTGGACGCGCTATGCCGAAAAAGACAGTGGACGGCGTCAATGCCGCAAATGTGGCTTTTGCCCTGAAAGGATTTATCGTGTCGCAGGACCGGCAATATAATTTTCAGGCCAAAAAACAATTGTTTTTCGAAAAATTTTTGCCGTTTGCCATCATTTTTGGTGTGGAGAAAATTTGGGCAGAGCGGTTTAAAGATCTTGGGATTATGAAGCCGGATTGGTACGATACCTATGATAATAGGGCATTTAATACCGTGTTTTTTATGAGTCATTTTAGTCATGGATTTTCATCAACTGTCGTTTCTTCGGCAACGCCTACGAGGTCTTCGTCAGGGTTCTCATCCGGGTTTTCTGGAGGCGGTGGATTTTCAGGCGGAGGCGGTGGAGGAGGCGGTGGTGGAAGTTGGTAGTCGCGTTTGGACAGGGAATATCGTATAATAGATCCTTGTTAGATAAGTATGTCACGTATCGTTATCAAAACAGCCCAAGGGCCCTATACAGTCAAGTCTTCAGATAAACCTGTTGCCATTTGCATGTGTGGACTTTCAAAGAATCAACCGTTTTGCGATGGGTCTCATATGAAAACTCAAGATGAAGTAAAAGGTAAAGTATATATCTATAGCGATGATGAATCGCGGAAGGAGGTGTGCGGGGGGTGCAGCGATGAAACAGGCGACTGCGAGTGCAAAGATTGTTCGTGTAAGTAATTAATAAAATTTTTTAGAAAGTTGAAATAGTTATGAAATTGTTTATTGGAAGTTTACCGTATAGTACAAATGATCAGGCATTGAAAGACCTTTTCGCACAGGCAGGAACAGTTGTTTCTGCAACAGTGATCATGGACAAATTTTCTGGCAGATCCAAAGGATTTGGATTTGTTGAAATGAGTTCTGACGAAGAAGCAAAAAAGGCAATCGAAATGTTCAATGGAAAAGATTTCGAAGGCCGTGCACTTATCGTTAACGAAGCTCGACCAATGGTTCCACGAGAACAACGCCCAGGTGGTGGATTTGGTGGCGGACGATCAGGTGGATTTGGTGGTGGACGCCCATCAGGTGGATTTGGTGGCGGACATAGCCGAGGCGGAGATCGCGGTGGACGTGATGACCGTGGTGGACGTGATTGGTAAGTAGATTGTATTTAGTATAATTTCGGTAGGAGGGTAGTGTATGAAAAAACCAGTTCTGCTCATAATTGGTGCTGTTATAATTTCAGCAGCAATTAGTGGTTTTTTATTCTTGCGAGGAAATGAAGACACATGGATTTGCGATAACGGACAATGGATCGCCCATGGTCATCCATCTTCGGCCCAACCCACATCAGGATGTGCGGGTAAGCAAACGGCGCAAGCGCTGACAGGAGATACACTACCCAACGTGCCGAATGGTTTGTTTACAGAACTTCCTTCTGAAACGCTCACATGTGATAAAGAACTCAACATGCATGAGATCACACAATCAATCTTTACAAACTATTTTGGAGAAATTAAAACGAAGTCTTGTGGTGCATGTGATACAAATCCTATTTGTATTCAATATATTCCAAAGTTCAAGTTTACTGCACTTGATGTTGATGCACTAGAAAGTAAGCTATTGGCTTTGGGGTATACAGAATATGATCCACAAAAAAGGGATCTCAAAACAGACACAATCACATTTGGAATAAGTAAAACAGGTGATAAAAAAACACCTGGGATCTTTTTCTCTTTTTCTTTATCTAATCAAGATGTTACATTGGTTACTGAGTTATAACATACGGTATGCAACGAACAATTCTTCTCATATTAGGTGCAGCACTCGCGGTCGGATTATTTATTGTCGCAGTGCGATCGACAAGTGGACAAGACGCGTGGGTGTGTAAAGACGGACAATTCGTTGAAATTGGAAAGTCCTGGTTACCAAAGCCAAATTATCCGTGTCCGCAGATCACAATTTCCCCAACTCCCGTGGAGCAACAGAAATAATAATATTTTGTGAACGCTATTATGTATGGAACCATCACGAATTCTTGAATTCATCGCCTCTCACAAATTACCAAACTATCGTGCCGCTCAGTTTAATAAGGCTTTTTATCAGGAATATCTTACTTCGTTTGATGAATGTACCACGTGGTCAAAAGAACTTCGAGCATTGTTAAAACAAGATATTATTTTTTCAACACTTACGGTGGTAACAGAACAGAAATCGAAAGATGGACAGACGATGAAGATTGTATTTGAACGGAATGTCGATCATAAACGATTTGAAACAGTATTGATGCGGCATGAAGACGGCAGAAATACCGTATGTGTGAGCTGTATGATTGGCTGTCCAGTCGGATGTATATTTTGTGCGACTGGGAAAATGGGATTTCTCGGAAATCTAACAGCCACTGAAATTGTGGATCAGGTGTTAACCATTGCTAGGATGTTAAAAAAAGAAAATCAAACGATCACGAATATTGTTTTTATGGGGATGGGAGAACCACTGTTAAATTTATCCGCGGTTGAAGGAGCTATCCAAATTTTTACGGATCCAAATAAAATGGGAATGAGTGAACGGCGTATAACGATATCGACTTCAGGAATAACGGACAAACTACAGGAATTATTGAAACACGGATATACAGGCAGACTCGCATTAAGTTTGCATGCACCAGATCAAACGCTGCGAGAACAAATAATGCCAATAGCTAAAAAATATCCACTGTCTCAATTATTAGCTGTGTTTAAGCAATTTGCGATACAAACAAATAAACGGGTAAGTTATGAATATATTCTTATTGATGGCATAAACGATGCAATGACGTGCGCGGAACAACTCGCAACACTCATGGATCCAAAATTGAGTCATATTAATCTCATTCCATATAATCCCGTCGCAGGTGTTTCATATACACGTTCTTCACTTGCCTCTATTCACGCATTTGCAGCAGTTCTTGAAAAACAGCATATTCAACACACAATTCGTGTCACCATGGGTGATGATATCGCTGCGGCGTGTGGACAACTCGTGGGGAAAAAATAAAAATTAGTGTATCTATACCTTCTTTTGGTATACTTTACCTATATGAGCGATCTTAAATCACTACAAGAGCGTGTCAAAATATTCGGGGTAGAACGTAAATTTGATAAATATCATCAGCCGAAAGATGTTGCAATTGATATTATCGAAGAAGCAGCAGAACTTCTTGAACATTTTCAATGGAGAAATGGTGAGGAACTTGACACCTATGTTGCAGCACACAGAGAGGATATTGAAGATGAATTGATGGATGTGCTTCATGGCGTGTTATTGATGGCAAACACAATGCATATTGATATTGTCGATGCATTTGAGCGGAAGATGAAAAAAAATGAAGTTAAATATCCTGCACAGGTAGATTTTGAAAAGGAACATAAACAAGTGTGAATAAAAAGATTAATCCGAGTGTTCTATTACTCTCACTTATTTTTCTCAGCATTTTTTGTTTCGCTTTGTATTTTTCTGCACATCCAGTGAGTTGGCCAAATATCCAGTCAAAAACTGAGTCAACAAAAATTGCGACAGTGTCGGGATACTTCGTACAAGTTGAAAAAGTTGTTGATGGGGACACTATTAATGTTGTTATTGATGGACATAAGACTGCAGTTCGTTTTATTGGGATCAACGCACCGGAAACATATCAAGGGAAATCTCCTGAGTGTTTCGCTGAGGACTCGTTCCAATATGTAAAAAATAGAATTGAAGGTCAACAGGTATCTCTTATTGCTGATGCTACACAGGAAAATAAAGATAAATACGAACGCTTATTGCGATATATTATACTGGGTGATGGTACAAATCTAAATTTAGAACTTATCCAAAAAGGATATGCTAGGGAATATACCTATAAAATTCCTTATCAATATCAACAGGAATTTCGAGATGCACAAGTTGTTGCAAAAACAAATACGCTCGGTTTATGGAAGGCATGTTATAAATAACATATGAAAAAGCTATTTCGTTTTACCATAGTAGCAATTATTTCACTCGGAGTAATTTTTGCTGCTTTGTATTTTTTGTTTGGGCCTGTCGGAAAGAGTCATGACAGTATCCTCATCACTGTTCCACAGAATGCAGAAAATTTTGATATGACCGGTGCGCTTGAAAGCGAGCACATGATCAAAAATCCTTGGCTGTTCCGGTTATTTGTTTTAGGAAAAAAAATAGAGTCAGGTGGATATCGATTTTCAAATTCTATGTGGATGTGGCAAACAGCAAGTAAGGCGACACATTCACCTGATTTGCTTTGGGTGACAATCAACGGATGTTTACGTCGTGAACAAATCGGAGAAATGATTGGAAAGAAATTAGGGTGGGATCAGACGAAACTTGATGATTGGAATACTGCGTATAAAACGATGCAACCGGAATATATAGAAGGAGTGTATTACCCTGATACTTATTTAATTCCAAAAGATGAAACAGGAGCACAGGTTGCAACCCGTTTTATCAATCATTTTAATGAAATGTTTGCGCCTTTATCGCAAAAATTTCAGGATGCTAATATCAAGTGGGTAACTGCATTGAAGATTGCATCACTTATTGAGAGAGAAGCTGCGGGAACCTCAGACATGCCGATCATTTCCGGTATCATTTGGAATCGTCTAGATAAAAAAATGCTTTTACAAATTGATGCAACACTCCAATATACACATGGAAAAAATGAGAACGGAAGCTGGTGGGGGTCAATTAATCTTGCAGAAAAGCAAAGTGATTCACCGTACAATTCATATATGGTAAAAGGATTGCCTCCAACGCCAATTTGCAGTCCTGGTATTACTTCAATTGAAGCAGTTTTGAACCCCGAAGAGACAGATTGTTTGTTTTATCTACATGATCACGATGGGCAAATACATTGTGCAGTTACGTATGAAGAGCATAAACAAAATATTGAGAAGTATTTAAAATAAAGGTTACCGTAATTTTTCTTCGATTCGATCGCTCAGTGTATAGAGGCGTTGAACGCCATTTTCAAGTTTAAAATAATGCACGACGTATGCGAGAGAAAGAAGTAATAATACCAGAGTGATAATAGGAAACGCAGGTATGTTCAGTGCAAAGGTAAAGAAAAAAGAAAAGAGTGTTGCAAGACTGGTGGTGATCATAACGAGAAGATGGACAAGGCGTTCATGTTGGAAATACTGTATTTTCCGTTCATGCATGTCAGAAATTTTTTTCCAATCTGTTTTCTCATCATTTTTTGCAAGGAGTTCTCGAATCATTTTCTCATGTACTTTGAGGTAGGATATCATAGTATAAATACTATACACCTTTCTCCTAGTTGACAGAATACGAAAATCAGGTATAATAACCAGTAATTGAATAGCCCAAAAGAGGCGAACGCTCATTGTTCGCTTCTTTCTTTTGCGTTTTTAGTAGAATTTATTCACAATGTCTATTGATACACACAACCATCGGTTATATTGGGGTAAGGAGTATACAGACCTTCCCGAATTAGATCTTACCCTCGTGCAACGTGAATCCTATCAATGGTTCTTAGAAGAGGGTGTTAAATCACTTCTTGCAGAAATTTCTCCTGTTCATGATTTTACCGGTAAAAATTGGGAATTATCTTTTGGCGATTATTTCTTCGGAAAGCCAAGACTTACCCCACAAACTGCAATTGAAAAAGGATTAACCTATGACATGCAGTTGAAAGTCATCGCATCTCTCACCAATAAACAAACAGGACATCATGTAACCCAGGAAGTGTTTTTAGGCGACATTCCAGCCATGACACAAAATGGTACCTTCATTATTAATGGAACGGAACGATGTGTTGTGAATCAACTCGTTCGTTCACCTGGAATTTATTTCACCGGAGAAGTTGACCCAACCACAGGACGTACATTATATAGTGCTGAAATTCGTCCAATGCATGGGAGTTGGCTTGAAATGTTTATTACCCGAAATGATGTCTTGATGGTGCGTATTGACCGAAGACGAAAATTTGTCGCGAGCACCTTCTTTAGGGCTCTTGGACTTTCCACAAATGAAGAAATCAAACAGGCGTTTGCAGCCGTTGATGTCAATCCAGATCATCGGTATATCGAAGCCACACTCGCGAAAGATCCAACAGCAAATCAAAACGAAGCTATTCTTGAAATGTATCGAAAACTAAGGCCAGGTGAACCAATCGTTCTGGATAACGCACGGGAGTTATTCCAATCCATGTTTTTTGATCAACGAAGATATTCTCTTGAACGCGTTGGTCGATACAAGATGAATAAAAAATTGCAAATTGATGTTCCAAATAACAAAGAAAATTGGGTGTTAACGAAAGACGATGTGCTTGGTGGAATCAATTATCTTATCAATGTTGCAAATGGTAAAGGTGATGTTGATGATATTGATCACCTTGGAAATCGCAGAGTTCGTCGAGTTGGTGAACTTGTTGCAACCAATGCATTCCGAGTTGGAATGCTTCGTTTAGAAAGGTCAATCCGGGAAAAGATGAGCTTGGCAGGACCGCAGGCAGTTGATTTGCTCCCAACACAGCTCGTGAACGCTCGGCCAATTATCGCAGCAGTGAACGATTTCTTCAGAACCAGCCAATTATCAACAATCCTTGATCAAACAAATCCTCTTGCTGAAGTCGATAACTTAAGACGGTTTACCGTTATGGGTATCGGCGGAATTTCCAGAGAACGTGCATCCTTCTCAATTCGTGACATCAATGCATCACAATATGGACGTATTTGTCCAGTCAGGAGCCCAGAAGGACCAAACATTGGTTTGGTTACCTATATGGCAATGTTTGCACGGGTGAACGAATATGGATTTTTGGAAACACCATACCGACGGGTTGAAAAAATTACCGTGGGTGGCAAAACAAAAATGCATGTCACAGACGAAATGGAATATTTGGATGCAAATGATGAACAATATCATTACATCACACATGCTGATATCGAAATTGATGCAGAGAATAATATCGTTCCAGATCGTGTTCCAGTTCGCTATAAGGGCGAATTTTTGGAATCAAATAGTGACGTTATCGAATATTTAGACATTGTGGCACGACAAGTCGTTGGTGCTCCAGCATCCCTCATTCCTTTCCTTGCTCATGATGAAGCAAACCGTGCACTTATGGGTACGCACATGCAGTGCCAAGCAGTACCACTTTTGCAACCACAATCACCAATCATTGGAACCGGTATGGAACATGCAATTGCTGCATCCATGGGACGAATGATTGAAGCAAAAGATGAAGGTGTAGTGTCTTATGCGGATGCAGGTGTCGTCAAAGTGAAATACAAAAATGGTGATGAAGATACCTACGGACTTGAAAAATTCAAGAGATCAGCACAATCAACCTGCTATAACCAACATGTCGTAGTGACAACTGGTCAAAAGCTGAAAAAAGGTGATGTCCTTATCGAAGGACCAGCAACAGATGATGGCGAACTCGCACTCGGATCAAACGTCGTTGTCGCATACATGTCATTTGATGGACTTGGATACGAAGACGCTATCGTTATTTCAGACAGACTCGTAAAAGATGACGTATTAACTTCTATCAATATCGAAGAATATGAAGCAGCTGTCGTCGATACAAAACTTGGGCCAGAAGAAACCACACGAGACATCCCGAATGTTGGAGAAGAAGCCCTCAGAAATCTTGATAAAGATGGAATCGTTGTTATCGGCGCAGAAGTTTCTCCAAATGATATTTTAGTTGGAAAAATCGCTCCAAAAGGCGAAACTGAACTTACCGCGGAAGAGAGATTACTTCGGGCAATCTTTGGAGAAAAAGCACGGGAAGTTCGTGACACATCACTTCGAGTTCCACATGGTGAACGCGGAACAGTCGTTGATGTCAGAGTGCTTGACAAAGAACAGGGTGATGAACTTGAACCAGGGACAAACAGAAAAATTATTGTCAAAGTTGCACAAATGCGTAAAGTTGTTGTTGGAGACAAACTTGCAGGACGACATGGAAACAAAGGTGTTATCTCAAAGATTCTTCCAGCAGCTGACATGCCATACATGGCAGATGGAACAGTGGTTGATCTGTTGATCTCTCCACTTTCCGTTCTTGCCCGTATGAACTTGGGACAATTGTTAGAAACGCATCTTGGACTCGCAGCAAAGAAATTGAATGTAAAAATTGCAGTTCCTGTGTTTGAACAAGTTAAAGAACAACGGATTATCGACAAAATTCAAGAAGCAGGTCTTCCATTATCCGGAAAAACAACATTATTTGACGGAAGAACCGGACGGGCATTCTCAGAAGAGATCGTTGTTGGAATCGGATTCATGATGAAACTGATTCACATGGTCGAAGACAAAACACATGCCAGGTCAACAGGACCATACTCACTCGTGACCCAACAGCCACTTGGAGGAAAAGCCCAAATGGGAGGACAACGTCTTGGAGAAATGGAAGTCTGGGCACTTGAATTACACAGAGCAGCACACGTATTGCAGGAAATGTTGACCATCAAATCTGATGATGTGGTCGGACGCGCAAAAGCATTCGAATCTATCGTCAAAGGGATCGACATTCCAGCATCCAACGTTCCTGAATCATTTAAAGTGTTGGTAAAAGAATTACAGGCACTTGGACTTTCTGTCAAACCAACCGGTGCAGTTGCAGTAAAACCAGCGCCACTTGAAGAAGTGAAATCAGAGATTGTTGTTGATCCAAAAGAATTAGCAGAAGTGGCAGGAGCTGAACTTGTCGATGAAGAAGAATCTGAAGTTGAAGTAGAAACTCCGCCCAAGGCGGATCAGCCTTTGGCTGAGGAGTAATTATGGACAATAAATCAACATTTGCAAATATCGTAGATTTTACCGGACTTGAAGTGCGGCTCGCATCAAGTGAGGATATTAAATCATGGTCTTACGGTGAAGTGACGAAACCAGAAACCATTAATTACCGAACGCTCAAGCCAGAAAAAGATGGATTATTTGATGAGAGAATTTTTGGACCAACCAAAGATTGGGAATGTTACTGCGGAAAATATAAGAGAATCAGGTATCGTGGCATTATCTGTGATAAATGCGGTGTCGAAGTCACACAGAGCAAAGTACGACGTGAACGAATGGGTCATATCACGCTTGCGGCACCTGTTGCACACGTGTGGTTTTTCAAAGGTGCACCATCAAAACTTTCACTGCTTCTCGACATGTCTCCACGAGCGCTTGAGAGTGTTATCTATTTTGCACAATACTTGGTTATCCGAGTTGATGATGACAAGAAAAAATCAGTATTGAAACAACTTGTTGAAACCGGAAAAGGAAGAACAGACGAAATCGAAAATCGATTTAAGGAAGAAAAAGCAAAGAAACAAAAAGAACTTACTGAAGAAAAGGGATCTTTGAAAGAAAAAATCAAAGGAAAAGAAACGCAGGATTTGGCAATTGCCGAAATGGGACTGAAAGAACGACAAGAATTGACTCTTTTGGAAGACCAAATGAATAAAGAGTCAGGAAAAGTTCAGGAAGTTGTTGATCAACTCGTTTCTATCGTCAAAAGCATTAAACCATTCTCAACAATTACTGAAGATGAATATTTAAAACTTTTGGAATACGATGCAGTATCCTGTTTTACTGTCGGCATGGGAGCTGAGGCAGTTTTGGAAGTTGTCAAACAAGTAAATCTTGATAAACTCGCAGCTGACCTTCACGAAGAAATTCGAAATACATCAGGACAACGACATATTAAAGCAACGAAACGACTTCGAGTTGTTGACGGCATGCATAAAGCAGGAATCAAACCACAATGGATGGTTCTTTCTATCTTGCCAGTGATCCCACCAGATCTCAGGCCAATGGTGCAGCTTACTGGTGGAAGATTTGCTACATCTGATTTGAATGATTTGTATCGACGTGTGATCAACAGAAATAATCGTTTGAAGCACCTCATGGATCTTGGTGCTCCAGAAATTATTTTGCGGAATGAAAAACGCATGCTTCAGGAAGCAGTCGATTCATTAATTGACGCAACACAACGACCATCATCTCGCGCTGTTATTCAACCATTACGATCACTTTCCGACATGCTTCGCGGAAAACAAGGAAGGTTTAGACAGAACTTACTTGGAAAACGCGTTGACTATTCAGGACGATCCGTCATCGTAGTTGGTCCAGAACTCAAACTTACCCAATGCGGTATTCCAAAAGAAATGGCACTTGAAATGTTCAAACCATTCGTGCTGCGTGAACTTATAGCTCGTGGTATTGCTCCAAACGTGAAGAATGCGAAAAATGTTCTTGATAAACGGACGGCAGAAGTATTTGATATTTTGGAAGAAATTACCAAAAATCATCCGGTTCTTTTGAACCGCGCACCAACACTGCATAAACTTGGTATCCAAGCATTCTACCCAGTGTTGATTGAAGGATCAGCAATACAACTCCATCCATGTGTCTGTGCAGGATTTAATGCTGACTTTGACGGAGATCAAATGGCTGTTCATTTGCCACTTTCCAAAGAGAGCCAATATGAAGCTGCACATTTGATGCTTCCAACATTCAACTTGTTAAAACCTGCTGATGGATCCCCAATTACCGTTCCAAACAAAGAAATGGTTATTGGCTGCTATTACTACACGACAGTGGATGCAAAATTTGCTGGTAAAAAAGAGGAAGACATGCCAACATTTGCAGATACCCAGGAAGCAATTCTTGCATTCCAAACAGAACATGTGACACTTCGTGAACCAGTTCGAGTAAAAATTAATGGTGAAGTGTTAGTGACAACAGTCGGAAAAGTATTATTTAATGAAATATTGCCAGAGAAATTACGATTTGTAAATTCACCAGTAAAAGCAGCAACAGTGAAAACACTCATCACACAGGCATTGCGACAGTATTCAAAAGAAGAAGTTGTGGTCCTTATTGATGCAATTAAATCCATTGGTTTCCAAGGTGCAACCTACTGTGGAGGATTATCTGCATCTGTATTTGATAACGAAATGGTCGCAAATAAAGCAGAAATCATTAATGCAACAGAAGAACAAATCAAACAAGTTGAACAAAACTATCAACAGGGACTCATCACTATTGAAGAAAAACGAAGACTTTCCAATGATATCTGGATTGAAGTGACAGAGAGACTTGCTAATATGACATGGGATAACATGAAAGCTGATAATCCAGTCAAAATGATTATCGATTCCGGAGGAGCTCGTGCATCTAAAGATCAATTGAAACAACTTGCCGCTATCAAAGGACTCGTCGTTGATCCAATGGGTAAAATCGTTGAGATGCCAACAAAAAGCAACTATCGTCAAGGATTATCTATTTTCGAATA
>Ga0079306_1001068_pt1 | contig 20246 bp, 18 predicted proteins | sample Methanotroph_Enr_FD_79181 | JGI IMG/M metagenome (GOLD analysis project Ga0079306, IMG submission 79181) | Enriched soil microbial communities from Old Woman Creek wetland in Ohio, USA - Methanotroph_Enrichment_5 | ecosystem: Environmental > Terrestrial > Soil > Wetlands | place: USA: Ohio...
GACGGCATCGGCCTCCGCCTTGCTCGCCACATCCATCAACCGCAGAGCAGTATCGAAATCGCCATCGTGGTTGGATCCGATCTCGGCAATGAGGAAACAATGCTCGGGGTCAGAAATTTGATCAAATACAGACATATGAAAAACTCCGATTAAAGGGAAAAAGTTATAGTGTGCTCCAGCGTCGCGCCAAAGTATTCTTCTACACGAAAGTCGGCACGAATATCTTGCCGTTCAGGAACAGCGATTATGCGAAATTTTTCGCCGCGATAAGTTAGACACGCGGCATTTGGCTGCTCACTTGCAAGAATATGAGGCATAAGCTCACTTAACGACTTATCCACTTCCATTTCAGCATCCTCTGGTTTGCGACGAGGCACGTAACTACTTTCACCCTGCGGCTCAATGCCTGGCGGCAAATTGCCGTTAAAACGGCGTGCATAACGAGAGATCAGCTGTCCAATCACTCTTTGCCCAACAGAACGCAACATGGCACCTGTATAGTATGCAGGGACAGGAATACGTGCTTTAAGTAAAATATTTCCTGCATCAATAGCTTGGTTCGCATAACAAAGAGTCACGGTGTGAACTGTTGCCTGCGAGGCAATAGTCGTATAAATAGGTGCCCATCCTCGACCTTTCGGTAAATCAGAGGAATGGAATACTGCTAGGCGACCCCGTAATTTGGCGATTGTTTTTGCGTCAACGATTTTGTCATACCCAAGCAAGAACACCATATCCGATGTTTCATCCAAGGCACTGTGATCGGTAGTCACTGACCATACCACTCCTTGCATAGCTAATTCCGCAGAGACTGGTTCAATGATATTTCGTGCATAGTCCTCTCTGGCGCTAAGCACGACAAGATGCATGGGTGTCATAGTAAATCAGCAATCCATTCAGATCGCAAATCGCCCTGCTTGGCCGCACCGCTGACATTAAGCACAACCCGAGCGCCCGGCTCGATGTAACCGGCGCGCACACCCTTCACTACGCCCGCCAGAGCAGTGGCCGGCTCCAACCCCACCAGCACGCCGCGAGCACGATAGGCTTCCCGGTAGTAATCGTCCAAGTAAAACAGTCGTAGCGCCTCATGAATCTCCGCATCGCCCGCGTCTTCAAACCGACCGTTCACTTTATCCATGATTTTCTTCAATATCGGATAGCTGTCGGTCGGTCGGCGGGTGCGCAGGACACGAACGTAATCGCTGGGCACCACCTCGGTTGGTATGAACTGCTCTTCCAGCATTGCGGCATTAGCGCGCCAGGCATTTACCATCGGTGCACAAATCGTCGCCTGCACACCCAACATGCGCGGACACTCGGCCTCCCGCCCTAGATCGCAATAAGCCTTATATAAACTGTAAATGCCTATACCGCCAGCCACCGGTTGCACGTACCAGTCGTAGGCCTGCCCCCAATCGAGGATCAATTCCAGCCCAAGCAGTTTTAGTCCTTCTCTCCGAGCATAATTGTTAAAGCCGCCTTCCGTAAGAATGCCCATTTCGGCTGCCAATTGTTTGGCATAACCGATACACTCGTCGTTGCTGCCGTCAAAGAAATGCAGCTTGACGTAGTCGGGATCGAAAAACTGCGGATAAGACTTGATGCGCTGTTCCGAAGCGCGCGGAATTACCAGATGCAGGCGCGGCCCCTTGACCATAGTGGCCGAACGGGCCAATGAAGTACCTGTGTTGCCGGAAGAAAAAACGAACAGATCCTTGATGCCGTTGCGTACTAAACGGTGCAGCGAAACAAAACCTTCTCGGTCTTTCCACGTACCGCTGGGAAGCACCAGCTCATCCTTGAAAAATAATTCGATTCCAAGCCGCTCGGACAGACGCTCGGCGCGCACCACGGGAGTTGTCTCGATGTTTTCCTGGGCAGTAATATCATCGTTTACGGGATCATAAGGCATCACCGGGTGATATTTGAAAATGGAAGAGAAGCGCTTGTCCACTGGCTGTGCCGGGACTTCATTCAAGGCTACTTCCAAAAAACCGCCACAGCTGGGACACGCGACATAATAAGCATCTTCCTCGTGCCGTTTGCCGCAGTCGGCACATTGCAATTTATATTTCGCCATCTAATTTCTCCTTATTTTTGGCTGCTGTCCGGATACAAAGTATCGAACCAATCATTTTCTTTGCCAGGAAACGCTGCGGTCACGCGTTCGCGAATATCTTCCCAGTCCGTCCGAACCGGATCGTAAAGCAACCCAAGGTGAGTTCCACTGTGTGCATTTACAACGCCTAGACCACCGGTAGCAGCCTGTATTTCGAACATTTCTTCCATTTCATCCCTCGGACGAAATGCCTGCCATAAGCGTGTGCTTTCCGAAGCTATGGCAGCTACTGCACGACTATCGCGTGCCCGCAACGCGTCCAGTATATCTTGAAGCAAGCACTTATAGCGCTCCATTTGCGCCGCGCTGAACTCAATCTTCTTTTGATTGAAGCTGACTGTATCCACAATACCGCCAAAATCAACGCCCAAAATACGAAAAGGAGGCACCCAATCCAAACACTCGATAAGCTGTCCGGAGGTGTGATGATATGCCGCAGTACCCTGATATTGCAATCCGTCATTAGGTTCTATCTCGGTAATTACACGTCCAATATAGTCTTCGCGAAAAGCGACGGATGCCGCCTGAGCGAGTCCGCGGACAGCTGCCACCATATCCGCGGTGCTGGAGCTTAGCCCCTTACCTACCGGCACATCAGACTGGATTTCAAACAGACAATCATCGTGGCTCCCCAAATCCGCTAATACGTTACGCAACAACTTGTAGGTCTTGGGGTAGCTTTGGTAAGAAACGGCTATCTGTACCTCTTTCTCCGCTGAATACAACGGTGACACCAGCTTCACCTTGACTCGCGAACCTCGTCGAATACGCAGGTTAACCAGAAACTTTTGCTGTCCGGGCAATACGCCTTGTAATAATTCCCCAAAACTGGCTGGACAAAAGCCAACCCCTGCCCGCTCCATACTATCGACTTTCACGTCAGATTTTCTCAAATAAAAAATACTCTTTTACCGCCGGCTGTATCTGTAAGCCAGTCGCGCCTTTTTGCAACAATCGCGCTCTGCCCTGCATCAGCGCGACATAATCATGCTTAAACATGTGTATATTTTGGAACCAGCCGGGATATTCCGGCAATTCATCAACAAATTCAATCAAACAGACATAGCGAGCACTCACGCGCAGCATATCCTCGATACACTCATTTATCCGTCCCGGCACCACATGCTGAACAGTGGATGTTGAAAATACCAGGTCAAACATCGCCGAAGCAAATGGTAATCGAACAACATCGCCACGCACCAAACCCAATGCATTTTCTTCTACACGATCGCCCGCGCGACGTAACAAGTTGTTGGCGATGTCAATACCGACATATTGTTCGCATCCTGAAAAATATCGAATATTGCGTCCTGCGCCACAACCAAGTTCGAGTACACGGCCCGGCTGGGTTAATCTGAGCACTTCCTCAATCTCAGGTTCGTCTGGCTGGAAGACCTCCCATTTCACATAATCGGCCGTCCCTTGATCCCAAAAATGTCCCGGCTCGTACTCTATCTCCGGCTGCGTCGGCATAGACATACGAGTCTCCGGCTTGTCATTACCTGTCCCTACGGCGGCAACAACAGGAGTCGTCAGACATCGAAGACCCGACATCGGTAAATGCACAACCCCTTCATAACCGATATTGCGATACGTGGGTAACGGAAATATACGCTCTGCCCAGTCAAATAATGCTACGTGTGCTTCGCTCAAGCGTTCATCCAATGCACCATACGCGAAAGCACGGCGGCGAATGGCAAAAAGAACGCCCCCATCCACATCTTGCAGGATCAAAACGCATGCTTCATTGTTTGCGCTTAACTGCTGTTCGAGATCATCTAGCCAGTTAGCACCAAGCTCAATATCGCCGGTAATCGGCACCACCCATTCGCCAGAAGCCAAGGAAATTGCTAAATTCAGCCGTCGAGACGGTAAAGCGGTTGAGCGAAGCTGACGCTCGCCTTTCAAGGATGGAGTTCTCAGGCCGGCTTCTGGTGTTACTACCACATGTTCAAGAACCACTCCTGATGCAGGAAGATAACCAACAGCGGCGTCACTAATAATGAGCAGACTCAGTCTTGGCTTTGACAAAGCTGAGCCAATCATAAACTGCCATCGCTATCAAAAAGCGCTTGCTGAATCAGCTCCGCGCGTTTCCAGTCTTCCTCGGTATCAATATCCTGTACCCGCCAACGAGGCAGCACGACCGGAAAAGAATGACGATCAAAAATGCGCTTATCTTCCACCCAAGCGCTGGGGCGGCCCCAATAAAACTGGCCTGCGTCATGCATTGCTACGGGAAGGTCCTGTGAACGTGTTTCTAGATGCTCCGGAAAAAACATCTCGACACCGCCATCTGGGGGAAGATGAAAGGATCGAAAAACCGGCGCACCAAAATCTGTCACCGCAAAAGCATACTCCCAAGAACCCGACTGCATGGCGTTTAAGCCGCGCTTGATGTCTTCTGCACGTACAAAGGGCGTTGCATAAATACAGCATACAGCGTCAATTGACCACTGTTGCTCATGCATATACCCAATTGCATGAGCAATCACCTCCGTCGTACCGGCATAATCACCAGACAAATCTACTGGTCGTATAAAAGGTACTTCAGCTCCATACTGCTTGGACACCTCGGCGATCTCTGCATCGTCGGTAGAAACAATGATGTGATCGAACACGCCGGACGCTTTTGCGGCCTCAATCGACCAGGCAATCATCGGTTTCCCGTAGAAACCCTTAATGTTTTTACGTGGAATGCGTTTACTACCGCCTCGAGCGGGAATAACGGCAATTTTCATATACGGGGTACTCTCTTCAATGCATTAATAATGCTGTTTTTGCCTGTCATCAAAACTTTGAAGGCAAATCCTCAAAAAATTGTCTGATGACCGATTGGCGTGACCAACCGCTGCACCACTTCCGATTGTTGTTCTTCCGTTAAACCTGGGTACATCGGTAAACTGATTGCTTCAGCGTAGTAACGCTCGGCTTCTGGAAAATCGCTCGGATTGAACCCTTGGCATGCATAATACGGCTGCCGATAGACCGGAATGTAATGCAGATTCACTCCAATGCCTGCAACTCGCAAACGCTCAAAAACTACCCGATGTCCCGCCTTGATGGCGTCTTTCTGGAGCCGAATAACATATAAATGCAGGCCGGAATAACTATCCTCATGTTGCCACGGCGTAGTCACGAAATCTTTCAGCAGTTCCTCATAGCGCTTTGCCAAGGAATGCCGTTTGGCAACCAACACATCCAAACGTTGCAACTGGCTCAGACCTAAGGCGGCCTGTATGTCGGTCATCCGATAATTGAAGCCCAGCTCAATCTGCTGATAATACCAAGGACCATCCGGAACATGCGTCATCTCGGCGGCATTCCGGGTAATGCCATGGCTCCGCAGACGCACCATGGTATTAGCCAGCTCGGGACAATTCGTCAGAGCCATGCCCCCTTCGCCCGTAGTAATGATCTTAACTGGGTGAAAACTGAATATGGTGATGTCGCTGTAACGGCAATTGCCGATCGGTTCATCTTTATAGCGTCCGCCGATAGCATGTGAGGCATCTTCAATGATACGGAAACCATACTGCTTGGACAATGCATGGATTGCTTCCATCTCGCATGGTTGACCACACAGGTGAACCGGTATTACTACTTTGGGTAAACGGCCACTGGCTGCAGCCTTCTCCAATTTTTCCGCCAGACGTTCCACACTAATGTTGTAAGTACGCGGATCGATATCCACAAAATCAACTTCAGCACCACAGTAACGGGCGCAATTGGCGGTTGCGACAAATGTTATGGGGGTAGTCCAGACGATATCGTTTGGGCCGACACCAAGGGAAAGGCAGGCGATATGCAAAGCTGACGTAGCACTGTTAACTGCAGTCGCGTACTTTGCTCCGCAATATTCGGCTACGGCCCTCTCAAAGGTCGGGACTGCCGGACCTTGAGTAAGGAAATCCGAGCGCAGCACATCCACCACCGCTTGAATATCAGCTTCAGAAATATCTTGGCGGCCATAGGGAATCATAGTCATAAAGTCAAACTCCAAACGTAGCAATGCCGCGCATCAGAATCATGATTAGTCGACCGCATACCATCAACGAATGCGCTTTTCGTCCATTGTCTGAAAGGATACATACAAAACCGAGCTATCATCTATTAATTCTCATCCGACTGGCAGGGTGAAGGAGTTGGGTAATCTTTCTTTTCATATTCCAAATCGTAAAGCAGCCTAGACCTTGGATATATGGCATTGATGGCGTTATAAAAATAGCCGAGATCAATCTCTCCCAAAGAAACATTGTTGTAATCCTCAATCTGTTTCTTGGTTGTTTCATTGGCCTTCAGTACGATCGATAATGGCTGATCCGTACGGTAGTCCTGTAGTGGTTTGGAGAACTTACCGCTTGCCCAACTTATAACGTCATAATTCATCGACAGACATTCCGGAGTATGATTAGGATTCATCAGTGGAATCCGTTCTCGGCCGCAAAGTTCAAGTAATTCGTCCGCCATCCGGCAAGAGGCGGCATCATTTTGAGAGAGGCCGCAGAGGAAGAGGTGACTGCGCAAAACAGATCCAACCCATTCCTGCTCCATATAAATAATACGAGCACCAAACAAGAGATTGAGACGAGTTGGGGCGCCAACCTGATTGCCGTTATCGTGGTACATCTTCTTCACAGAGGAGTTCAAATCATCTGCCGTTTCATGCAGTTCATTATGGAAACTGGCTTTTGTTTCTTCGAGAAACTTAATGTAGCCATGAGGCCACTCAATTGACATGTCTGGATGAAAAAATGATACACAAAACTCGGTCAAATTTACCCCGATGTGTCTGAGTCCGTTAAAAAAAGGTCGATACCATCTCATGCCAAATATGCAATAAAACATGAAATTAATCTCCCGTATCACTATATAATCGTCAAACGAAAATGTTGACGACGAGGTAACAACCTCTTCGTGTTCGGCAACAAACACATCGCCAACCTTCCCATAGTTCGGGCCCGGAAGACGCCATTTTGTTTTTATCTCAAACTTCTGTCTGTGATCAGTACGATTTAACTCCGATCCTTCCAACAGAAAAAGATTGTGGCATAAAACAGAGTCGAAACCACGCATTACAGCTTTTTCCAATTGAGCGACAAACGAAATTTTGTTTTCTCCAGGTAACCCGAAAATAAGTTCGGTCGTGGTATCTAAATTTCGTTCTGCGGCCCAATTGATAGCTCCAGAGATCTCTTCTTCACTGAGGTTGCGCCGATTAATTGCCTGTAAAGCTTCAGGCGTTTCAGTCTGTAACGAAATGTTCAAACCAATACTATTGATGTCTCCAAGAACTTCCAGTATCGCCCTTGATGTATCGGTAAAACGCTTGTCGTTAAAAAAATAAACTGACTTCGGGTAGCCCACTGTCTCGGACAAGTGCCGGATGTGCTCAGCGATCTCAATGTCTTGAGGAAATAGCCCAAAATTATCGTCAACAATGCTAAGCGCGATATGTGAAAAATCCTTATAGCGCTGCGCCAAGAAAGTAAGCTCTTCTTTAACTTGGGACTTTGGGAAAGATCGAATTTTTGCACGACTGCGTCCTGAAACACAAAACTTGCAGGTATATGGACAACTGCGTAAAGTCTGTATCATTGGCGAGTGCGAACTGTTCAGGTAGCGGTCAAGAAACCCTTCCAAGTAAGGCGAAGGGATTTCCGCCGGATCTGGCCAAACCGAGAGGTCGCCAACCGTCAGATTTTCGCCATTCCGAAGAATAACGCCTGGCAAAGAGGCCGATGTTAAGATGTCCCCCGCCAATACAGCACGAACCAGATTTGCAAAACCTATTTCGCCTTCGTTGGGAACAGCCGCAGAGATGTGAGGAAAGCGGACGAACAGTTTTTTCTGCTGCTCAATAACCGTATCAACAGACGGGCCTCCTAACACGAAAAGCGTACTTTTTCCTAAGCGAGGCTGCAACGAATCCATGACAGCGCCGTTGAGGTTGTAGTTCCAGCAATATGCAGACAACCCGATAATGTCCGGACGTTGCAACAAAGCCATTGAAATCAGCTCCTCCGGGTCTTTGAAGATTGAAATCTCGACATCATCGCCAAATTGCTTCTTGGTATAAGCCGCAATGTAACCGACACTGAGAGGAACGGTCTGACTCGTCGTCATGAAACGATTGTAATAGGTCAAATCGGCTAAAAATATTTTAAGCTTGCTCATGTCTAGTCTCAGAAGTAAGTTCAGCGATAGTTTGCTTGAGAATCACATTCCCGGAATCATAAATCATTAGATTTGCGTATCCACAATCAGCTAGCTCCGATAACCATTGCTCATGATTTATTGCAAACAAATGGTCAAGAATTTTCTCAAACACAACCGGGTCATGATCATTCGTCCAGAATGACCCGGCGCTAGGATATTTAGCCGGCCATCCGAAATCAAACTCTTTCGTCTGGAATAATTTGCCATAGATACAAAAAAAAGCATTCTTATTGCCGCGGCCAACAGTTTCATAACCAAGACTTGTATCAATTGAAACGCTAACTTCCGATTCGTCTAAGTATTTATAAGAACTATGCTGCCCATCTCTTTTTTTAAACTCCCCATCCCAACCCAACAACTCACGATAATATCTCTCTTCATTGTCATAATCCGCTCCTCCTGGTTTTTCCCTTCCGACGATCGTAAGAGGAATTCCACGTAAACGCGAATACTTCAACAGCTCATGCAAAATGGCTTCAACCGATTGCTTCGCAAAGCTGTCTTGTGGTATCGGCATCGAAATATATGCAATCCTGCGAATTTTTTTTTCTGACGAAACTGGATATTCATTGCTCAAGAGAGAACCTATTGCTACAGCCCTTCCTTTTATGTACTTACTGTACTCATGTCCCACGGCTTCACCGTAAGTACACATAACATCTACTTTGGGAGATTTTGCTTGTATCAATGGATCAATAAGTGCGCAATGGAAAACATCAGAAACCCCGCCCCTCCAGCCATTTTGTATAAATATGGTTTTAACGGAGGGATGTCTTTTGGACAGGAAATAGAATGTTGTGGAATTGTCCACCCATGTTATAAGCACAAGAGGCTTAACAGCTCCAATATATTCGTCTACGTAGTTATCAAGTATGTTGCCCCTCTTAAAAAGAGCTTTCGTTAAAATCAAGATATTGAGCTCTTCGCCTCGTGTGAACAAGATTTCAGGATTAATCGGATCCAGTAACCTTAATAAATGCGCACTTCCAGCCCCATCATAAATAAGAATTTTTGATTGCCGAGGTAGAGAAAATATTTTCTTGGAAGATAATAATGCAACAAAACATCGCCATAACCTTTTCAACGGCCACTGAAACTTAATCATCTGAGTCTCTTGTAAAACTTTCGGGCATAACTGATTGTTTTCGCTATGTGAGACGAAAACAGATGAAAACAGACAAGTGCGCTCGCTATGAAATTACTAGGTAACAATTTCCACAGCCGCGCAAATCCACTGTTATTTTGATTGTGACCGAAAGCCACATTAAGAAAGTATAAAATACCTATCGTCCCTTACGTAACGGTGCCATCTCAATAATATCCTCTGGAATCGGCGGTACCTCTTCATTAACAATTTTACGTAAAGATCGGTATTTGAAGTTCCATGGTTTTTGGGCTCTTTTGAACAAGTAGTTCACGAAGTCTAAACACAATATCCCCATGGCCTCTTTACCGAATTTGCGGCCGATTTGCAGTAAGGTAAGCAACTCCACAAATCTTCGCAATCTGTAAAATACTACGGGATAACAAACCAGAAGGTTGCCCATTTGACCTTTGGAAAGTAATTTAAAGAAAAGAGCTACGGTTGGCTTACCTTGGGCTGCTATGGTATCTCGTGCAAGTTTAGAAAACCCTGCATCCCCCACACCATCAGCCATTCGCTTATAATAGTGTGCGCTACCAAATTTCTTAAAATAGTGGTAATGCACTTCAATTTGAATAAGCAATTGCCAGGAAAGCATCGTCAACCGCGGATAATTAGTAAAATTGACATTCGTCATCGGATCTGAGGCATTCCTATCTGAAATCGAAAGTAAATACTGCTCTTCGGAATCGATATCTTTTCCTATTAGACCGAATGACCGCCCAAATTCATAGAGCGGAGTGCCGGGGAGGGCTTGGGCATAATTAATACTGACCTCCCTCGGGTCCTGTTCTTTGGACAAAGTGCAGGCATATTTGCAATACTCGATTGTCTCACGAATAGTTTCTGGTGATTCGCCTGGCATCCCAACCACCAGCTGGACAGTATTACGCAGCCCTGCTTCTATGGTCCACTTCGCAGCGTTGTAGTTATCCTCAATAGCGACTTTCTTTTCCATTACCTCCAGCATTTTTTTGCTGCCGGTTTCATTGCCGTAATTGATGCAATAGCATCCTGAACGTCTCATTCGCATAATTACATCGGCATCAACGGTCGAGGTTCGGACCCCTGTCGCCCACCACCACAAGTTGTACGGCTCAATGCGCCGAATGAATTCGTCAAGCCAACGCCTATCCTGCCCGAAAGACTCGGCAGTTGTCATAACAACACCCACATTAAAGCGCTCAATCATCTCATCCAATCGTTTGAAAACAATATCAATGGGAATATTGCGGAAACCTTTGTCCCAGCGATGACAAAACGTGCATCGAGAAGCACATCCCTTCGAGCAGGTTACCCGCCCGAGTCGCATAGGTGCCGCATTAACATCGTCAAAGCGGTGATCATCTGGATTTATCGTCATTCCTTCATGTTTTAACATCTCAACATTGACGATTGGGAAATATAAATCAACAGTTCCGTCACGCTCGATATCCGTCCAATCCACATCCCATATTTCATCGGGCGGAAGAGGCGTTTCATAGCCTGTATTTATAAATTTTCCGTTATCATCCAGATAGGCAAGTCCAGGAATCTTGGATAAATCAGCGCGGGGCTTTTCATCCTTGTAATGATTCATAACATTTAGGAAAATTTTCTCGCCTTCCCCGATCACGCATAAGTCCGCACCGGCTTTACGAAGTAAAACCTCCGCAGAAGCGCACAAATTTCCTCCAACAACGATTTGGGTTTTAGGGAGAACTTGTTTAATTTCTTGTGTAAGCCGCTTAGTATAGGCATAGGCCGTAGACACTACCGCGCTTATACCGAGTATATCCGGGTTAAAATCGCTAATATATTTGATAACATCTGAAAAATCAGGGCGATGAGCGTCTATGTTATACAACTCAATGCGCACATCATCAGTATGCTTCCGGACATAGTTAACTATTGAGAGCGCCCCAATAGGCGCATATCCACTTGGAGTTTCTCGTTGTGGTGTTGTAACGAAGAGTATCTTCATATATTCCCTCGGCAGAAATTTTTTATCTCGTATAAGACTCTTAAATACTAATTTAAGCGTTCAAGCAATTCGGCAGTTTCTTAGTTTATCCGCTTTTAGTCAGTGTGTTGTCATGCAATTACAATTCGTGGATTTAATCCCTAATTGACTCCGCTATTTTGAAATCCCACTCCGTATCAATATCCAAAGCTTCCTGTGCCGATTCTATCAACAACGGTATCGTCTTTTCCCCCACAAAAGACCGACATACCCGCAATTCTGCGGGAGTTATTAAGTAAAAGCTCCCATTGACTACAAATACCGGGGGCAAATCTTGCGATCTAGTCCCGAACCCGTGTTCCTGCATAAACGGCACCAAACAGTCGCCCTCCATCTTCAATGTCCACATTGGGTGGTCATGGGTCGGCGAAACGCCCAGCACCGGTTTCAGACCATTCTGTCTAAACAGTTCAATGCCCTCACGCACAGTCTTTTTGGTTCTAAATGGCGATGTTGGTTGCAACAGGAGAAGTCCATCAACGACTCCCTTCTCAGCCTCGTACCAATCCAGCGCATGTTCGGCTACTTCGACCGAACTTGCAGTATCGGTTGCCAATTCTGCGGGACGAAGCCACGGCACATAAGCACCCGCTTCTGAACATATTTTTGCAATCTCTGGATCATCTGTAGAGATGAGAATGTCGCAAATTTCCGGAATATCTTTTACAACGTCGATCGACCAAACGATCAAGGGCTTCCCGCCGAGCGCACGGATGTTCTTTCCCGGAAGTCGCTTAGAGCCGCCACGTGCGGTAATCAAAGCTAGAATTCTCACTGCAAAACGAACCTGCGTAGGATTTTCAAGCCCACTTCCCCGCTCTTCTCCGGGTGAAACTGGCAACCCGTTATTTGATCTCGTCCAATCGCCGCCGGGATCAAATGACCACCATATACACAGTCCGCAATTCGATACGCGGGATCGGTAGGCACTGCCATGAAAGAGTGTACGAAATACGCGGCTTCTCCTGGAAGATTATCCTGCAACAGTGTATCGTTCCACCCCCCCGACACACCCGCCGGATACAACCCGCTCCAACCGATGTGGGGAATTTTCTGCATATTGCCCGATAACGCTTGAGCCGGAACAGGAATTACACGCCCCGGTATCAGACCCAATCCGGCCGTGGTGCCAAACTCTTCACTTTCCTCAAGCAGAAGTTGCATGCCCAAGCAAATACCAAGCAATGGCGTTTGGCGTTTGGCAAGTTCACGAATTACCGAAACCAAATCCAGCTGGTCCAAGGCTTCCATGGCATTGCCAAATGCCCCTACTCCCGGGAGCACTACCCGCTTGGCAGCCAGAATTTGCTCTGGGTCTGCAGTTAAAATAACTTTTGCGCCGCAGTATTCAAGTCCGCGCTGGACGCTGAGCAGGTTGCCAACGCCATAATCAATGATAATTGTTTCTTTATCTGATTCTGGTGTCACAACTTTATTTCTAACAAGTAATGCGGCTGGAGGAGGCAAAGGCCGTTTATGATGAAGCGCTTGTCTTTGTAATCACGAATAGTCCAACTACGAATTGGATCATCTTGGCGCGGAAGATCGATTGTGATATCAAATTTCTTGAATGAAAAAGACTTCACTTTATTGTTTTTACTTAGAAAGTCGGAAACCGATTGCTGAGAAAAAACGTTCCAACCGCTCTCATAAACATCGCTTTCATAATTCTTTGACTCTTTATATTTAATTAAGACGTCAACAGGGAAAGGATTAAACATTCCAACAATGTAAACACTCCCCCCCGGTTTAGTCCATTTAACCAAGTTACTAAAACACGTCTCAAATTCATCAAATATCGAATGTACGCCAATCAGAAAACTTTTATCGTATTGGTTGTCTATCTTACAATTATGATCCAATACTGAACCCTCTTGCAGTTTCGCTGAGGGCACAAACTTTGCTGCTTTTTCAAGCAATGAAGGCATCACATCAACACCTTCAAGAGACGCATTCGGTAATATGCCCCTCAAGTAGTATAGGAACTCGCCCGCCGCGCAACCAAAATCACACACTAATAAGTCGGAAGACTTTTCATCTTGGTCAAATGCATTTGCAGCAATAAACTTAAACATTTCTTTTGGCTCGTTATAACGATTCTCGTCCAAGTAAAATGCATCATGAGTCCGCTGTACTTTTAATGTTTCTTGTGTTTTCACAGATATCCAGCCTATAAACTTAAATTTCTAGAAAGAGGTTGTTCCCCTTCTTGTTGTTGTCCTACAGAAAAAGCCCTCACCCCTAAACCTGCTGCTTTTGCCGCAGACCTAATTTCACCAATTTCGGCACGTTTGTAATGAAGAATGTCGGCCATTGCAACTGCATCCGCACCACCCTCGCTAACGACCTCCAGCAAATCTGCCGACTTACCCATGCCGCCGCTAGCAATCACCGGCACTGAGATTTCTGTCGTTACCGCTTTCACCAAAGCAATATCAAAGCCTTTTCGCGTACCCTCTCGATCCACTGATGTCAGCAACACCTCACCAGCTCCCATAGCGACCCCACGCTTCACCCACTCGATAACATCAAGGCCGGTACGTTCACGGCCGTTGTCGGTATAGACCTCCCAACGATCAGAACCGACTTGCTTGGCCTCAATGGAAAGAACCATGCACTGGCTGCCAAAGCGGCGAGCAATATCGGTGATGAGCTGTGGATTGGCAACCGCTGCGGTATTGACGGCCACCTTGTCAGCACCAGCCCGCAAAATCTCTGTCGCATCGTCAACCGAGCGAATGCCGCCACCCACCGTCATTGGCACAAAGATATTTTTTGCCGCTGTCCTGACGATATCGCTCAAGTGGTTTCGGCCATAAAGACTGGCCACACAATCCATATAGATTAATTCATCCACGCCCTGCAGGTAGTAATGTAACGCATGTTCGCCCGGCGATCCAATGACGCGTAGACCTTCTAAGTGAATACCCTTGATCAGGTTGTGCCCCTTGATGTCAAGACGAGCAATAAGGCGTATATTTCTCACATCATCCCACTTATTGATTTTCGTGCCAAACCGCGTGACGCAACTTCCACTCACCATTTTCCTGGCTCCACAGGTGAGGGGAGCGGAACCTGTCTACTGTCTCATAAAACAAATCTTCTGATATATCGATATACTCCAGAAACTCCTTGAAGTACTTATGAGGAGGTTCTTGATCATACTTTCTAATCAGATTCACACCCTCTTCCCGCGTAATCTTACCATTGCGTATTTCCTGAGCCGCATCATATGTTGCACGACCAATACCAAACTTAATGAGCGTGGTGTAGTAATGAAACATGTCAATTCTGTCATCAATGCTGCTGTATTTGGAGTACGTCCCCTCGGTTCGCTCACTGTTCGCCTGAAAGCCGGTATTTTCGACCGCATAGTAATAACACTCTTGCGGATCCCACTTTAGGTAATACCCTAGGTAGTGTACTTCAACATTCTGCGCCTCAAGGTAGTCTGCACTGGGCGGAATATAAGGTGCAAAATCGTTAAGCGAGAAATGCTCTTCAGCGATGATGTCCTTGACCTGTTTGCCTCCCAGAATCATCTCTTCCGGATTACCAACCGAGAAAAACTTATGATCCATGGTTGGCTTATAATTGTCGTCGGGATTATTACCATACTCGGCCTGATTCTCGCCATACATCACCAGCTTCACGCCAAACTTGGCAGCCATCAAAGGACCAATAATACGCTGTCCAACGATAAATGGCTGAAATGGATGCAACAGGTTAAGAAAGGCCTGCTGGGTCAAATAGCGATGTAGGCGTCCGTTGGGGGTAAACAGGATATTGTCGAGACCGCCAACATGCATCCAGTTCTCGAAATTCTTCCAGCCGATTTCAGTGTACTTGTGTGGCGCCCATGTTACCGTGAGCGGGTTCATGCCGTACTTGTACTTGAGGATGTGAGACGTATATGCGCTATCCTTGCCTCCACTGCCGGGGACTATGATGTCATAGCCGCCGTCGCTACGACGGTGTTTATCTAACAGCTCAATCAAAGCTTGCTCGCGCTTCTCCCAGCTAATCTGTTTCTCTTTTACTTCGTGATAACGACAGGCGTCACATACCCCCTCATCATCAAAGCCGATAGTCGCCTTTTTCTCATCCTGCTTATGTTTGAACTCAACCGACGAACTCGGGCGCTGGTTCGATATCACACAGTGTTTGCAGAAAATAACCTTTTCTGGAAGACCAAAATACGCTTTACTCATTATTTATACGCCTTCCATCAAAAATTGAATTCCGCCCCAAAAAATGGTGCGTACTTAGTTTTCATCAATCTACTCATTTTATAATCTCCATCTTAGCGAAATGAACTCGAGCCTTTTCCAGATCATCCGGAGTGCCAATGTCATTCCAATATTCGTGAACCGGAAACACCGCAACCGGCAAATTTATTGCAAAACAAGCATCGATAAGATCCGTCATGTCGCTGTACTTATCCTCTGGCAGAAGCTTCAACGCTTCGGGAGATACTGCATAGATACCGGCATTACATAAAAACCGCTCAGAAGGCTTTTCGTCAATTCCCGTGATAAATGGGCCGTCCGCGCGTATCACACCATATGGAATATCGACTCTATGGTCAATTGCGGCTACCGTAATCTTTGCGCCATGATTCATGTGGAAGGAGTAAAGACTGTCGAGATCCGAAGTAGTGAGGATATCACCGTTCATTACCATGATGGATCTTTCAGGATGCTCGGGCAACAGGGAAAGCGCGCCCGCAGTACCTAATTTTTCTTGTTCTCTCAAATAACATATCTCAATTCCAAAATCACGACCATCTCCGAAATAGTCTTCGATAATGTGACTTAAATAATTGACTGAAATGTAGACCCGACTAATTCCGACCTTAGCCAATCGCTGAATTTGACGCTCCAACAGCGGTGCCCCGCCGATTTCTACCATAGGCTTCGGAATGTCCTCAGTAAGCGGTCTCAGACGTGTTCCCTCGCCCCCTGCCATAATCACCGCAAAACTAAAGCCCAGTGAAGCAACGCTGACTTGTGTGTCCCCTTCCTCCTGCTCCAAATCCATCAAATGTATCAGGCGCAAAAACTTCCCGGCTTTATCCAACAAAGGCAACGCTATCACATTGCCGCGACGCATCATATCCTTTATATAACCATCCGGACTTCCTATCTCCACGGTATGAGGATGAGGGTTCATCGCTTTCGACACAGGCGCCTCCAGACTGCCGCCGGCAAGCAAATGACGACGGATATCACCGTCTGTCAACGTTCCCAGCAGATGACCATCTTGAGCCACTACCACCGCCATGCGGCGGCAGCTGACCTCAATAGCGAGCACCGCATCCATCAGCGATGCTTCAGGCAAGAGGGGCTTTTCACTCATCTGAACCAACCATCGCGCGTCTCTCCTTTGAGAGTCATACGCTTGCGGATAATCCTCTGGTCGAGCGGTACGGTCGCCAATACTTCAGCTATCTTCGGACCCGCATCACCCAGCCAATAGGGATTCTCCGCGCGGCGGCAAAGCGCACGAAAGTCATCGTCATACAGGCATCGCCGCATCGCAGCCGAGATGCTGTCGGCATCATAATCGGCATCGAGCACATTCTCACCACGCAACCGGCCTTCCTGGCGCGACCCAATATTCACCGTCGGGCAGCCAAAGGCCGGGGTCTCCTTGAGGCCCGAGGAGGAGTTGCCAACACAAGCGACCCGTAGTGAAGAATCTCGCGCAAGCGCCAGTACGCCATGGTAGAGGTGCCGACCGAGCGAACGGCGAACTTGGGTATCTTGTATGCCCGCTTCGCCGAAAATATCTAATTGCTCGATAATCGCCTGTCCACCTGCATCGTTGTTTGGATAGGTAAGGATCGTCTGGACGCCTTCGGCAGCGAGGCGCTGTATTGCAACCAACGAGGGAGCCAGCTGCTCAGCGGCTTGGCTAAACTCAGTGCTCACCGAATGTTGCGTGAAAAGTATAACCGGGCGAGAAAGATCCAAGCCGAGCTTCTCGGCAACCTCTTCCGCTGATGCAAATCGCCCTTCGGAAATTAAGTCAATGGCAGGAAACCCAACGGTATGAACCCGCCAAGACTCTTCCCCCATAGCCAGTATGCGGTTGGTCGCCTGTTGGTTGGTAGTGAAATGGAGATGAGCCAATTTGGTCATCGCATGACGAACCGAATCATCCAGTGCGCCGCCTTCAGTCAGATCCCCCCCTTCTATATGGGCGGTGGGTATGTTCATCTGGCTGGCGGCAATTACAGCCGCCAAACCCTCAAAACGATCTGCGTAGACCACCATCATATCCGGCTTCAGCTCATTAAGCACACGACTGATAGCCAAGATACCCGATCCTATAGCTTGCGCTGTAGCAAATAAGGAAGCCGCGTCCATCTCGATCTTTACCTCCGCATCGATATGGAAGCCGTCAGCGCGGATCTCATCCAAGGTGCTGCCGAAATTAGGGTCAAGATGCGCTCCTGATACCAGCAGACGATAATCCAAATCCGGATGACGATCTATAGCTCGCAGAATTGGATATTGCAAACCATACTCAGCCCGGTTACCGGTAAAAACGGCGATAATGCGTTGATTCATGCTCTTTCTTCTCTTGTGTTCAATAGATGGGCGAGCCCCTGTCGTAACGTTGTCTTTGGGCTCCATCCGCAAGCGGACGTAGTTTCTGAATAGTCCAGAATTAAACTGGATTTCCGGTCTAATGAATGCGTGGCTTCCACGAGCCTGTCAGGTTGACCTGAAATCTCTAAAGCCATACTGGCCAACGCTCCTATTGAAGTTCCCACACCCGTTCCCAGATTGTACAGTTTTCCTTCATTACCCTCGTTGAAATGGTTAAGAGCCAGCGTCACGATTCCTTCAGCAGCATCCTCGACCCAGATAAAATCCCGTACCGGGTTCATATCCATTACTTCCAATGAACCCTCTCCAGATATTTGCCGCAAAATAGTACTGATTACATTGTTTTTTGACATACCCGGGCCATAAACGTTTGCCAGACGCACCGCAATTCCTGCTGGCAATTTCATCACGGCCAATTCAGATAGTCGCTTAACACTCGTGTAGGCATCATTGTTCTGAATCGGATCAGTGGAAAAATGCGCCCGAATCCCCGCTTCACCATAAAGCACCGCCGTAGATGCATAAACCACCCTGCCATAGCCTTTTGCTAAGAGCGCAGTAAGCGTAGCCAGTACTTTTTCTTCATACGCCTTGCCTGATTTTGCAACCTGTGCTCGATCATTGTCTTCCGCCAAGTGTATCAGCACATCTCCCGCTGGCGATTGTGAATAATCGGTTACCTTGCACCAGCCGGAAATATCTCTTCTTGTTACCGCAATAGCCTCAACATTTTGTTGCGCTGCAAGCTTTTTCAGGACATAACCACCCAGAAAACCGGATGCTCCAGTAATAACAACCTTCAATGGCTGCATCTTCGAGCCGCTAACAAACATCTGACTTCTTGAGCTGAAACCCGCGACTAACCGAGGTCTTAGCAACCTTACCCAAAAGGGTCTCGTAGTCCAATACCGAAAAGTCCCCCCCACCAGGACGCTTAAGCCATATGTTTTGCTCGCTAAGCACTTGTCCCGGTTCGATATCTTCAATTGCCACAACTGAAGCAAACGCAAACGCGATGGTGGGAGCCTCGGCCTCAACCGCAGTTTTCTCTCCGCCACGCGCCGCAAAAATCACCTTAGAACCTTCAATTAATGCAGAAAGGGCGGCAGGATCCATTGAGCACACAATATCGGGGCCAGGCCGATCCATGCGGTCTGTGAAGTGCCTCTCCAGGATTGATGCGCCCAGAGCCACCGCACCCAGACAGGTATAACTCGAAGTAGTGTGATCCGATAAGCCGACCACCGCATCCGGAAAAGCTTCTTTCAGATGACTCATCGCGCCCAAACGAACCAGTTCAGGTGGAGTTGGGTAGACATTGGTGCAATGAAGCAGTGCATACGGCACATTGGCTTTACGAAGAATCTCGACCGATGGACGGACAGTCTCAATGGAATTCATGCCGGTACTGATAATGACTGGCTTGCCGAAGCGCGCAATGTACTTAACTAACGGGTAATTGTTGCACTCGCCCGAACCAATCTTAAAGGCGGGAATATCAAATTTAACCAGCCTATCAACCGCCGCACGGGAGAACGGAGTGCTGATAAAAATCGCGCCGCGCTGCTGGACATGATCCATCAGACGTTTCTCATCTCGTTCGGAGAGCGCACAACGATCCATGATTTCATAGATCGAAACTTCGGCGTTTCCGGGAATCACCAGCTTCGCTTCGTTGGACATCTCGTCTTCAATGATATGCGTCTGGTGCTTTATAATCTCTGCGCCTGCATTAATTGCGGCATCAGCCATGGCAATTGCCAACTCCAAAGATCCTTCATGATTGATACCGATTTCCGCAATCACTACGGGCGGATGGTCATCACCGATTTCTCTGTCTGCGATTTTAAATTCAGCCATGCTTCTCTCCTGGATCTCCCTCAAACCTGTTGCATACTCATGAAAGGCGTTATGCAACTCTTAGTTTTACAATCACATAAGCAACTCATATATCTACCTGAAAAGCTGAATTCATGCAGTACCCCACACTTAGAACCGCCGCCGAGAATAATAACATGGTTAAACATTATAGACATCCGCCTTGTAGTTGCGCAGGTTATCGGGCTGTGTAAACCATGCGGCGGTTTCGGCTAAGCCGCGCTTGAAGCCCTCGCGGCCGCCATAACCGGGTTGCCAGCCGAA
>Ga0079306_1001069_pt1 | contig 20238 bp, 13 predicted proteins | sample Methanotroph_Enr_FD_79181 | JGI IMG/M metagenome (GOLD analysis project Ga0079306, IMG submission 79181) | Enriched soil microbial communities from Old Woman Creek wetland in Ohio, USA - Methanotroph_Enrichment_5 | ecosystem: Environmental > Terrestrial > Soil > Wetlands | place: USA: Ohio...
ACCCGGCGATGAAATATGTGCAGCCCATCCGCAAGGGCCTGGGATTCATGACAGTTTTCAATATGCTTGGCCCTTTAGCCAACCCGGCGGCTGCAACGGCCCAGGTACTAGGTGTTCCCGATGAAAAACTTATGCCCCTGATGATCGAAGCCCTGGCACTGCTGGGCGCAAAACACGCCATGGTTGTTCACAGTGCCGGCCTTGACGAGATCAGCACCTCGAACCCAACCAAGATCTTTCATCTCAAAGCCGGCCAAATAACCCAGTCCACCCTAGACCCCTCTGCTTTCGGCTTTGCTGCCTCAATTCCGGATGAGCTAAAAGGCTCAGACGCCCCGACCAACGCTAAAATCGTCACGGATATCATATCCGGCTCCGAAACCGGCCCAAAACGTGACATCGTCATCCTAAACGCCGCCGCCGCTATAATCGTAGCGGGGCTGGCAGATGATTTTCAATCCGCCATTGATTTAGCAGCCGATTCCATCGATAATGGCGGAGCGTCTAAATGCCTCGAAAAATTAATTAAAATTTCAAACAGCTAAGCTATGCAGATTGTAAAAGTTAAAATTTGCGGTATCACGAATATTGAAGATGCCAAGGCCGCCATGGAAATGGGTGCAGATCTCCTCGGCTTCAACTTCTACGAAAAAAGCCCCCGTTATATCACCCCCCAGGCAGCAGCGAAGATAATGTCCCAACTCCCCGCATTTATCGATATTGTCGCCGTTTATGTAAACCCGACTCTGGAACAAATTAAAGAACAAATCACCGACGGTTCCTTTAATTGGGTGCAACTTCATGGCGATGAAACGCCAGAATTCTGTAACTCCCTCCGCCAGTTCTCCGTCAAAACTATCAAAGCTATCGGCGTAAAGGATCAGTCCTCGCTTGAATTAGCTGAAAAATATTTCACCGATGCCGTCCTCCTGGATGCTTTCGATCCTAAACGCTACGGCGGAACCGGCATATCCTTTGATTGGAATGTAATAGGCAACATAAATAAACGTGTCTTCCTTGCCGGCGGCATAAATCCCGATAACGTCCGCAAAGCGCTTGAACTTGATGTTTACGGTATCGATGTTTGCAGCGGAATTGAATCCGCCCCAGGCAAAAAAGACCATAAAAAAATGAAACAGCTTTTTGAAAATATAAACTACGTCCGCGGCTGATTGGAAAAAAAATGAAGTATAAAGGTAAATTTGGTCAATATGGCGGCTTCTACGTTCCCGAAGTTCTCCTCGGTGCGCTTGAAGAAATCGAATCGGCGTTTTATCAGTATCGCTCTGATAAAAGCTTTTGTGACGAACTCGCCTTGCTCTATCGCGACTATGCTGGTCGGCCAACCCCGCTCTATCTCGCACGCCGATTAAGCGAATATGTTGGATTCAGTGTTTATCTCAAACGCGAAGACCTCCTCCACGGGGGTGCCCACAAAGTCAATAATGCGCTGGGTCAGGCACTGCTGGCAAAGTACATGGGCAAAACAAAACTCATCGCCGAAACCGGCGCAGGCCAGCACGGTCTTGCGACCGCGATGATAGGCGCGCTCTTCGGCATGGAAACAAAGATATTCATGGGTTCCACCGACGTTGAACGCCAGAGCGTCAATGTTCATAAAATGAAGCTCTGCGGGGCAGAGGTGCTTCCAATCGCAAGCGGCACTGCCACCCTCAAGGACGCCATCAATGAAGCCCTTCGCTACTGGACAGCAAACGTTAAAGATACTTTCTACCTTTTCGGTACCGCCGCAGGCCCGCATCCGTTCCCGGAGATCGTCAAGCACTTCCAAAGCCCCATTGGCCGCGAAGCCCGATGCCAGTGCCTTGAGCAGATCGGCCGACTTCCTGATATGGTTGTCGCTTGCGTAGGGGGCGGTTCAAATGCTATCGGCATATTCTCCGGATTTGTAAATGATCCATCCGTAAAACTCGTCGGCGCAGAGGCCGGGGGACGAGGCGTTGCAACGGGCCATCACGCAGCAACCTTGACAGCAGGGCGTCCCGGCATACTCCACGGGGCAAAAAGCTATCTCCTCCAGACCCCCGAAGGCCAGGTTATGGAAAGTGAATCCATCAGCGCAGGCCTCGACTACCCCGGGGTGGGTCCTGAACACAGCCACTTAAAAGATACCGGCCGAGCTTCATATGTACCAGTTAACGATGATGCCGTTCTTGATACATTCGAACTGCTGTGTAAAATGGAAGGGATTATCCCAGCCCTCGAAAGTTCGCATGCCCTGGCCTATGTTATCGCCCAGAAAGGCAAATTGCCGCGAGAAACTGCCGTTATAGTAAACCTCTCCGGCAGGGGAGATAAAGATGTAAACATAGTCGAGCAGAACCGTAACAAATAATAATTAATCAGTGTTAATCAGCGGTTATAAAATGAAAACCTATAAACAAATTTTTTCCCAACTAAACCGTCCCGCTCTCATTCCGTTCTTCGTCATCGGCGACCCAGATTATTCTACCAGCCTGGCAATTGTTAAATCCGCGATCGACGCCGGCGCAGATATTCTTGAACTTGGTATCCCATTCTCAGACCCCGTCGCAGACGGGCCCGTCATCCAGAAAGCCGATCTCCGCGCGGCCGTGGCGGGCATGACCGTCGAAAAAGCAAAAGCCTTCATTGCTGAAGTTAAAGCCTACAAGGATATTCCGATCGGCCTGCTCATGTATTACAATCTCGTTTTCCAGTACGGGCCGCAAAAATTCTTCCATGATTTCCACGCTGCCGGTGTAAACAGCGTTCTCATCGCCGATATCACTATCGATGATGCCGATGAGATCGTACCCCTTGCAAAAGTCGCCGGCCTCGATACCGTCTTTATGGCAACGCCCATTTCCTCCGATGATCGTATCAAAAAAGTAGCGGCCCTGACAACAGGGTTCATCTACACCGTCGCCGTGCTCGGCGTAACAGGCGCCCGCCAGGAAGTTTCAGACCTTGTTGCACCGCTTATCAAACGAATCAAATTCGTCACAGATGTGCCAGTCTGCGTAGGCTTTGGAATTTCCCAGCCCGCGCATGCAAAATCGCTCGCGGCAGCCGGTGCGGATGGCGTGATCATAGGGTCAGCCCTCGTTAAAATTATTGAAGAAAATCTAAACAATAAACCCGCCATTCCCGCCCTCATCAGCGACTTCCTCTCGACATTTCGTCGATTATAAGTAGAACTTTTCTTTTTTTGATCGGTAAATTCAAAGTATAATGAGATTTGAATTTAGATTGGCGCTTTGCCGGGAGTTGTTGATTGGTGCGAGCTAGAATAGCGGCCGCAGGCCGAAAAACATACAGAACAGCGAGATATTTGAGAGGCGTGGCGCTGGGTTCGCTGGGTTTTTGTACATCCGCGGCGGTAGATGAAAGCGGCAATGGCCGTGAATGGCTGGAAGTGGCCAAGTTGGACCTGCCTATAGCGAATCTTCCAGAATTTTTCCATGGTAAGACACTTGTACAAATAAGCGATCTTCATTGCAGCACTACAGTTTCTCCGGCATATCTAAAGCGTTGCATAACGCGTGTCAATCAGCTTAAACCCGATATAATCGCCCTTACTGGGGATTATATCACCTACGATAAGCGCGGTCATTACAAAGATAAGCTCATCAAAATGCTTGCGGGTATGAAAGCTCCTCTAGGCATTTATGCCTGTCTTGGAAACCATGATTATGGAGTTTTTGAACCCAAACGCAATTTCCGCCTGGCTGATCTTATTAAGGAAATCAAGTCGGCTGGTATCACACTGCTTAGAAATGAGGCTACATACATTCAATTTGGTAAAAAACGGCTCTGGATAGTCGGCCTGGGTGATATTTGGGTAAACGACTGCAAGCCGCATAAAGCATTTGGCGCTGTTCCCGCGGCTGGGCCGGCGATTGCGCTGGTGCACAATCCCGAAGCTATCGAACATCTCCATGACTGGCATGCGGATGTGATACTTTCGGGTCATACGCATGGTTCGAGCATGGAAATACCAATCGCGGCCAATCTGCCGATAAAACAACGAAAGCTCATTGCGGGGCTGATGAATGTCGGTCGCAAAACGCTCTATATCAATCGTGGACTGGGCAGACATGGCAGGCCAAGGTTGCGATGCCGGCCGGAAATTACGGTTTTCAAACTTGTTTCGCTAAGTGCCGGGAACTGACCAATATTAGTGGGCCCGTTTGATTCCCAGCCAGGTTATGGCTTCGTCGATGCTGTCGATAAACCTGATGAGATCGAGGCCGCGATTACGGACAACGTTTTCGCCGAAACGGTCGGGGTAGACGGCGCTGGGGTGGGCGATAACCGCGATTTTTGGTCTGGTATCTTTGAACTTGGCTACCAGGTAAATGCAGAGGTCGTAAAGTTCAAAGATCGGGATTTGTTTCTCTGTTGCGGTGGCATCTACAAGAATTTTGCGATTTCCATATTTTTCGACGGCATCATAAATATTCTCGATATGATCCTGCATAGCGGCCACGGATTCATAGGGCGGCAATATTATGTATAGATAAGTACCACAATCCTCGATACACATCTCTGCTCGTGTTTGTGCCATAATTCCCCCTTATCAAGCTAATAATTTACTTACTCTGGTGTGTGAATGCAATAATAGTTTTTGCGGCTTGTGCACTTTTGGGCAGTGTCTGCGTAGAAATCGTGTTGAAGGGGGAAAAATTGAGATTGTTTTTCACATAAAAACAATTTGCTTCGGGGTACGATGGTCTGTATAAATAACGATTTATTTTAACCATTAAGGATAGGCCTAGGCGGCAACCCCGCAAGGCCAGTATACAAAGTAAGTTTTTTGGAGATGTTATGAAGCGTAAGATGGTCACGATCGACGGCAATACAGCCGCAGCCCATGTGGCGCATGCCACAAATGAGGTGATCGCTATTTACCCGATCACGCCGAGTTCACCTATGGGCGAGATTTCCGACGTCAAAACGGCGGCCGGAAAGGTAAATATATGGGGAACAGTTCCCTCGGTAACCGAAATGCAGTCTGAAGGCGGCGCAGCTGGCGCAGTTCACGGTGCTTTGGCGGCCGGTGCACTAACTACAACCTTCACCGCCTCGCAGGGATTATTGCTGATGATCCCGAATATGTATAAGATAGCCGGCGAACTTACGCCGACAGTCTTCCATGTTACTGCCAGGTCTCTGGCGTGCCAGGCACTTTCGATATTCGGCGATCATTCCGATGTGATGAGCTGCAGGCAGACGGGTTTTGTGATGCTTGCCTCCAATAATGTCCAGGAGGTAATGGATTTCGCCTTAATATCACAGCAGGCGACGCTTGCAAGCCGAGTTCCGTTCATGCATTTCTTTGACGGTTTCAGGACAAGCCATGAAGTTCAGAAGGTCGAAGAACTGACCTTTGATGATATGCGTGCAATGATAGATGACAAATTAGTTACCGCTCACCATATGAGGGGTCTTACGCCCGAGAGGCCGATGATGAGCGGCACGGCTCAAAATCCTGATGTTTATTTCCAGGGCCGTGAGACGGTAAACAAGTTTTATGAAGCTATTCCCGGAATAGTTCAGGCGACGATGGATAAATTTGCCAAGATCGTCGGCAGAAGCTATCACCTGTTTGATTATATCGGTGCGGCCGATGCAGAGAAGGTAATAATCGTCATCGGCAGCGGCGCAGAGCCCTGCGAAGAGACGGCAAAGTACCTCAACAGCAAGGGCGAAAAGCTGGGCGTTCTCAAGGTACGCCTGTTCAGGCCTTTCAGCGGCAAGGATTTTGTCAACGCATTGCCAAAGACGGTCAAGAAGATAGCCGTTCTGGATCGCACAAAGGAACCGGGCGCACTTGGCGAGCCGTTGTACCTGGATGTACGCACCGCAATTGGTGAAGAAATGTCCAAGGGCACCGCTAAATTCAAGATCTATCCGCATATTGTCGGCGGCAGGTTCGGGCTTGGTTCAAAAGAATTTACGCCCGCAATGGCCAAGGCTGTATTTGATAATCTCGATTCAGCTTCGCCCAAGAACGGTTTTACCGTAGGCATCAACGATGATGTGATGCACACAAGCCTTGCTTATGATCCCAAGTTCGTGGTGCCCGCCGCAAAGGGCATGTACCGCGCGATGTTCTATGGCCTGGGTGCCGATGGCACAGTCGGGGCCAATAAGAACTCAATCAAGATCATCGGCGAGATGACAGAAAATTACGCACAGGGTTATTTCGTATATGACTCAAAGAAATCCGGCGCGATGACCGTATCGCACCTGAGATTCGGGCCTGAGCCGATCCAGAGGCCTTATCTTATCACAGAAGCGGATTTCGTGGCTTGCCACAATCCAAGCTTTGTCGAGAAATTCGATATGCTCTTCAATATTAAGCCCGGCGGCACATTCCTGATGACGTCGATGCATTCCAAGGACGAGGTGTGGAACACGCTGCCCCAGGAAATGCAGCAGCAGATCATCGATAAGAAGGTGAAATTCTATGTGATCGATGCGATGTCGATCGCGCAGGAACTTGGCCTTGGCGCCCGCATCAACGTTATCATGCAGACTGCGTTCTTCAAATTGACAAACGTGATACCTGTTGAGATTGCGGTAAAGGCTATCAAAGACGCGATCTACAAGAGTTACAGTAAAAAGGGCGAGAAAGTCGTCGCGATGAACAATGCCGCGGTCGACGCAGCTCTTGATAAGATAAACGAAGTCAAAGTGCCCGGCACGGTGACTAGCAAATACAAGAGGCCTTCATGGGTTCCCGCAGAGGCTCCGGAATTTGTGCAGAATGTAACCGCCGAGATCATGGCCGGTCACGGTGATGATATCCCGGTAAGCAAAATGCCCATTGACGGTAAATACCCGACAGGCACGACACAATATGAAAAACGCAATATCGCGGTACAGGTTCCCGAATGGGATACAAACCTGTGCATCCAGTGCGGCCAGTGCTCGTTCGTTTGCCCGCATGCCACTATAAGGATGAAAGTTTATGATGCCAAGTACCTATCCGATGCCCCAGCCGGCTTTAAGAGTGCCGATGCCAAGGGTAAGGAATTCGCAGGTATGAAGGCTACCGTGCAGGTTGCGGTTGAAGACTGTACCGGTTGTGGCGCATGCGTCCAGGCTTGCCCGGTCAATGAAAAAGACGCCAATAAGCAGCCCACCGGCCGCAAGGCGATCAACATGGTAATGCAGGAAGGCGTGCGAGGAGCCGAGCGTGAAAATTACAAGCATTTCCTTTCAATACCCAACACTGATCCCAAACTCTTCAAGGTTGATTCAGTAAAGGGCAGCCAGTTGGCACAGCCGCTGTTTGAATACTCCGGAGCGTGCGCAGGCTGCGGCGAAACACCTTATATAAAACTGCTGACACAACTTTACGGCGATCGCGCTCTTATAGCCAATGCCACAGGTTGTTCGTCGATTTACGGCGGCAATTTGCCGACTACCCCATACACCAAGAAATCAGACGGTCGCGGGCCGGCATGGAGCAACAGCTTGTTTGAAGATAACGCCGAGTATGGCATGGGTATGAGACTCGCTGTTGACAAGTTCACCGGTTTTGCTCTTGAACTGCTTGACAAGGCAGTCGAGGCGAAATGTGTGGATGCGACTCTGGCGGCAGATATCAAAACCGCAGCGGCGGCGACTTTCGCGACGCAGACCGAGATCGATGAGCAGAGAGCACGCGTTGATAAGCTCAAAGAACAGATGAAAAAATCATCGGGCTGCTGTGCGACGTGCGATCAGTTGATCCAGCTTGCCGATTATCTGGTTAAGAAATCGGTCTGGATCGTAGGTGGTGACGGCTGGGCTTATGATATAGGTTACGGCGGTCTCGACCACGTCCTCGCAAGCGGCAAAAACGTAAACGTCCTCGTGCTCGATACAGAAGTATATTCGAACACAGGCGGGCAGATGTCGAAATCTACGCCAAGAGCTGCTGTTGCACAATTCGCGGCAGGCGGAAAAAACATGCCCAAGAAAGACCTGGGCCTGCTGATGATGACTTACGGCAATATATATGTCGCCAAGGTCGCGATGGGTGCCAACCCACAGCAGACGGTCAAGGCATTTGTTGAAGCCGAACGGTATAACGGTCCTTCGATCATCATAGCTTATTCGCAGTGCATAGCTCACGGAATTAACATGACTTTGGGCTTTGACGAGCAGAAAAAGGCAGTCAACTGCGGACATTGGCCGCTATATAGGTTTAACCCAGAACTGTCTGGCCAAGGCAAAAATCCGCTGGTGCTTGATTCGAAGGCGCCGACAATCGACTTTGAAGAATACGCTTATGGCGAGACGAGATATAAATCTCTCAAGCAGAGTCAGCCGGAAGCAGCGGCCAAACTCATGGAAGCGGCTCGCAAGGACACGCGTGCGAGATGGTGCATGATGGAAAAGCTTGCCAGCATCTCATGTGATAATGAGAATAAGAGTTAGGCAATTCTTTACTTGAACTTTAGGGCGGTCTTCGGATCGCCCTTTTTTTTGCGCACCGGTTTGAGGTGCGACCTATTTTAGTTTTGAGTTTTTTTTACGCTATCTCTAGAATGGATTCAGCAATGATCATACTAGAAACGAAAGGCAACATGTGAAAGCGATAACATTATTTCTGCTGTCTGGTTTATTCCTTTCGGGATGCTATCAAAAATCAAAGCCTGTTTCGGAAGCTGTCGTCAAAGGTCCGCAGCTTGTTGCCGTGCCACAGCAGCTTGTGCCTGCTGTCGAGCGGGCAGGGGGCCTTAAGGCTTGGGCAAATACTCAGGTGATTTCAGGTGAATGCACTTACACTGTTTACAAAGACGATGGCACGAAGTATGTAACTACCCAGCGGCATGGTATTTACCCATGGTCAGATACTATCCAGGTTTATGACAATGAACCGCAAGGGAGTTACGCGTGGTCCTTATTTAGGGATAATTTTAAAATAATGGAATCCCCTGCCATCAGGTCAAAAGAACTTGAACCGACAATAGGCAACCAATACATAATTGAGGCTATATGGAGCCTGTTGGCGCCTCCCGCAAGGATAGCAGCCCTTTGTAATGAAAGCACCATGCCCGGTGAGCCTGTCCTAATCGACGGATTATGGTACAGGGAAATACCATTACCTGGTGATCGCAGCTATTATTTAAGCCCAGACGGTATGATTACGATGTGCCTTGTGCCTGGGGAAAAAGGCAAATTTTATTTGGCAAAAGGCTATGAATACCGTCCGGTTGCTACGACACTTATAACGATGCCGCAAAAAATTGAAATATTTCAATCCGACCGCCTAGCAAAATCGCTTAAAAGGATAGTTGAGATAGACTATTTTAAGCAGAAAACAATTCCGTTCTAATATCCGTTTTCAAGCCATTATTTATTGTATCCTCTTTAAATTCAGATGGTTGGGATGAAGATGTTCTCGACAAAACCATCAAGCCAAAGTAAAATTCGCCAAAATAATGTCTTTTGTCGGATTTGGGATAAACAGGAAGAACAATCCCCAACGATCGAGAGTATATGGAACTAAGCTTTTTTCTGCTCATAGCCATTTATGGCAAAAAAGGCACTAAAGATTATAGGACATAAGCTCTAAAAGCCGATATATTTTAGACAGGTTAAAATATTTGGCTAAATTTTGTTTATAAGTTGTTTTAAAATCAAGGCTAAGGAAAGTTTTGACGATAGAATTCATCATAAGTAATTTGATTTAGGCTCGTTTTGGGCCATATACGGAAGAGAGCTATGGGAAGATCTTTAGTTTCTGTTTGTCTAGGTTTAATCCTGTTAACTGTTGCGTTTTACAACGGATGCAGCAAAGGCGATTATCTTGATCCTACCCAGATAGGTCGATTCAGGCCTGTTCCATCGGTTAATGTCATACTTGAATCCCTCGGTGTTGCCGAAGAGGCAAGCCCGGCCTTTGCCGGGGCGGAGGATCCCAAGCCTGTCGATTCTATCGCCCTTGACGAGGATTATGTATTCGAGTCCGGAGATGTGGTTCGTGTTTCGATATATGAGCTCCAGCAGGAAGGGGCACAATATGTTAACGACTTTGTCGTCACCGAAACAGGCAAAGTATCAATTCCGGAGGTAGGGCAGGTTCAGGCCCAGGGATTAACCGAAGCTCAGCTTGAAGATGAGATCAAACAGATATTGTCTCCGGCGATCTTAAAAGAACCGCTTGTGACCGTACTTTTACAGAATTCCGCAAGCCGTATGTTCACAATCCTTGGAGATGGAGTTCCCAATCCCGGCAGATACGCGATACCTAGAAGCGATTTCAGATTAGCGGAAGCTTTGGCATTAGCAGGTTCGCCCAGGCAGTTCAATGTAAGCTATATATACATATCCCGCAGATTAACTGGCAAAGAGACTCAAAATGAGATTTTGCCTGAAATGGCTCCGCAGGTCAGCCCGGATCAGCAGAAATCGCCAAAAGGCACAGAAGATGAGATGCTTGACATAATCGCACCTTCAGCAAAGGCCAAGAGAAACGGAGTGGTTATAACTGCTGCAGATGTGAGTACTGGTAGTCCTTCTGTAAATTCGCCCGATTCAATTGACAATGATCTTGAGAAAATGGTTGAAAATCCTGCAGGTTCAGCGGGTGTTGCCTCGCAAAAGCAGCAGGAACAGACATCAGGCCCGGTCGAATGGGTGTTCGAGGATGGCAGATGGAAACCAGTTACTCCCGGCCAGGGCGCATCTCCCACCCAACCTGCCCAGTTGCCCCAGCAGTTAAAACCTCAAATCCAGCCGCAAGTTCCACAAAAGGAGGCTGAACCTCAGCAGGTTCCTGCTGAATATGGCTGGGAACAAATGGGGACAGCCGGCGTACAGAAGCGTGTAATCAGGATACCTGTAAAGGAATTTCTCGGCGGCGATCCCAGATACAATATTATGATCAAGCCCGGAGATGTCATAAATGTACCTGTGGATATTGTCGGTGAAATATATGTGTTGGGAAACACCAATAACCAGGGCGTTTTGAATGTTACAGGCCGGCCTATGACGCTCATGCAGGCCGTAGCAACGGCAGGCGGGCTTGGACCACTCGCATGGCCTGAGCGGGTCGAAGTGCGAAGACGCATTGCCGAAAAGAAAGAAGAAACAGTGCTTGTTAATCTTAAAAAGATCGCTGATGGTTCCCAGCCTGATTTCTTTGTAAAGCCAAATGATACGATAAACATAGGTACTCACCCAAGCGCACGATGGCTTGCTGTACTTAGAAATGCCTTCAGGGCGACTTATGGATTTGGATTCATTTACGACCGTAATTTTGCCGACAGAGATTTCGGTGGCGGTCTGTTTTAACCTATTTGTAGTTTGATCCGGTGTGTATATGACCGATGGCAATATGGTTGTTACTGAAAAACCAAAGCAAAGCGATGGTCCGCTTCAATACTGGTCACAGTTGGATCGACACGTCTATGTAAAGGTTGCTGTACTTGCAGCTCTTATCGCCTGGCTGTTCTGGCATGAAATTTATGTACTTTTTTATCAGTGGACACACGACAGCAGTTGGTCACATGGCTTTCTGATCCCGCTTTTCAGTCTCTACCTAGTTAATCAGCGTAAGAAAGAAATATTAAACACCAAGTGCACCGCTAGTATGATCGGGCTTATATGCCTGCTTGGCTGCATAGCCATGTTTCCTCTTAATATTGTTCAGATCAAAATTGGCTATTTGGGATCATTGCTGATCATTGCGACTATCGGCTCTGTTATTCTTTTTGTCGGGGGTTGGGGACTAATACGCTATACCTGGCTTCCTGTGATATACCTGGTTTTCGCGATACCACTTCCTGACAGGCTTTATAAGGCCATAACAATACCGATGCGCATCTGGGCGGCGGATGTTTCTACGGCGGTACTCAATTTGCTGCCGAATATGGAAGCGTCGGCCAACGGCGTTGTAATCGATATCATTTACAAAGGTGTCCCGCTCCAGCCTGCTCTCGACGTAGCCGAGGCTTGCAGCGGAATGCGGCTTTTAATGGCGTTTTTGGCTTTGGGCGTTGCAATGGCTTATCTGCATTATCGCCCTATGTGGCAGAGAATCATTCTTCTGCTCGCTACTGTTCCTATTGCTATATTATGTAATATTATAAGGGTAACTATAACCGCTCTGATCTATGCGCTCTTGGATCCCAAATATGCTCAGGGCATTTATCACGATGCACTGGGAATTGCTATGCTTCCGCTTGCTTTTGCATTATACGGTGGGCTGGCTCTGCTGATGAGCAATCTTTTTGTCGATGAAGAAAGCGAGCCCAAGGCTGACATAATTGTACGCAAAACCGTTTCGGCCGCTGCATCCGGGGATAATGCAAATGGATAAACAACAGCTACGCCCTTATCTCACGCCGTCTTTCCTGACCTGCGCGGTTATCCTATTTATTGCCGCCGCTGGTATGTCGGCGACTACAGCTTTTCTCAAAGTCAAATTCATAAAATTGCCTCTGCCTTTGCGTTTAAGCCTTGACCTCATGAACAAGAACGCACTTGGATCTTATAAGGTAATTAATGAGTCAAAGATAGAAAACAAGGATATCCGCGAGGCGCTTGGTACTGATGATTATGTGCAATGGATCCTTGAGGATGAATCGGTTGACAAGGCCAGTCCCGCGCGCCTGTGTTCGCTTTTTATAACTTTTTACACCGGCACGCCCGACCAGGTGCCCCATGTACCTGAAAAATGTTATACCGGCGGCGGAAGACAGCAACAGCAATTACCTGATGACACGACGTTGAGTGTTAATGTCAATAATGAAAAATTTGCCCTGCCAGTCAGAATGCTACGATTTACTGATCCACGGGCAGCGCATTCCGAGGTGCCGAAAGAGGATGTAACGTACTTCTTTAAGGTCAACGGTAAATATGCTGCCTCACGCGAACCCGCAAGACGGGTGCTTCAGGCAAACTTTTTCAGTAAGTATTCGTATTTCAGCAAAGTCGAATGGAAATTTTTCAACAGGACCGCTGTCGGATTTGTCTATCCCGACAAAAAAGGTTTGGTAATCGCAAGCGAGAAACTTATGAATAAAGTTCTCCCTTTACTTGAAAATAATCATTGGCCTGATTGGAAAGCAGCCAATCAGGATAAGAACTAATTTGGAGTAGGCACCGCATAATGGCAAAAAAAAAGCTCAATAAGAAAGTTGCTATCGTAGGTTCAATATTCCTTGGTCTTGTTGTGATACTCGCAATAGGTGCGATTCTTTACAAGACACAGGGGCCTGAGAAATTCATCAAAGACGGCGATGTGGCGTTGGCCGGCAAAAATTACGAGCTTGCGGTTAAGAAGTATGCGTCAGCGCTGGGCCGTGCCAAGAAAAACGAAGACAAGGTGCCCATTTTATTTAAGCTTGCAGAGGCAAATAAGGCTAACAATGACTGGCAAAAAGTGCTTGGGTGTTATCGCCGCATAATGACGGCCGATACAAGCAATGTTCCAGCCCGTATATATTATCTCGATTATGTTTATGACTCGGCTCAAAACGGGCAGGGCAGCGCCTGGAAAGAGGTGCTGGCGGTATCTGATGACCTGATAAAGCTCAGCCCTCAGGCCAAATTTTACAGGCTCAAAGGTATTGCTCTTGTGGAAATGGTCAGGCGGGGAGAATCTCCGGATCGGGAACAGGCTATATCTGATGCGACAGCCATTCTCCTAGAGGCAAAGAAAAAGGACCCTAAAAATGTTCAGACCATCTGGTATATGGCCCAGGCTGCAATGGAAAAGGGCGATATTCTGGCAACTAAAGGCATGAGCCTGGAAAAAGAAAAGGGCATGCAGCAGGCTCAAGCTATGCTTAAGCAGGCCATAGCCGCAGCGCCAAACGATCCTAATGGTTATATTTACCTGCTTGGCGTACAAAGCAAATCGCTTGCTGATAAAGGCAAAAGTGTCGAGACACTTACAAATGATTATATTGCTCTGACCAAGAAATTTGCCGCAAATGCCGAAGTACTCGCCGCGACAGCAGGACATTATAGTATAACAGGTGATCTCGATAGCGCTTTGAACGCTTCGCTTAAATCAAATCAGCTTGATAAAAAGAATGTATCATACGCTCTTACGACGGCAAGCCTTTATAACATGAAATGCGGTATTTCGGGCGATAGTAAGTTGCGGCAGGCGGCCATCGATATGGCCAATTATGGTTTGTCGCTGCCGGATTCACAAGTAGTTCCGGGCCCTAGAGAATGGAGGGCCAAGATGAACAGGCTAAGCCTGAACACCTTTATAGCGAATTGTTATCTTAACAGTCTCATGGATATGGATGAAAAGGCCGACAAAGCGCAGCGGCAGACATTTATAACCGCTGCGGAAAAGGCGGCCTATGAAATCAACCAGATAATCGGATCCGGGGACGATCCTTTCGTAATGAACATAGAAGGGCTTCTCACTTATGTGAAAGGTGATAAAGCTCTTGGCATAAAGAAAATGTACTCCGCTTATGAAAAGCTCAAGCAGAGCGACACTGGGAATCAGAATACTCAATTGGGAGAACTTTCCTATGCTCTTGCTAAGGCGTATCAGAATACATCCGAGATCGGGTCCAGGCATGAGTTTTTGTATAATGCGCTTTCCCGTGGCAAATACAGGACAAAACCTGAGGCTCTGCTTGAATTTAGTGAGTTGAGTATCAATTTGCGATTTTACGAGGGCGCGATAAATGCCTTGAACATGTATGAAAAGTTTGTCAAACCCACCGTTCGTTCGCAGGTGCTTCGGGCAAGGACACTAATTGCGGCAGGGCAGTTGGATGATGCTGATACATTACTGTCCAAAATCGATTCAAGCGAATTGCAAGTGCTTGCCGTGAAGTTCAATCTGCTTCAGTCAAAGTGCGATCAGGCAATGACCGCCAAACATGCTCAGGCTGCAAAGGATACTGCTGGTGTAGATACCGAGGTCAAGAAGCTCCTTGCGAATCAGGCCAGTATCGCTGAAAAAATAATAACTATAGATCCGAATTCAACATCGATAATCGCTTCACTGGTTGAAAGATTTATTGCCACCGGGCAGATTGATCAGGCCAGGGTTTTTGTAAATCAAGCGGTTTCACGAAATCCTAAAGATACTACATTGCTGATTTACCGGCAATTTCTTTTGGAAAAGGATCCCGCACAGATCACTCAGAAAAGAAGAGCAGAAATCACGGAAGCAATATTCAAGCAGATACCCAGCGAATTACAAAAATCGCTGTCCCTTGCTGATATATATCGCTCAAGACAGGAATACGACAAAGCAATACCTGAGCTTAAAAAAGCATGGGAACTCGATAAGACGAATGTGCAGCTTGTAGGCGTGATCTTTGAAACCGCATTGCAGGCGAAGGATTATAAGCTTGCGGATCAATTTGCCGAGATTGCGAAGCACGATAATATCGACCAATGCCAGGGTAAGCTGTTTATTGCCAGACTTGCGATCGTGCAGAAGGAAAATAAAGATGCGCTTGCCACGCTTGATAGCGTGATCATGGCTCGACCTGTGTGTTCAACTGCTTACTTTCTCCGCAGCACGGCCAATTCCGAACTTGGCAATGAAAAAGAATCTATTGAAGACGCTAAAAAGGCGTGCTCTATAAATCCTTTAGACGGCAGTGCTGCCAAGCAGCTCGCGAATCTGCTTTATCAGCGGGATGTCAAGCTTGGTTCAAGTGTTTCTAACGAGCAACAGACGGAAACACGCGCGGCTATCGAACGGGCTTATCTGCTTAATCCTCGTGAATGGCAGCTGCTGAGTTTTTATGCCGAGTACATAAGCGGTACAGATCCCCAGAAAGCCCTTTCAATAAGACAAAGCCTTCAGACAAATGTCCCAACTATTCAAAATGCCGTGCTTCTAGGCAATATGGCTATGAGAATGGCAGTTGCTGAAAAGAATGAGGCGGCATCAAAAGCTTACCTCGAAATAGCCGGATCTGCTTACGAACAGGGTTACAAAATAGCTCCGGAAAATGGCGAGCTGCTGGTGAATTATGCCCAGTATCTCAGAGTCACCGGTAAAACCCAAAATGCGGCCCAACTTCTGTCAACTGCCAAAAATCCTAATCTTTTATGGCAATATTATCTCAATGCCGGTCAACTTGATAAGGCTGTGCAGATATTGACTGATCTTTATAATAAAGAACCCAAAAACCCGCTCTATCTCCGTGGCCTGCTCGCAACTGCGCAACGGATGAATAATCCTGAAAACGTGCTTAAGTTCAGCCAGGAACTGCTTGCTGTCGAAAATACCAGGGATAACCAGATAACGCAGATTCAATCCCTTTTGGAAGTGGGCATGATCCCACAGGCTCAGAAACAGCTTTCGGCTTTTCGTGAGAAGAATCCCAATGACACCTCCGGCCTACTTCTTGAGGCTTATGTTCTGTCAAGAAAAGGTGAATACCCAAGGTCTCTCGAATTGCTAAACAAAAATCTTTCTCTCAATGATTCAGATATCAAGGCGTGGAGACTCCGAGGCCTGATCTATTTCATGCAAGGGAAATATGACGATGCCATAAACGACTTGCAAAAAGCCAAAAATCTTGGGGCAAACACTCGTATCAGGTTGGAATTGGCTAAGGCGTTTTTCAGAGCGAAGCGCACCGAAGATGCGATAAATGAACTTATCCTGGCCATAAAAGAAGATGAGGACAACAGCGAACCCAGGCAGATGCTTGAATCCCTATACGTACAGCTTGGCCGAAAGGACGCTCTCAAGAAATTCTATCAGGACACAATCGCCAAATTTCCTGAAAACGTTTTCTGGTATAACCAGGCTGGAATGTTCTACCTCAGGCAAAACGATTCCGCCAAGGCTACCCAGCTATTCGCAGACGCATGGACGATTACACAAAAACCCGAAAACAAGAATAGCATGACAGTAAGCGCGGGACGCGCCTCGCTTGATGGATATTTGCAGGCCATGATCCTTGCCAAACAGTATGATCAGGTTATTGCAACCGGCGCAAAATATGTGGATACCGCCTATGCTCCAATAGCATTGGCCAGGATGGCAGATGCCAAATCCAAGGTCAACGACAATAAAGCGGCTCTTGATCTTTACAGGAGAGCACTGGATAAATCGGAATCTGATGACGGCATGCTCATTGAAGTTATTTCAAGGATGGCATCTGTTGTCGGCAAGGATCAGGCTATTGCATGGTGTGACCAGCAACTCAAGGAGACCCCTGATTCGGCTGTGCTTAATTTCGCAATGGCCAATCTTGCTAAAGTCAATTCTGAGTATAATAAAGCCCTTACTCATATCAATAAGGTTCTCACTATCCTTGGTGAAAAAAGCCCGGTATACAATAACATGCTCGACCAGAAGCAAAACATTCTTACCTCTGCATACACCAAGACCAAGGATAAGGTATATCTAACTCAGGCGATCGCGATTTATGAAAATATGATAAAAGCATCACACGAGCCACAGGTGAGCGCTCTGAACAATCTTGCTTACCTTCTGGCTAGTAGTACTGATAATTTTAATGAGGCAGCTGCGTATGCTCAAAAAGCGTACGAGGCCCAGCCCACCAATCCCAATATTCTTGATACCTATGCTTACACGCTGCTCAAGAAGGGCGATTATTCCAAGGCTGGGGAATATGTGGCTATAAGTCTGCAGATGTTTGAGCAATCATCTGTTGCCGCACCCGCCGAAGTTTACGAGCACCTGGGAATGATAAAAAGCAAGCTTAACAAAAAGGCTGAGGCAGTAACTGCATACAAGCAGGCTCTTGAATTAGGCGATCAGTCACTTGCTGATATTGATAAAGACCGTATTCGCAAAGAAATTGAAATGCTTAAGTAATCAGCTTTCAATGAAGTTATAAGAGGATAAAGATGACCGAACAGACGACAACGCAAATCAATAAAGTGGTTCGCAGCACCGCAGGGCGACCGGCTATGCCGGCTCAGATGATGAATTCCCTTACGCCAAAGGAGATAATGGCGATTCTCCGCAGGCATGTGCTTTTGATCATAATGACTACCATCGGCGGCCTGATCCTCGGAGGAGCCGCATGGGCACTGCTTTTTATTTATGCCCCCAAATTCACAGCCTCTGGGTTTATTGAGGTTTACGCTCCGACAAAAAGCGACCCATGGACCTTCAATTCGCAGATCGCTCCCAAAGATATCCTGTACCAGGCTCGTATGAATAAGGCCATCCTTATCAAGCAGCAAAGCACGTTGGAAGACCTGCTCAAACGAGATGCAGTAAAGGATACAACATGGTACAAAAGCACAGATAACCTCACCGATGCAATTGATAATTTAAAGAATAATCTTGATGTATCGGCGCAAAGGGATAGCGATTATGTGAGTGTCTCGATGACCTGCTCCAATCCTAAGGAAGCGCAGCTTATTGTTAATGAACTCATGACGCTGTTCTACCGAGGCCAGCAGACCGGTGCAAATAACGAAATTACCGACAGGCTCTCTCAATTACGCAAGCAGGAAACTTCTATTCAAAGTGATCTAAAACTCGCGGAAGATTCTCTGGAAAATTTGCGTGTTGCAGCGGCAGATCTTGGCATTATGGGAATGTCTAATGTCAGGGGGGAAAATGATCGCCAGACAGTTACATTAACACTTAATGACTTAACGATTCAGCGGGATAAACTTCATACTGATATCACTCAGATGGAGGCGAATATGGGAACTTTGGAGGAATTGGCCAAAGGACCCATTGGTGTTCAGATACAAAACATGGTCGAATCCGATCCTATCATGATTAACCTTGGCGAGAGGCGTTCTCTTCTTGAATCCGACCTCGCTCGTAAACTCACAAGGTTTGGAGCCAATCACCGCGAAGTTCGCCAGACCCGTGAGTCAATTAAGCAGACTGTGGAGGAACGTAACGCCAGACAGCTGCTGATTTCCGAGCAGACAAGGCAGGCAAACTGGAAGAACGCACAGGATCAGCTTGTTTATATGAAGAGTAAGCTGGCTGAACTGGAAAATTTAAGGCAGGCAGCCGAAGCCAAGCAGAAAGACCTCGACAGAAGACAGGCTGAATACGAATCTAAGCTTAAGATCAGGGATGAACGCATTGAAATGCTTTCGTCTATAAAAACGCAGATTGAAAAAGTAAACGCTCAGCTTGGTGATCCGGAATCACCAAAGATCAGGATCGCCGGTTTGGCTCCGGAGCCATTGGAAGTAAGTTCGCCAAAATGGCTGCTTTACTTTGCCGCAGGCCCTATGCTCGGTATGCTCCTTGGTATCGCGCTGGCATTCATGCTTGAGCTGCTCAATGATATAGTCCGCACGCCAAGTGATGTCAGCAAATATCTTAGAATTTCTCTGCTTGGTATGATACCTGATGCAAGTGAGGACGATCTCGTTGAAGGCGTGGACATGGTCAACGTAGTCAGGCAGGCGCCTTATTCAATAACGAGCGAATGCTACAGGCGATTCCGAACTAATTTGCGGCTCTCCGGCTCCGCAGATTCGCTCCGCAGCATACTCGTTACCAGCGGTTCACAGAATGAAGGCAAGACTTCGACTTCATTGAACCTCGCCGCGACATTTGTAGCAGAGGAAAAGAAAGTCGTCTTCGTGGATACCAACTTCAGGAAACCTGTTTCTCAGCAACTTTTCCCGGTCGAGCCTTCGCAGGAGTATACCGGTGCGGGCCTTAGCAGCTTTCTTATGGGCAGAGTGCAGGTGGATGAGATAATCAGGTCCAGTGGTCTTGAAGGCCTTGATGTTATAGATTGCGGTCAGGCTCCGCTTAATCCAGCCGAAATGCTGGCTTCAAGCAAAATGAGAGCGCTTCTCGATGAGCTTCGAAAGAGATATGACCACGTCATTCTCGATGGTGCGCCTGTGCTGCTCGTCAGCGACGCGAAGATGCTTGCCTCCATGGCGGATTCGACGGTTGTCGTCTTTAATGCTTCGGTAACAAAACGCGGTGCAGCCATAAGGACGCTGCGTGAACTTAACGAATGTAATGCCAATATCAGCGGCTCTGTCCTGATGGGTGTAAAGGCTCTCAAGGGCGGCTATTTCCAGGAAATGTTTGATTCGTACCGTGAATACACAAGAACGCAGTTGGCGCATACGATCTAAGAAAGGTGGGGCAATGGAGAAATTTCTTGTAACCGGAGGAGCCGGCTTTATCGGCTCAAATATCGCAAGGAAACTTGTGAGCCAGGGATGCTTTGTTCGCGTCCTTGACAATCTCAGTACCGGCAAGCTCTCGAATATTGCCGATATACGCGACAAGATCGAGTTCATCCAGGCCGATATGGGCGATACAAATGTCGCAGC
>Ga0079306_1001070_pt1 | contig 20231 bp, 13 predicted proteins | sample Methanotroph_Enr_FD_79181 | JGI IMG/M metagenome (GOLD analysis project Ga0079306, IMG submission 79181) | Enriched soil microbial communities from Old Woman Creek wetland in Ohio, USA - Methanotroph_Enrichment_5 | ecosystem: Environmental > Terrestrial > Soil > Wetlands | place: USA: Ohio...
AAAAATATTATTTCAGCTGGTTAGGGCGGTCCCGAGAGAGAATGGATTCGGGATTAATCCGTAGGTCGTTCCCGAATCGCTTCGCTCTCGGGACAAGTCCTACCTGAGGAGCTTAAAAGGCTGTCCCGATCGTGATCGGGATGGCTTTTTTTGTTTTCACAACTAAGAGGGACTATGTACAAAATAACCGGTTGTTCAATTTATTAATTGACGCTTTTCATCTTGATAGTGATAAATCGGTTACTTCGATAGAGTCGGTAGGATAAAGAAAGAAAATGTCTGTTTCTTTATAGATACCCAGAATATATAAAAAAAATTGGCTTTTTTATATATATCCGCAGAACGTGAAAAAAATTGGTTTTTTTTTTACATATCCAGGATGTTTGAAAAAGACAATTAATATATGCATGGACTATTTTTTACGGATTATACCAATATTTCTTCAAGTAAATCTTTCCAAATAACAAATCCTTTTCGTTCATCGGAGTAATCATGCACGATGCGTGTAAAGTTTTGTGGCTGGCTTTCTAAAAACGCCTGTCGGCCATCATTTCTTATAATATTGATATCAAGGTCAATTTCCTTCAATTTATTTCGCAATAATGTTATGTCTTTGTGAATATGCCAAATATAGGTGGCTTCTTCTGTGTCAAGTGTTTCCATTACAATATGAAATTGTTCCGCTCCGGATAAAAGAAAAACAAACGAAAAGGGGCTTAATACAAATCGAATCTTTAGTAGGCTATTCGTATGATTATTTGCAAGATATCTAATCTGCCGGTAGTGAAGGAAACTTTTATTTTTTAAAATGTTCTCAAGAAATTCATCATCTGAACCAAATAGTTGGATATTACCATTTTCACCTATTTGGAATTGGGTTATATCAAGCAAGTTCTTTTGAAATTTTGAAATGGGAACTTTCCCAAAATAGGTTTTTGTTACGAACTTAAATTTTACACTCTCAATAATTTCACGATTAAATTTTTCTAAGTCAGATGATTGAGCCATCTGAGAAATGAGCTTATCATTTATGAATTCGGCAAAAATATCTATCTTAACCTGCTTAAAATTAAGCACCTTCGAGAAATAGGGCTTCAAAACTTCAAATTCAGGTCTAATATCATCGTTTTCAATTTCAAATTCAAGCTCCTTATTTATTTCCTTAATGACAAAGCGAAATCCAAATGAACCGTACCTGAATTCTATCTGCTCCAACGAAAGTTTTATCTGTTGTTCAAATATAAAATTCTTTTCTGTCTCTTTATTTTCAATTTGTTGCTCATCAAACAGCGTAGCTTGTTTTTCCAATTTCCGATAATAAGTATTTCTTTTAAGGAATAACTTGTTCAGATAATCAATTTTATAATCCCGGTAATCATAAATTGTTGGTGATATTTCAGACCGTTGTACCCGTCCAATGTATTGAATTAGTTTTCCTTCGAATGAAAAAGGATATACCAGGAATAAGCATTCAGCTTCCTGCAAATCAGTACCCTCGCCAAAATATTGTCCTGTTGTAATTAGTACCTGGTAGTTCCCTTCTTTGAGAATTTTCCATTTCATATTTCTGGAGCTTTCAGAATCTTCGCCACTCAAGGTGACCGTCTCATATTTTTGTTTGAGGTACTGATTAATCGTCTCGATATGTTCCTTCCGTTCTGTGAGGACAACAACCTTTTTCCCTGCAGCGAGTTCCAAAATCAAATCATTGATAATTAATTTGTTTCTGGCGGAATCATGAACCAGCACATTCGATAAGGTTTCGAACCGATCTGTTTTGGAGTTAAATGGTACATCAAGTTCAGTATTTCGAATATTCACAAAAGCTCTTTTATAAGTGGAAACTTCGTTTGTTTTCAATTCGGAAATAACTTCCCCCAAGTGAAAAAAGATCAATTTCCCATCATTATACTTTCGGAAAGGTGTGGCCGTAAAACCATATAAATAGTAGGTGTGAAGCTGGCTGATTGTGCTCCTAAATGTTTCGGCAGGAACGTGATGACACTCATCAACAATGATTGTCCCAAACGTTTTTGACAATTGATTGTCTGGCTTTTCAAGTTCTTTCGACAGGCTTTGAATCAATGCAATGGTTATTTTCTTCCCTGGTTTACCTTTGTCTTGTCCGATCCTTCCTATCTCATTTCTAGGAATTCCAAGAAAAGTTTGTATTCTCTCTATCCACTGGTCTGCCAACTGTTTACGATGCACTACAATTAAGGTGGGCTGCTGTTTTTCGGCTATTATTTTAAGGGCAATCACAGTTTTTCCTGTTCCCGGAGGAGCAACAATAACTCCCATATCTTTTCTTCCGGCAGCTTCAATAGCTGGCTTCTGGTAATCCCGTAACTGGATATCGCATGTAAATGAGACCAGGTTTAACTTTTTTCGTTCATCCTTAAATTCGTATTCTATTTTGCTCTCCCTGCAAAACCTAAGCAATTTTCCAATCGAGCCTCTTGGAATAATTACATCTGAATCGGTTTCATCGACACACTTAAAATAATGCGCTGTTCCCCGGGTGTTCTTACCCATTTTCTTTTTAACGATGAATTCCGTATTTAAAAAATTGAATTCATCCTTCAGAAATGAAATAAGCGAAATTGGGAGATTCATCCGGCTGATTTGAACAATATTATTAAGTCTGATGGTTAACTTGCCTGATGAATTTTGTTCGCTTTGAAATTGAGCAGGGATTTGATTTATAGTTATCTCAATTTGGTTATACAACTTATCAAGATCTTGTACTGAGATCCTTTTTATATTTTTAAGAAATCTCCATTGATCGCCGATCGGTCGTAAGGTTTCTATATCAACGAAGCAGCTATTTCCTTGTTCCCAGGTAGGTTTGTAAAAAGGTAAAGCAATAAGATTTCCAAAGCCTTTCCCGGATAAGGAATCCTGGTTTGGGAAAAGCCTGTCGAAACTTGAGCTTTTATCGAAAACGGAAAATATTCCCAATTTTACAAGAAGTGAGACAATAATCTTTCTGCTTTTAACCGCCGGATAAGTTTGATCGAAAAAAATCCAGACATGTCCGCCCTTCCCTGACCGGGAGCGTTCAAGATAGGCCGGAATATTTATTTTATTGCATGAATTTACAAAAACCTTACATTCATTCTCCCATCCGGCTTCGTCAAAATCGGCAGCAATAAACCACGAGGTGTTATCCTTCAATAATGGGTAAATTCCCATCAATTGATCTCCCCGAAGATGCTTTGCGATTTGTTCATCAGAATAGGGCAAGTAACTTTTATCGTTAAAAGTTTGAAAAGTACCTCCTTTCATCCTATGCATACGATATAGATAAGGATCATAATGATATGCAGGCATGTACCCACTTTTACCACCTTTTTCCCAACGAACAGCAAAAACATCATCCCTTCCTTTAAAAAGAGATTTGAATAGAACAATCTGGTCCTTTAAATTCTCATCATTCATGTTTGTAATCCGTAGAAAAATTTTGCCGAAAAAATACAACAAATTTTCAATACTCATTAAAAATAGTGTCACTTAGTTAGGTAATCAAGATTATTACCATAATAATACCAACAAATCGATTATCAAAAGTTACACGAGCAGGGCAAGAGCAAGAAGTTTATTGCCAGAAGTTTAGGAATCAAAAAAATACGGTTAAGGTTTACCTTTCAAAATTAGCCTTGTCTGCTCTTGATATCCAATCCCTGCTGACAATGGATGATCCAATCCTGGAAGGGAAGTTAGTTCCATGCAGGAAATCCGGCCTATAAAGATGATCGTTTCGATCATTTTAAGACTAAACTGGACTACTTGTCAAAGGAGCTTGCGCGTGTTGGAGTAATCAGGCAATTGTTTTGGGAAGAAAGGTTTTTGGCAGCCGAAAAGCATTAGTTACACCAATTGCCGGAACAACCCTTCGAGTTAAAATATTACCGCGAGTTGAAAGCGGCGAAAAACAATCATATATGCACCACCTGAGGTAATTAGAGCAGGGTATAGGTAGCTATCTCAAAAATATCACCCAGATAGAAATCCTGATAATACAGAAGCGGTCCGAATCATGTCAATCAGCTTCAAAATCGCTCAATCGAAATCAAAATAATTATGCTGTAGAAATTATATCCGAACATACGTTATTGAGCAATAATCACTTTAATTCCTAAGCGTTCTAATTCTATTTTCATTTTGGGATCAATACCTGAATCCGTTATTATGGTATTGATTTTTGTTATTGGGGCAATCGATGCAAAACTACGACTATTGAACTTACTTGAATCAAATACAGCAATAACCTCCTTTGAGATTGAAATCATCGTCTGATTCATGCTCGCTTCTTCTAAGTTTGGCGTAGAAACCCCTCTTTCTAAATTGAAACTATCAATGCCCAGAAAAAGCTTATCACAATAAAAATTCTTTAAAAAAGACTCAGCGATCGGTCCTACAAGTGACATGGATTTTTCCCTCAAATATCCTCCCGGAATAATCACAGGGAATCTTTTATATTCATTTAAAACGATAGCAATATTTAAAGCATTGGTTATAATTGAAAGATTTTGAAACTTTTGAAGATTTTTTGCAATTTCTAAGGTTGTTGTTCCTGAGTCAAGAATGATAGTATCATTCTCATTAATCAATGAAGCGGCTGCCCTGCCAATTAACTGTTTTTCTTTATAATTTTTTTGTTGTTTTTCTGTAATTGAATTATCATCACCCATATAACTATAATTCAATCTAATAGCTCCTCCTCTAACGCGCAGCAGAAGATTTTTCTTTTCGAAAAGTTCCAGATCCTTTCGAATCGTAACTTCAGATACATTAAATCGATCACTTACATCTTTAACCCTGATGCTGCCATGTTTTTTTAATTCTTGTAAAATATAATCCCTTCTTTCCGGTGTCATAGCCACTTTAATCATCCGATTTCTTTTTACTCAAAGATAAAACGTAATTCGATACCCTAAAATTAATAGGCTTAGAATGAATACCTCACGCCTAAGTTATTTTGTACTTCTAATAATCTTATATATCAATTCGTTTTTTTACTAATGAAGTACAACAAAACTCTTGCAAATATAAAAATATAAGATGAATACGAGTAGAGGTGTAAGTGGAATTAATTTACAATTAATTCAAACGCCTGTTTTTTAGTTCGTTATACGTTTATGTTGGTTTTTAAATAAATAATAGAAGTATAAAATAGAATTTTGGTTGCAATTTATTTGCACTTATTGAATATTTCATTTCCTTTGCATAAACAATAAAATGAAATAAATACGAATGGATACGAAACATCTAATATATACAAATATCAATTCATAAAATGAATACAAGTAAAAGTGTTATCGAAATTAAAGGGGAATACACCATAAAGGAGATAGCCCAACAGCCAAAGATGTGGGAGAAGACTTTTGAGATAATCCATTCACAACAAAACGAAATAGAAAGGTTTTTTGAAAAATTTTCTGAAAAGGACGTAGACATCATTTTAACAGGAGCAGGGAGTTCTGCATTTATAGGCAATGCCGTTTATGGAGTAAGATTAAAACATCAACAAAAGCAATCACGGGTAGTGCCTACCACCGAATTGATCACTCATCCGGAATACTTTCTTCAGAAAAATAAAACAACCGTATTGGTTTCATTCGCCCGCTCGGGGAATAGCCCTGAAAGTTTGGCGGCAGTTCAAATTGTTGATAATTATTGCCTTGAGTCCTACCATATAATCATTACATGCAATGAAAACGGCGATCTGTATTTAAATACGGATCACGAAAAGGCATTACGGATTCTTCTTCCACCTGAAACGAATGATGTAAGTCTGGTAATGACAAGTAGTTTCTCTTCAATGATGCTCGCTTTTATTTTGATTACTAAAATTGATCAGCTAGGACAGGATAAAAAGAAAATAAAGGAATTGGCGAATTGGGGAAATATAGTCCTGAGTAAATATGAGAGCTTGATTTCAGACATTGCAACGCTTGATTTTAAAAGAGCAGTTTTCTTAGGATCAGGTCCTTTAAAGGGAACAGCCGAAGAAAGTCACCTCAAGCTACAGGAACTTACTGATGGCAAGGTAGTTTGCACCTTCGACTCATTTCTGGGATTCCGTCATGGTCCACGAGCAGTTGTCGATGATCAAACCATATTGGTCTATTTGTTTTCAGATGATCAAAATAGCCGAAAATACGAATATGATTTAGTCAGGCAGATCAACCAAACTAAAAAAGGGATGGCCCAAATAGCTATTTCCCATAAACCTGTATCCATTGATGGGGTAACATTTGATCTCAATGTTTGCTTTGGCGAAGAACATGATTCAGCAGTTGAAATTGAATATTTGTGCATAGCAGAAATATTGCTTTCTCAATTACTCGGTTACTATAAATCACTTAGGCTTGGATTAAATCCGGATAAACCATCGGCATCAGGGACGATTTCAAGAGTAGTGGAAGGTGTGAAAATTTATAATGTTAAGTTTTGAAAGATGTTAAAGACCAATAATAAAGTTCGGGAAAAGTCAGAATTACCTATCACTGAGTATATTTTAAAAAGGATCAAAGAATTACAGCAAGAAGGGCATCCCCCCAGAACACTTTTTGCAGCCTGTCCTAATTCCGTATCTGTGATACAAGCTGCATTGAGGGCAGCAAAACGGAATAATGCTCCAATTAAGTTTGCGGCAACCTTGAACCAGGTCGATAGCGACAAGGGTTATACAGGCTTTAAACAGTCCGATTTTATACGCTACATTGAGAAGGAATGTGAAAAGATAAATTTCGATGGCCCGGTAATCGTTGCGATTGACCATGGTGGCCCATGGCTAAAAGATAAGCAAACTATCGAAAAATGGTCGTTGAAGGATGCGATGGATGGAGTAAAAAAATCTTTTGAAGAAGCAGTATTAGCCGGCTACGATTTAATACATGTCGATCCGACTATTGATATTTACCTGGATAAAAACGAAACTATTTCGATTGAAGTCGTAGTATCACGGACTGTCGAGTTAATTAAACATGTTGAAGATTTTCGGAAAAAAAATAAGATTGCTCCAATTTCATATGAGGTAGGAACAGAAGAGGTTCATGGAGGACTTGCAGATGAAAAAACCTTTGATACATTCCTCCGATTATTAAAGGATGGATTAAAAAAGGCAAATCTTACAGATGTTTGGCCATGTTTTATTGTTGGGAAAGTGGGTACCGATCTTCATACAACAACTTTCGATGCTGATGTTGCGTTTGCTCTTACAAAGAAAGTTAAGCCATTTGGAAGTCTTATAAAAGGACACTATTCGGATGGTGTTACAAATCCGGAAGCATACCCAATTTCAGGAATGGGAGCTGCAAATGTTGGCCCTGAATTTACAATTAGCGAATACGAAGCGTTGATTGAACTGGAAAATATTGAAGTTGGATTATATGAAAAAAACCGAATTGCCCTAAAGTCAAACATTAAGGAATTACTTTGGGTTTCGGTAGTTGAATCCGGCAGATGGTTCAAATGGCTGTCTGATAGTGAAAAGGGACTAGCTTTTGATGAACTCCTACCAGATCGGCAGGAGTGGTTAATTTCAACAGGATGCCGTTATATTTGGCAAAAGCCGGAAGTTGTAGTCTCCAGGTATCGCCTCTATGAAAATCTTAAGTCGAATGGATTTGAAGCAGAAGAAATTGTGCTTTCGAGAATAGAACGAGATATGGATAAATATTTTCGGAGTTTTAATTTGATTGATTTAAATAAGTACTTATGAAAAAAAATAATCTGGATGTGTTAGCTATTGGTGAGTTAAATGTCGATTTAATTCTTAACGGCATTGACGGTTTTGCTGAAATCGGGAAGGAAAAACTTGCCAGTAACATGTCACTTACACTCGGAAGCTCAACAGCTATTTTTGCGGCAAACTTGTCAAGTTTAGGTTCAAAGGTTGGATTTTTAGGAAAGATCGGAAAAGATTCTTTTGGAGAGTTGGTCATTAACAGCCTAATGGAAAGGGGAATCGATACTTCAATGGTGATTGTAGAAGAGGGTATTGCCACGGGTGCAACTATCATACTTAATTATGATGAAGACAGGGCGATGGTAACCCATCCAGGTGCAATGGATTTTCTTACCATTCAGGACATTTCTGATGAACATTTAATGCAGGCAAAACATATTCATTTTTCGTCTATTTTCCTTCAGCCAGGTATCCGGAATGATATCCATAAGCTATTTGCCAGGGCAAAAAAACTTGGTCTTACAACTTCGCTGGATACACAGTGGGATCCTGCGGAAAAATGGGATTTTGATTATAAGTCGATCCTACCAAATGTTGATGTATTTCTTCCAAATGAAACCGAATTGCTACATCTTACTGGCACATCAAAAATTAATGATGCATTTGAAAAGCTTAGGCCATATGCTCAAAATATCGTCGTTAAACGAGGTACCAAAGGTTCCATTTTACATCAAAAAAATGGAGAAATTCTGGAACTACCGGCCTATCTGAATAGATCGGTGGTTGATGCCATTGGAGCTGGAGACAGCTTTAATGCCGGGTTTATTTTCAAGTTTGTAAAAGGCGCGGCACTTCAGGAATGTCAGGACTTTGGAAATCTTACAGGTGCATTAAATACGACATCCGCCGGCGGAACCGGTGCTTTCAGATCGAAATCCCAAATTCGGGAGGTGGCCATAAAAAAATTTAACATTTCAATCGACATTTAACTATGAAGCTTCAGGACAAATTACTAGAGTACAGGAAAAGCGGAAAAGCAATCCTTGCGACTAATTTTTATAATCTGGAAACACTGCAAGGCATTTTACGTGCGGTAAAGGAAGTTCAATCGCCTATCATTTTACAGCTTTCTAAAAGTTCGGTTGAATACATTGGACTTGAGATGGCGGTTGATATGGCCAGGCGTGGAATCAAAGATTACAAAGTAGAAGGATGGCTCCACCTGGATCATGGAGACAGTCCGGTATTAACAAAACGTTGTCTTGAGGCAGGATTTGATTCTGTAATGATTGATGCCAGTGAAAAAAGCTTCGACGAGAATGTAAGGATTACCTCAGAAGTAGTTGGTCAGGCTAAAGAATATGGGGCCCACGTTGAAGCAGAACTGGGATTTGTTGCAAAATTGGGGCAGAGTCAGACAAACAATGTTTTTACTCAACCAGAGGATGCAAAGAGATTTATAGAATTAACAGGAGTGAATTCACTTGCCATCGCAATTGGCTCTGCTCATGGTTTTTATAAAGAAGCTCCTTATCTTCAGATTGAATTATTAGAAAAAATTCATCAGGCGACAACTTCTTCTCTTGTTTTGCATGGGGGTTCCGGAATCCCATCAGAAATGCTTTTAGAGGCCGTTTTGCACGGAATCAGTAAAATCAATTTAGCGACAGAGATTAAGGATGCATTTATGAAAACGCTGAAAACACATTTAGGCACGACTTCAGAAATTGATTTGCGAAAAGTCTTCCCTGTGGCCACCAACTCTGTGACAGAATTAGTAAAGGCTAAACTTTTATTGTTAAAATAGAAAATCAATAAGATGCGAAAATTAATAAAAACCGGATTAATTCTGCAATTCCTGTTCATCGGACTGACAGGATTTGCACAGATTAATTTGGCCAATTACGGCTCGGTTGACCCGTCGATACAGGATGGTAAAAATATATTGCTAAAAGATTATCAACCAAAGTCAATTTACAACATTCCCAAGACAGAAATTACACGTGCCAGGTTTGATGTCATTGATATGCATTCACATGCATATGCAAAAACAGACGCTGAAATAAAAGCCTGGATTAAAACCATGGATGACATGGGGATTAAAAAGACAATCATTTTGACCATGGCAACCGGTGCGAAGTTTGATTCATTAGTTTATATGTATGGTAAATATAATGACAGATTTGAGCTATGGTGTGGATTTGATTATACAGGTTATGACAAACCGGGATTTGGGCCTAACGCAGTAAAGGAGCTCGAACGTTGCTATCGGATGGGAGCAAGAGGCATCGGCGAATTGGGGGATAAAGGCGATGGCCTGTTTTATTCTTCGCCGACGAAAGCGTATGGAATGCATATTGACGACGCACGAATGAAACCACTCCTGGCAAAATGTGCCGAATTACATATGCCGGTTAGTATTCATGTAGCTGATCCTTACTGGATGTACTTGCCAATTGATAATCAGAATGATGGATTAATGAATGCGGCAGAATGGCATATAAATACTGAAAAAGAAGGCAAAATAGGATTCCAGGCTTTAATTAATACTTTGGAGAATGCAGTAAGGGAAAACCCAAAAATAACCTTCATTGCATGCCATCTTGCGAATTGCTGTTTTGACCTTCAAAAAGTGGGCAGCTTATTAAATAAATATCCCAATCTCTATGCGGATATCTCTGCCCGTTATGGCGAAACAGCAACAATCCCCAGGTACATGAAATCATTCTATGAAAAATATCAGGATAGGCTTCTATACGGAACCGATATGGGTATGGATGCGGCTATGTATGAAACTACTTTTAGAATTCTGGAAACCAGGGATGAACATTTTTATAATCCTGAATACAACTATCATTGGTCTTATAGTGGTTTTGATTTGAATAATCCAACTTTGAAAAAGATATACTTTAAGAATGCAAAGAAGATAATCAATGTAAATTAAACTGTATGACTACCATTAAACTCTTAACGATTCAATCTATATTTTTCCTGCTGATTTTATTATGGAGCTGTTCGAATGAGAATGTCATTAAAACGGGCAATCTGCAATTTAACATAAACAATGAAATGCAGACTAAGATAAGTCTGGCTCAATTATCAGGCAATCCTTTAATGTCCGGATATTCAAATTCCGAGTATTTGCTCTCAGGCTTACAAAAAATTAATGATTTCAAACTCGAGTCAGTAAAAAATTCAACGACAAACACTGCGGTTGGCCCTGGCGAGATGTATGAATTTAAAGGACTTTATAAAGAAGGAGATGTTTCAGTCAGAAAAACATTGAGGGTGCGTATGTTCAATAATTTTCCCGGAATGTTGACAACAAAGGTAACCTACGAGAATCTTGGTAAAAGGAATATCCCTGTAGATTCCTGGATAAATAATGAATATCAGCTATTAAGTGATAATGACAGTCCCGCCTTTTGGTCATTTCAGGGAAGTTCGAGTAGTAAAAGAGCCGATTGGGTATTGAAAGTCAATCCAGGTTTTTACCAAAAGAATTATATGGGAATGAATAATTCGGACTATGGAGGAGGTATTCCTGTTACTAGTTTATGGCGGAAAAATGGTGGCATTGCGATCGGGCATTGTGATACTGTTCCCCGGCTTGTTTCTTTGCCGGTTACAATGGGAGAATATGATCAGATGGCAACCATCAAGATTGAAAAAGATTTTCAACAAGAGATATCCTTAGTTCCGGGTGATTCACTGACAACGCTTGAAACTTTTGTGATGGCACAGCATGGAGATTATTTCTTATCGCTTCGGAAATATGCAGATTTCATGTATAAAAAAGGAATATCTCAACCTGAAGATGAAGATTGGGCCTATGAGCCAATGTGGTGTGCCTGGGGCTATGAACGGCATTTCACTGTGGATGAAATCTTAAAAACTCTTCCCAAAGTCAAGGAACTTGGTATTAAATGGGCTGTTATTGATGATGGATATCAGCAAGCTGAAGGGGACTGGGAATTAAACGCAAAGACTTTTCCTTATGGGGAGAAGCAGATGAGAAATCTGGTCACTCAAATACATGATTCAGGACTAAAGGCTCAGATTTGGTGGGCGCCTTTGGCAGCCGATCCCGGAACTAATTACCTCAAAAAACATCCCGGTTCTCTTCTTTTATCTGAAGAAGGAACACCACGGTATATTACATGGTGGGATAGTTACTATTTATCACCCATTGATTCAAGTGTATTGAGCAGCAGTAAAGAACAAGTGATTAAATTCATGAAGGATTATGGATTTGATGGCTTGAAATTGGATGGGCAACACATGAATGCCGTCCCACCCGATTATACACATGGCAAAGATCCTCTGGATGCCGTTCAAAAACTTCCTGATTTTTTTAAAACAATTTACAATACTGCAAAGTCAATCAATCCACATGCAGTGATTCAATATTGTCCCTGTGGTGACTGTGTCTCGTTCTTCAATTTATCATACGCTAATCAAACGGTCGCATCAGATCCCGAAAGTAGCTGGCAGATTCGGTTAAAAGGAAAGACGATAAAAGCAATCGCACCTGGGCTGGCATATTTTGGAGATCATGTCGAACTTAGTGACGATGCGGATGATTTTGCCACATCTTTTGGGATTGGGGCTGTACTTGGTACAAAGTTCACCTGGCCAAAAGATAATCCTATGGTCAAGGACGGGAACTTTTTACTGTCTACTGAACGTGAAAAAATATGGAAACATTGGTTTTCGCTATATAATAAGATGATGCTTTCAAAAGGCATTTACCGGGGAGAATTGTATGATTTAGGTTATGACAAACCAGAAACTCATGTCATCGAAAGTGATCATAGACTTTACTATGCATTTTATGCAAAAAATTGGAATGGAACGGTTGAATTCAGAGGGCTGGACGCTCAAAAATATCGAATTTATGACTATATCAATGAAAAAGATTTGGGAGAAATTGAGGGGCCAACAGGACAATTAAAAATTGATTTTAAGAAATCCTGTCTTGTTAAAGCCATACCGTTCAATAATAATAAATAAATTTTATCAACAAATTAATCTTATGAAAGAATTAGTAATTACATCATTAAAGCGATGGGCCATTGTTTGTTTGGTTCTCTCTTTTCCAGTCTTTCAGCTCTATGCGCAAGATTTGGCTGTTCGCGGCACTGTTCGAAGCGAGCAAAACGAACCGATTCCCGGGGTAAATGTGGTCGTCAAAGGAACAAATCAAGTAGCCATCACTAACAATGATGGGGAATTTAGGATGGATGTCAAATCTACTGAAGCTACATTAACTTTTTCTTTTATCGGTTATAAATCTCAGGATGTTAAGATCGGTGAGAAAAGAATAATTAATGTTGTTCTTCATGAAGAATCAACAGATATTGATGAAGTGGTTGTAATGGGATATAGTGATAAGAAAAAAAATGAAATCACCAGTGCCGTAACAACAGTATCAGCAGATAAACTTAAAGATGTAACTTCAAGTAATATTGGAGCGATGCTTCAGGGTAAAGTTGCCGGATTACAAGTTATTAATAGTTCTGGGCAGCCTGGTTCTGAACCGGATGTCAGGATTAGGGGAATATCTTCAATGAGCGCCCCTCAGGGACCACTATACGTTGTTGATGGAATTATTGGTGGGAGTTTTGATCCTAATGATGTTGAAAGCATGACTGTTTTAAAAGATGCAGGTGCAACCGGAATGTATGGTTCACAAGCAAATGGCGGGGTCATTGTTGTTACAACGAAGAGCGCTTCGAAAAATAATTCAACAGTAAACGCTAAAGTTGTAACAGGAGTGCGAATAGCTGATCATGGGAATGTTAACATGATGGATAGTAGAACTTTATATAATTATCAACGTGAATTGTATCGTGATTCTAAACTATTTGTTATTGATGACAGTAAATTTTTACAAGTGCGCCCATCGTCAATTTTAGATATGAATACAAACTGGTTAAAGGAAACATTCAAACCAGCGTTTATCCAAAACTATTATCTTTCGACTGCCGGAAAGGTTAACAAATTGTCGTTCTATCTGGGCGGGAGTTTTTATGATGAAGGTGGAACTTTTATTAATACCGATTTCAAACGGATTAATTTACGCGCGAATACTACTTATCAAATTTCGGAATCCGTATCGATAAAAAATAATATCAATATAAGCGGATCGAAGTCAAGAAGCGCTGACTATATGAACATTTATTATGCCTATGTCAATATGCCCTGGGATTCACCTTATGATGCTAAAGGTAACCCAATGAGTTTTAAAGAAGCTTCAGGTATTTGGTCAAAAGATAAAATTAATCCGATTCAGGCTGCAAATAATTCTGATTTATCCAATCGCAATTTTAATGTCGATTATGATTTTGACTTAAATGTTAAGCTACTGGATTGGCTCAATTTTAGCAGTTCAAACCGGTTGAGCGCTTCTACGGGGATGGACAAACAGTATTATGCTAAAAATGCCGATAACCTTTCTTATTATGGTAACGGATATGTCAGCTCTACTTCCAATTTGGGATATGGTGGGATCAGCACCAATTTATTCAAATTACGTCTGCAAAAGAAAGAAAATTCGTTTAGCGGATTGGTTGGTTTTGAAGTGCAAAGAAATGATAACGATTATATCACCGGATCAGGTCAGGGAATACCAGAAGGATTACAAGCCCCATCAGTTGCCTCTTCAAATTTTATCATCAGAGGGGCTCCCGGACATACTGTAATGCAATCGCTAATATCACAAGCCAACTATTCTAATAAGAATAAATACTTTTTAACGGGTTCGTATCGTATTGATCAATCTTCTGCATTCAGTCCTGAAAATCGTACAGCGTACTTTCCAAGTTTGTCAGGAGCTTGGTTAATCAGTTCAGAGGATTTTATGAAGAACTCCCCAATGGTTAACAACTTAAAACTGAAGGCAAGCTGGGGAAAAACAGGAATGAAGGATATTGGTGCCTCAAAATATTTAGAGCAATTTGCCTTTACAACTCAAATTGATGGTCAGGTAGCTGCAGTACCTTTTCAACTTGCTAATCCAAGTCTTACCTGGGAACAAACTACCCAAGTAAACTTAGGCCTGGATTTGAGTCTTTTCAAACGTATCAATATTTCCATTGACGCTTACCATAACCTTACCGACAATTTACTTGTTTACCGCGATTTGCCACCTTCAGGTGGATTTAGCAAACAATGGCAGAATGTTGGTTCTGTATTAAATAAAGGTATTGAATTAAATATTTCTACAACAAATATTAAAACTGAAAAGGTCACCTGGACAACTGATTTTAATATTAGCTTCAATAAAAATACCCTTTCCGGTTTTGGGAACGATACGATCCTGAATGCAAATAACTATGGTATTACCCAGATTTATCACGATGGTGGCTCTCTTTATACCTGGTACGCAAAAGAATACTCCGGAATAGATCCTCAGAACGGCTCAATGCTTTGGGTTGGCAAAGATGGAAATACTACTCATGATTACCAAAGTGCCCGTAAAGTTGAAGCCGGCAGTCCAATTCCTAAAATTGAAGGAGGTTTCTCTTCTAATTTAAAATATTCCAATTGGACCTTTAGTGTCAATTGTTCTTTTGCTACCGGAAACAAGATTTATAATTATTTCAGGCGTTATGTTGACAGTGATCTTCAGGATGCACAGTTCAATGTTCTAATGCCCAGAGATGACTGGAGTTTGTGGCAAAAACCCGGAGATAATGCAAATCATCCTCTACCACAAAATGCCATAAATTCATTCGACCCATCAACCCGTTATATTGAAGACGGAAGTTATTTGAAGATTCGGAATGTTACACTAACGTATAATCTTCCTAAGGAAGTCATTAAAAAAATGAAAATGAGTGATGTTTCTCTTTCTCTGGGCGCCGATAACGTAGTTACGTTTACCAGATTCTGGGGGCAAGATCCGGAGGTATCTATCAACCCTCTGAATGGATTGCCAGGATATGCTGAATTTAAATATCCCAACAGCAGACAGTTTGTATTGGGCCTGAATATTTATTTCTAAAATTTATCTAACATGAAAATAATATTAAAAACTATCAGCATTATTGCTGTGACAATCAGTTTTTCCGGTTGTGATTTAAATGTCGTGCCTAGTGATGCCATGACGGGCGCCCAAATTACAACTACTTCAGACGGTTTAACAAGTCTTGTTAATGGTAGTTATGCTCTATTTAAAGATTTTCCGGATCCAAATTCAACAAACAACTGGTATCTCAGACAATATTTTCAATTAAGTGATTTTGCAAGTGATGATGAGGTTTGTGGTTATAAGTCGGAAGATGATTTGACAAATAGTTTCAGGTATAACGATCGTTCATCAGAAAAAACCAATATCAACAGCTTTTGGCAAGTATCCTATAAAGTTATTTATGGAGCAAATGTTTCAATTGAAATGGCTGATCGAAAAGGAGATGACCAATTATCAAATCAATTAAAAGGCGAAAGCTATTTTCTTCGTGCGTTTGCCACTGAAGGGTTAGTTAATTTATTTGCAAAACCATATTCTGCAGCGAATGCCTCTTCTCCTGGCGTCGTTTTAAGATATGATGCTTTAGATACGCATCCTAAAGTACGCGCTACGATTAGTGAAACTTACGCTTATATTATTAGCAGCTTAAAACAGGCAGCTTCATTGATGAGTGAAGATATTCCCGCTGAGCGACAAAATAAAGGATTTGCGTCAAAATATGCAGCATGGGCTTTACTTTCAAGAACTTATTTATATATGGCTGATTATTCGAATGCCAAAACCTATGCCGATTCGGTCATCAATTCCGGAGTATATTCACTGGAAACAGCTGACTCTTATCCTGGCTATTTTGCCAATGCAAAAAATTCAAGTGAAACAATTTGGTGCATCCCATTTCTGCCGGTTGACGATAAATTATCGGCTTCTGTAGCTTCAATGATTTATAATGGCTCAAGTTGTTGGGGCGAAGAAGGCGCAAGTCTTTCCTTATTGAAAGCCATGGGAATTGGAACTGACCTTCAATATGTTGATCAAAGATGGTCTTATATCAACACTCAGGATCCAGGACTAAAAAATGGTGTTCCGATCTATTATATTGGAAAATTTTCAGGACAGGATAATAGTGCAACACTAAGTTCTCCTGTCATGTTAAGATTGGCAGAATTATATCTTAACAGAGCAGAAGCATCCGCTCACCTGGGACAAATTAATAATGCTATTGCTGATTTAAACACGATCCGTGAAAACAGAATGATTCCCGGAAACTATGGAATCATGGAAGATTTTCTATATAATGTAACCAGAGATAAAATTGCCAGTAATAATATCCTGGATATCGTTTTAAAGGAAAGAAGAATTGAACTTGCTTTTGAAGGACAAAGAATCTTTGATTTAAAAAGAAATGGCAAAGAACTAGTTCGAAATTATTGGGGATATCATCTCGATAATTATAATGGGATTCCCACTTCTTCTGAACCCGGTTTGAATGCACCCGGAGTAGTAATTCCTGCAAATGACCCACGTATGCAATATCCTATACCCAGCAGTGAGTTGAGTACGAATAATCTCGTTGTTCCTAACTAAAAAATGATCATTTTATGAAAACAATAAAATTAATTTCAATAGGTCTTCTATCCATGCTATTCCTTACTATTTATTCATGTAGTAAAGAAGGTAAATATGCTTTACAGGATCCTCCCCCACTCGATTTTCATGTCAATGTAGATGGACTTGCCATTTCTTTTATTAACAATGCTAAGGGAGCAACTGACGTTTCCTGGGATTTTGGAGATAAAAAAGGACCAATGTCGGGAGACTCTGTTGTTCATCAATATACTTCAATTGGTAATTATTTGATTTCTATGTCTGCAACTGTCAATGGTCAGCAATTTACTTATCATAAAGTATTAAGGGTAGATAAACCTTCATCCATAAATCTTCAGGATGATTCATTTGATGATTGGAATAGCGTGACTTATCCGGATTTCGAACTATATGGCAAAGCAGATGTACTCGGCGGTAAAGTTGATTATGATGCAAATAACGTCTATTTCTATGTTGAATTCAATGCTGTCACAGGAGCTGATATAGATAATCATATCTTTGGAATATATATGGATACAGACAATTCTCCAACGACTGGATTCTCGATGAAAGGGATGGGAGTTGATTATGCTATTGAAGGAAATATGAAAGCCGGTAATATATGGCCTTCAAAAGTTGATCTGATCAATGGCAGTTCAGGGTGGCCATTTGTTGAATATAATCCTAAAATTCCTATCTTGCCGGGTACCATTAAAGAAGTAAATGGCGTTGTTAAGATGGAATTTGGAATATCAAGGCAAACATATAAAATCGAAAATGATGCTTTCCAATTTTATTTTGCAATCATGAATTCTGACTGGTCAGATATAGGGACTCTTGTTACAGTTGACCATAGTGATGTAATTGTAATTAAGATGAACAAACAATAAAAATCTGGTCAAATCTATTGAATTAGGAGGATGTGCATTGTAATATCCTCCTAATTAATATTTCACCATATATCTTACTGAAAATATTTAAAGAGACCTCTTTTCAGAATTGAAAATCGGGAAACAATATTGAACAAATTGAAAATAAAATGAAAAATAAATTATGGCTGATATATGCCATTGTAACGACTATTACATGGGGAATATGGGGAGCTTTTATTGAAATTCCCGAAAAAGCAGGATTTCCGGCAACATTAGGTTATTCTATTTGGGCCCTGACGATGATCCCATGTGCATTAATTGCTTTAAAATTTATAAATTTCAGATTAGAGGTTGATAAAAAATCAATATTCTGGGGGGTGCTTATTGGATTTACCGGAGCAGGCGGACAACTTATCCTGTTTGAAGCATTGAAAGAGGGACCAGCTTATATCATTTTCCCTATCGTTTCGTTATATCCGGTTGTAACAATAGGATTATCAGTATGGGGTTTAAAAGAAAGAGCAAATAAAAGAAGTTGGACTGGTATTATTCTTGCCTTAATTGCCATCTTCCTGCTTTCATATATGAAGCCGGAGAACTCAGATGTAAAAGGATTTTTATGGTTAGGATTATCTGTTTTGGTTTTTATCATGTGGGGAGCCCAGGGGTACTTTATGAAAATCGCAAACAATAGCATGTCGGCCGAGGGTATTTTTACTTATATGTCGATTTCCGGTATTCTTCTGATTCCTTTTGCGCTCTGGATGACTGATTTCAATCAGAATATCAATTGGGGCTTCAAAGGTCCCTATTTAGCAGCGATGATACAGGTATTAAATGCAGTCGGTGCTCTTACGCTCGTTTACGCCATGCGCTACGGAAAAGCTATCGTTGTATCTCCGATGACTTCTCTATCTCCAATGATTACAATTGTATTATCATTAATAATCTATGCGGTTATGCCAAATCCTGCCATGATTATTGGATTTGGATTTGCCCTGGTAGCGATTTATTTATTTTCAACGTAAGAATTCGTTTTTGCGATTATTAATGATTGGATATTCCGGCGATATTGACCGCCCTAAGGAATGCAAGAATAAATCCTCTCAATTAATGCTATTCCCAACTAAATCACTCCGTTAATCTCTTTTTTATTTTCCTCCTCCATTTCTCTTTCCCTAATTTCATTATTCAATTTATCTAAATAAGTTATTGAAATATATCCTTCCCGGACTTCCATGGTTATCTTTTTTTTGTTTTATCCTCTCCGAAAACCGATGGGATTGGTCAAAAAACGAATTAAATATTAATCGCCCTACTTGTCCATTAAGAGCTTTTTCACAACATCATCATAATAGGGTTTTTCTTTAAGGCTTGAATGAGAACCAGGGAAATAGAGAATATCCACTTCGATAAAATTGGGAAAGTCGAAATCACGCATTACTACGGCACAACGCATATCATTGGAAAGTCGCGTATTGTCAATCATAGGAAACTGAAAATAATCTATTGTGAATTCCTGAGTTACCATGTTTATAAACTTATCGTTGACAGAAGTCTCAATATCCAGCCTCACATTAACAGTTTTTTCATCCACATTAAATCCCGTGGCTTTTAGAAATATGACTCTTTTATAAACCCTATTTGTGTTTCCAGCTTTGATCGTATCATAAAACACCTTGGAATCTTTCCAATCCATGACAAAATCCTGGGAAAGTCCTGGTTTATACTTGATCGAATCAGGTGGAAAAGTAACAAACATCGTCTCCCTGGTAGCAGCGCCTTCGAGGCTCGAAATTTGCTTTGAAATAACATCGCCCGCCATTTTATACAACCGCTTCCGGTATTCTGCTCTGAGCTGGATGTTTTTTTCAGCGGCGATTTGCCTGTCCATGTAAACAAAAAGGGGCATGAGGTTGAGCGATTCATGGAAATTATAAGCCAGCAGTTCGAGTTGCAGGATATTTTCATCCAATGAATGGGAATCTTTGAGAATGGTACCAAGAATCGAGTTGAACATATCTTTCCTCAGGGCGCTTTCTGATTGTTCCCGACTGCTCATCAATTGAGTATAGAGACTTATTTTGGCTTCATTGTTCTGTTT
>Ga0079306_1001073_pt1 | contig 20175 bp, 17 predicted proteins | sample Methanotroph_Enr_FD_79181 | JGI IMG/M metagenome (GOLD analysis project Ga0079306, IMG submission 79181) | Enriched soil microbial communities from Old Woman Creek wetland in Ohio, USA - Methanotroph_Enrichment_5 | ecosystem: Environmental > Terrestrial > Soil > Wetlands | place: USA: Ohio...
CATCATGCGTCTTGAGATCCTTGTATTCGCGTGCATCATAATCATCGACGATGACTTGCTCGATATCCTCGATGGCGTGTTGGCGTTCGAGTTTATCGAAGATCGAGATGGCTTTGATAATTTTCTTTTCGCCGAGATGCTTAACAGCTTTTTCGAGTTCTTTGTCAATAACGTAAAGCGGGATAACCCGTTTCGGTTTGCCGATTTCTTTGGCAATCTTGACTTGGAATGCGCAGAGCTTTTTGATAGCTTCGTGACCGAACATTAAGGCTTCGAGCATATCGGCTTCGGTGACTTCGGCGGCTCCCGCTTCCACCATGTTGATGGCTTCGGCAGTACCGGCGACGGCGAGGTCAATATCACTGAGGGCTTTTTCGGCAACGCTTGGATTGATGATGAATTTACCGTCGACACGGCCGACGTAAACGCCAGCGATTGGGCCATCAAACGGGATATCGCTGATGCATAAAGCAACCGATGAACCGAACATGGCGGTCATTTCTGGAGTGACATCTTGGTCAACGCTCATAATGCTGTTGACGACTTGGACTTCATTGCGGAAACCTTCGGCGAATAATGGGCGTAACGGACGGTCAATTAAGCGGGCAGCCAACGTGGCGTGTTCGCCAGGACGGCCTTCGCGTCTGAGGAAGGATCCCGGAATTTTTCCGACGGAATAAGCTTTCTCATCATAAACTACGGTTAATGGGAAGAAATCGCCTTCTTTTGGCTGTTTGCTTCCGACGACGGTGGATAAAACTGCGGTGTCATTCAAACGGACAAGGACAGCCCCGTCAGCCTGTTTGGCGATCTCGCCGGATTCGACGATCAGTTTTTTCCCTTCAAACTCTAATTCGAATACTGATTTGGACATAAATTACCTCTTTCTCTCTTTGTTTTTTTATGAACGCGCTCATTATAGCATATACTATGTATCGGGACTACAAAAAAGACGGAAATCAGCGATTCCCGTCTGGTCAAAAACTTTGAATTTACTTAACGGTGACGATGTCGGTGACAATCTTCACCATCTGTTTCATTTGATTGACGCTGACGTACTCAAATTTGCCATGGCCGTTATAGGCACCGGTCCCGAGGTTTGGTGTGAGTAATCCGCGATAAGCCAGAACGGCGCCGTCGGTACCGCCACGAATCGGGTGGGCCGTGACTTTAATGCCAAGATTTTCATAGGATTTAAATGCCCGGTTAAGGACTGTCGGTTCCTTCGAAATCAGAGGCCCCATATTGCGATATCCGTCTTTTAATTCAACGATAAGTGTCTTTGGTCCATAACGGGTATTTATAAGATTGGCAGCCTCAAAGAATGAGGCTTTCTGCTGTTCGAGTTTTTCCAAATCATGATTTCGTATGATGTAATGCATGACCGTTTTTTCGATATTGCCTTGTATCCCAAGTAAGTGATTAAAACCCTCATAGTTTTCGGTGAGAGATGGTCTTAATTTAGGTGGCAAAAGCTCATTGAATTCATAAGCGACAAGAATGGCGTTTACCATTTTATCCTTGGCATATCCCGGGTGGATTGAGACGCCGTTGACTGTCACAACCGCACTTGCGGCATTGAAGTTTTCGAAGTTAATAACATCGGCTTGGCCACCATCGACAGTGTATGCGTAGTCGGCAGCAAAACCTTTAACGTCAAAATTTTCGACACCCCGTCCTACTTCTTCGTCGGGGGTAATCGCAATTTGGATTTTTCCGTGTTTGACTTCCGGATTTTTAAGCAGAAATTCGACAGTCGTCAAGATGATGGCGATGCCCGCTTTGTCGTCTCCGCCGAGCAGCGTGGTTCCATCGGTGACGATAAGGTCTTCGCCGATATTAGTAAGCAAAGATGGAAAACTGGTGGGATCAAGCACGATACCTAGTGATTTGTTTAAGATAATCTTTTTTCCATCGTAAGATTTAATGAGCCGTGGCTTAACATCTTTGCCGCTCATTTCCATCGCGGTATCCATATGCGCAATCAAACCAATGACTGGGGAATGCGTTTTGACGTTACTTGGTAAAGTCGCGTAAACGATGCCCTTTCGCGACAAGCGAACGTTTGCTAATCCTAAGTTGTTCATTTCCTTGACTAACTCTTGTGCTAAGACCAATTGCTTTTTCGTGCTCGGCGCAGTCGAGCTGGTATCGCTGCTTTGAGTGTCAAAACTGACATAATGAAGAAATCTTTCTAATACTTCCATATTTATCACCTTCCAAAGAATATAGCATAAAAAGGCATAAAAAAACCACTCCAATGAGTGGTTCTTTGAATTTATTTACGGAGTTGTAAAGATTCGATGAGAGCAAGGTAAGCTGGACGATCGTTCGTCTCAAGATAGACGAGCAAACCTTTCCGCTTGCCAACAAGGACCATCAATCCGCGACGGGCGTGGTGATCTTTTGGGTGGCTCTTCATGTGAGCAGTCAATTCGTTAATTTGAGTCGTGAGCAAGGCGATTTGAACTTGGGTTGAGCCAGTGTTCTTTTCGCTGCCACCGTACTTTTTGACGAGATCGGCTACTTGGGCTTTTTTGAGTGCCATAGAATTTCCTCCTTCTTGGAAACTTAGCTTATTCAATGAGAGGCGTCGGAGTGTCGCACTTCAGAGAATAAGTCGCTCATATAATATATCGTTTGAGTCACGATAATGCAACTAATTTAGTCATTTAACAAACAAAAAAGGCGGAAAATGCAAAGAAAAGCGTTATTCTGATGCTTTAGCCGCCAGTTTTTTTGTCTGTTCGGCATCTGCTTTAATTTGCTTCTTCAGATCCTTGGTCGAGGGAAACTTAATGTCTCCACGTAGAAAGTGAAGGAACTCGACTGAAATCTTTTTCTTATAGATAGCATGGTGAAAATGTAAAATGTAGGTCTCGACAATGGGCTTCGGCAGTTCGTTGATTGTCGGATGCGTTCCAACATAGGTAACTCCGAGGTAGGTTTTGTGTTTTATAATGACGCGCGTTGCATAAACACCAGATAAGGGGATGACATAAGGCGCTGCCAGGTCCAAATTGGCAGTTGGAAAGCCAATTTTTCTTCCGTTTCCAAGTCCCTTGACAACCGTGCCCGATAACCGATACGGATGACCAAGAAGACGCTTAGCTTCATTAACTTTGCCAGCCTGAATCAATGATACGATGTTTCTGGATGCCACTTTGGCATTATCGATTTCGACTTCGCGGACAATAAAGGTATCAAATCGGGCATCTTGTGATTTCTTAAGAAATTCCGGATCGCCTTTTGCTAATTGACCAAAACGGTAGTCAGGGCCGCAATAAACGCTGACGGGATTCAAGCGATTTAATTCTTCGATAAATTGCAATGAATTAAGTGCGGCAAAAGGTGGATTGAAGTTGGCAACGAGCAAAAGACTGACACCCAAATTGTCAAATATGGCCGCACGGTCTTCAATTGAACTCAGCACTTCTTCAGCTTGATTTAAGCCAAGTATATAGCGAGGAGAATGGTCAAACGTTAAAACAGCCACTTTGTTTCCTGAACGGATGGCTTCTTTGACAATGGCTTGGTGCCCAACGTGAACGCCATCAAAATAGCCGAGGCACAGAACCGTATGAGCCGGAAGAGGCGGAAACTTAGATATATCTCCAAAAATCGTTTTCATCTTTACTCCTAAAACAAACCACGCAGGGAACGGTAAACACCGTTCTCGTCAATTTCATAAACGGCGAGGACTTCATCATGGTCATCAATGACAAGTAAACGAGTGCCTTGTAGGAAAGCAAAAGGTTTTCCGTCTTTAATGCGTTTGACATCATCACCTTTAACGACAACTTTTTCCATAAAATCAAGGGCGCTACGAACACTGATCAAATCTTTTTCAGAAACATACTTTAGGGCATGCGCATTATTCAAAGAATAAGGACCAACAGAAGTTCTCTCAAGCATGGTCAGGTGCCCGACAGTACCAAGTTTAGCTGCAATATCCTCGCCTAAAGTGCGAATATAAGTCCCCTTAGAACAACGTACTTCAATCGTGATTTCTTCTTTCGAAAAGGCCTTAAGTTTAATGGAAATAATGCGGATTTGCCGGGGTTTTCTCTCGATTTCTTTGCCTTCCCTAGCCATCTTGTAAAGTGGCACACCATCGACTTTTAAGGCTGAATACATCGGTGGGATTTGTGTGCTTTCGCCCACAAAAGTTTTCAAAATTTCCCAAACTTGCCGTTCAGTGATTGCGCCTATAGGTTTTGTCTCAACGACTTCGCCGGTCAAGTCACCGGTTGTCGTTTTGCTTCCGAGTTTTATCGTTGCGACATAAGTTTTTTCAAGGGCTTCCAAAAAAGGGCCAGTTTTGGTTCCCTTTCCAATCGTAATGATCATCAAACCAGTCGCAAATGGATCAAGCGTTCCAGTGTGTCCGACTTTATCGGTTTTAAACTTTTTCACGACCGCATCAACAACATCACGTGAGGTCATGTTTGCTTCTTTGTTAACGAGAATAATTCCGTCCATATTTATTCCCTCTTTCTATCTTTCATATTATAATATGGATTGTCGAATTAAGGAAACATATATGAAATCAATTCGCACTGTCCTCGCCGCTATCCGCCGCGCTGACCAGCAATTTAACTTAATCCAGCCAGGAGATAAAATAATCATCGGCGTTTCCGGTGGCAAAGATTCTCTTCTTTTAACCTATGCCCTATCGCTTTATTCGAAATTCTCACACACCGATTTTACACTGCAACCAGTCATACTTGACCTTGGTTTCCTGGGATTTGATCCCGAACCTTTAAAGGCCTACATAAAATCGCTCGGGTTAGAACTACGCGTCGAGAACTGCCAAGATGTTTATAAAATACTCAAGATTCAGCAAAAGGACGCAGACCACCTCCCCTGTTCAATTTGTTCACGGATGAAAAAGGCTGCGATCAACAAAACAGCCAACGAATTAGGTTTCAATAAAGTCGCGTTCGCCCACCATGCTGATGATGCCATCGAGACACTCTTCATGAATGAAGTATTTGGTGGCCGAATTGCAACGTTTTCGCCAAAAATGACCCTTGATCGAGCAAACATTGTTTTCATCCGTCCGTTCATTCTACTTCACGAAACCGAAATCTCCGCTGCTGTTAAAGAACTCAAAATTCCAGTTCAGCCTTCTGCGTGCCCCGCGGATAAGCACACCATACGCGAAGAAACAAAAAAGCTTCTTCATGAAGTCTATCTTCGGCACCCCTATGCAAAAGCAAACTTTCTCAGCATGCTAACCAATTATGACCACGCCGGAACATGGTTTGGCGAGTTTTCATATCAAGTTGCGGGAACCGCACTGACTGTTTCGCCTGTGCTCACGAAAAACGACGCTCTTGCGATGTTCGATATTCGCCACCGCGTTTTCATCGATGAACAAAAAGTCCCTTTCGACATTGAGATGGATGGCAGCGACGTTGATGCCAAAAACTTTCTTCTATATGAAAAAGGCAAACCCATTGGAACCATCCGATATATTGAGCATGAAAAAGATTTCCATATCGGTCGGTTTTGTATTCTCAAAGAATATCGTGGCAAAGGCTATGGCAAATCCTTTATCTCCTGGGTTGAAGATCAAATCAAAGAGAAGAATACCCCTTGCGTGATTTCGCTCCATGCCCAACAACACGCCCAAGAATTTTATGAAAAACTTGGCTATATTCCTGAAGGCGAGATTTTCTATGAAGCCGGAATCCCGCATATTGCGATGAAGAAAAACGTCTAACGAAAAAAGAGAGCCATAAGCTCTCTTATTTTTTGGTCTTTTTGGCAATTTCAGCGGCTTCTTTTTCGAGTACTTCTTCTAAATGCTGAGCGCGTTCATAGGAATCATCGAGAATAAAGATGAGTTCCGGGACCTTATAAATGTCCATTCGTTTGGCTAGTTCCGTGCGGATATAGCCTTTGGCCTTTTTTAGCTCTTCAAGTCGTCTTTGGCTATCGGGAAGCCCAAGGAAACTGACATAAATTTTAGCAACGCTGTTATCGGCGTTAAACGAGGAGTCGGTTACTGTGATAAAGCCGACTTTCGGATCTTTAAGTTGAAATTGGATGATATCGGCAATGTTTTTTGTGACGAGCGCGCCAATACGATCTTTCTTGCTTGCCATACAATCGCCTACTTCTTAGCGATCATTTCATAACTCTCGATGAGATCGCCTTCCTTGTAGTCAGTATAGTTTTCAATCGTAATGCCACATTCAAAACCTGTCGCGGCTTCCTTAACTTCGTCTTTAAGACGTTTGATTGACGCGATTTTTCCTTCATAAACAATAATGCCTTGACGGAGTAAGCGACAGAGCGAGTGGTTCTTGACGGTTCCACTCACGATCATGCAGCCAGCGACCATGCCGACATTAGTGATTTTGAAGATTTGACGGATTTCGGCCTGACCGGTGACTTGCTCAATCATTTCTGGTTTGAGCATGCCTTTGCACGCGGCTTCGATTTCTTCAATCAAAGCGTAGATAATACGGTGTAAACGGATCTCGACTTTTTCTTCTACGGCTTTAGCGCGAACAACTGCATCCGGGCGGACATTGAAGCCATAAACAATGGCGTTGCTGGCACTCGCAAGCAAGATGTCACTTTCAGTAATGGCGCCGGTTGTGCTGCGGATAATGTTGATTTTGATGCCTTTGACTTTAATTTTTTCGAGTGAGGATTTGACGGCTTCGGCGGAACCGGAGTTGTCAGCCTTGACGATGATGTTAATTGTCTGCGTGTCGCCTTCGTGAATACGGTTGTATAGGTCATCAAGCGATAACGCGCTGGTGCCTTTACGTTCCGATTCCTGTTTGACAAGGCGTCGTTTGTCGGCAATGGCACGGGCTTGGCTTTCCTGCGCAAAGGCCATAAAGTGGTCACCGGCATGTGGGATTTCGCTTAACCCTGTAATTGCCACTGGCGTTGACGGTGGAGCGACTTTAAGAATTTTCTTATATTCGTTGGTCATGCGGCGAACTTTGCCATAGGCAGCGCCGACGACAACGTAATCGCTGTTATTGAGCGTACCGTTCTGGACAAGCAGCGTGGCTTTCGGGCCTTCCCCTTTATCGAGAACAGCTTCGAGGACGGTGCCGTAGGCATAACGGTCCGGATTGGCTTTGAGTTCGAGCATTTCGGCTTCAACAAGGATATTTTCGAGTAAAGCATCGATACCAATGAGCTTTTTCGCCGAGATTTCGAGGAAGATGTTATTTCCGCCGAGTTCTTCGGGGATGATATCTAACGCCATAAGTTCTTGACGAACCTTTTGGGGATTAGCGCCTGGTTTATCGATTTTGTTGATTGCGACCATAATCGGGACGTTTGCGGCACGGGCATGGTCGATGGCTTCGCGCGTTTGTGGCATGACGCCATCATCAGCGGCGACGACAAGGATAACGATATCGGTGACGGACGCGCCACGGCTACGCATGGCCGTAAAGGCTTCGTGCCCTGGAGTATCGATAAAGGTGATCTTTTTGCCCTTAACTTCTTTTTGGTAAGCGCCGATGGCTTGGGAGATTCCGCCGACTTCGCCTTCAGCGATATGACTACTACGGATGGCATCAATCAACGTGGTCTTGCCGTGGTCGACGTGACCCATAATGGTGACGACCGGAGGACGTTCTTTTAAGTTCTTAGGATCATCGACGATTTCTAATTTTTCAAAATCTTCTTCAGCAACGATTTTTTCTTTTTTGAAATCGAAACCGAATTGGAGGCAGACTTCGCCGACCGTTTCATCATCAAGCGTGGCATTGATCGTCGCCATCTTCTTGTTGAGGAAAAGGAATTTAATGATATCGGTTGCGGGAATGTTTAATTCTTTGGCAAGTTGGGCAACAGTTAAGGCGCCTTTGTAAATGAAAACGCCGCCATGAATCTGGTTTTTCTCCAGTTTCTGGCCACTTGACGGAACGTTGCTGACACGAACATTGCTCGTGCTATGGTTCTCGTATTTTCTTTTTGCTGTCGTGTTTGTGCTTTTGCTTCGATTGAAATAAGCCATTAAATTTCACCATCTTTCATTAGTGTGAGGATACGGTTAGCGATCTTAATATCGGTGACGCCAATGACCGCAACATTGTTACGGCCGATGGCATGCCCTAATTCATCTTTGGTGGCAAAGCTGATCAGGGTGCAATTATAGAACGTTGTTTTATCGCGGGCTTTTTTCGCGGAATTCGGTCCGGCATCGCTCGCGACAATCACCAAATGGACCTTTTTTAAACCCAAGGAATAGTAGACGCTGTCGCCAATCACGAGGTTTTTACCATGATTGACGAGCCCAAGCAAACCTAGGATACGTTGTTTCATTTGACGTACTTGGCGAGTTCCTCATAGAGGGCCGCCGGTACTTCCGTTTCCAAGGCTCTATCGAGCGTTTTCCGTTTTTGGGCCACGGCAATCGCTTCAAGAGAACGTTTCAGGTAGGCGCCATGACCGTTTGCTTTGCCGGTTACGTCGATTTTCACGACGCCATCGGGCATACGGACAATACGCAAGAGTTCATTTTTCGGCAGGATCTCGCCAGTGGCAATACACCGTCTTAAAGGAATTTTCTTCATACTTGACACCTCCTTCAACAGGTTCTATTTAACTTCGTCTTCGTAGTATTTATCGAAAGCATCGTAGTCGACATCGTCTTCTTTTTCCTTCGCATTCACGTTGGTTTCTTCATCTTCCAGCGCTTTCAATTCTTCTGGAGTGTAGATCTTCATGAATTTAGATTCATCGAGAGTGAGCGGTTTGGGTGCGTCTTTAGTTTCCACTGGACGTTCAAACTTATTCTCATCCGATTTTTTGTAGAATTTCTTGCGTGGATCGAGTTTTTCGCGTTCCGCATTCCGTTTGGCGCGCACTTTTTCTTCTTCAAGTTGTTTTTCAAGATCTTGAAGCGTTTTGGTGGTCCGGACGGTGGCGTGAACTTCGACTTTCGGTTCGGCAGGTTTGACAACCGGTGCTGGAGCGACTTCGACCGGTTTTGCGACCGGAATCGGAGCGACTTCGACTGGTTTAGTTTCTTCAACAGGTTTAACTGCTTCAGGTTGGACAGCCACTGGAGGTTCAGGAATGATGTCCTTGGGCGTTGGCTTGATGGAATCGATGTATGCTTGTTCTTCAGCAGCCCGTTTCTTGGCGGCTTCATCACGACGGAGTTCTTCGACATTTAATGGTTTTAAGCCTAAGCGCATCGCTTCGTCTTGTTCTTTGATGTCGATGTTGTAACCAGTGAGTTTGACGGCTAAGCGGGCGTTAACGCCACGTTTTCCGATGGCTAAACTCAATTGACCGTTGGCAACGACGGCAGTAGCCGACTTTTTGCCTTCTTCGAGTACGACGCCGAGGACGGTCGCCGGTTTGAGGGCTTCGATGATATAAACACCGATATTCGGGTTATAGGCGATGATATCGATCTTTTCTTTGTCTTTTCCAGCGCCGCCGAGTTGGGCGACGATTTTCTGGATACGCGAACCGTTTGGTCCGATGCAAGCGCCGCTGGCGTCAACATTCTCGTCGGTCGATAAGACCGCGATCTTGCTGCGTTCGCCGGCTTCACGGGCAATATCCTTGATGACGACGGTGCCATCGTAGATTTCATGTATCTCTTCCTCAAATAAGCGACGGAGGAATCCGGGATCGGTGCGGCTGACGGCGATTTGCGCGCCTTTGGTCGTTGAAACGACATCCGCGACATAAAGTTTAATGGTGTCGCCCGGCTTAAAGACTTCACTCGGGATTTTATGTGAGTTTGGAAGATAGACGGAAGTCCGCCCGATATTGACGATGGTCGACTTGTCATCGACTTTTTCGACAACGCCAGTGATCATTTCGCCGATTTTATCTTGGAAAGCCTCATATAAAGCGGCCTTTTCGGCTTCGCTGATTTTTTGGCGGAGCACGCTCTTGACGTTGAGAGCGGCAAGTTTGGTTAATTCATCGGTCGGAACCGAGACTTGCCAAATATCGCCGACTTTCAATTTCTTGTCAGTCTTATGGGCATCTTCAAGCGAAATTTCGAGGAAGTCGTCTTGAACTTCTTCGACGACGTTCTTCATGTGATACATCTCGATCGTTCCTTTGACGGAATCGATATCGACACGGACCAATGCATCTTCGGCAGCGCCGAGTTGTTTGCGGAAGGCTTTTTCAAGCGCTTCTTTCAGGGCTGAGAGGATGCTGTCTTTGGAGACGCCTTTAGTGGCTTCCAATTCGTCGAGGGCGTTGATAAATTCTTTAGCGTTGATCATGTTTTTCTTTTCCTTTTTTTAAAATTTAACGGCTAGACGAGCGTGATCGATGTCGTCTATTGGGAGATCGATTTGCAACGTTCGCGTCTTGTCTCGGTAGGAGAGCGTCAGGAGATTACCTTTGAGGACGACGATATCGCCTTCATAGTTATTCAGCCCTTTAATCGGCTCGCGGAGATGCAGATTCACGTGCGCGCCAACATATTTTGCGAGTTCGCTGACGTTGATGGCGTGTTCGGCACCGGCCGAGGAGACGTCGAGGATATAATTCGTTTCGATGAGATTTGCATCATCCAGTAAGACCGATAAGGCTTCTGAGACGCTGACGATTTGATCGAGGCCAATCCTGGCACCCGGTTTATCGACGCGAACCCTGAGGCTCATCGTCGGCCCGTCTTTGAGGTAGCTTAGCTCGAATAATTCATAGCCAAGATCGCGCAATTTCGGTTCGATGATTTTTTTCACTTCTTCAATGAAACCCATAAATTCCTCCCAAGAAATATAAAGAGTGAGTCGACGACTCACTCTGTAAAGAGCTGCGTTAGTGTCCCGAGGGGCAATAGCGGTTCGAAGCCCGGGCACACTTTCGTGTAACGAGGGGGCTTTTTGCATTAATATGATAGTATATATTCTTTAGAATAGCAATAGAAAAGACCGTTTGGATACGTGGGTGATCTTATCGTCCAGATTTGTTAGCCATCGCCAGTTCGGCGGCACGGCGGGCTTTCGCCTTATCTCTTTCGATATGGTAGATTTCCGTAAACATGCCAATCGAGAGAATAAAGAGACAAATCAGGAGAAAGTTAAAGAATAACGGGGTTTGCAGCGCGGCATAGACTATGTAGAGACTGCCAATGATGGCTAAACTGGGGATGACATAGCGCTTAAAGATGCCAACATCCTTGAAATCCCTCATGATCCAGACATAAATGGCGACAAAGATACCATACAAAATAGCGATGGGAAGCACAGAAATATCCATAAATCCGCCCCACCAGCCTTGAAAGTTTCCAAACCAGATGACCGACCAGGCAATCGAGATGACGGCACCGCCGATAACGCTGAATAAAGGCGTGTTGGATTTATCTGTGACTTGAACGAACAAACGTGGCGCCAAGCCTTTTCCGCGGAAAGCAATCGAGTAAAGTCCACGGGTTGCGGCCAATGTCAGTCCATTGAGTGTTCCTAAACAGGAAATGATGACGAAAACGGTTAAGGCCGTTCCCGCGAGTGGGCCAAAGAGTCGTTGCACCGCCAAAGTGACCGCACCATCGCCTAAATCAGCGTACTGTTGATTAGCTAAAACCCCGGCGACTCCTAAGTTATAGAGGATGTAAGCAGCCATGACAATGAGCGAGCCTATGACTAACGCCTTGGGCAGGTTTCGTTTGGCATCTTTTAGTTCTGTATTGATTGAAAGAGCGACTGACCAACCGTCATAAGCAAAAGCCGTCGCTAATACGGCGACCGCAAGCCCGCTGCCGCTTGCCTGGGCAGTCACGTGTGCGGCCGTCACAAAGTTTTCCGCTGTTACCCCATTGCTGATGCCAACAATCGTTCCGACGATGGCGACGAGAGAAACAGGAACCAGTTTAATGACCATCGCGCTCACTTGGAATTTTCCTGATAGAATCGGGGAAAGAAAGTTCAAAACGAAAGCGGCAACCATATACACCGCCGCAAAAATCCAGCTAGATGAAGCATTAGCAGGGTCAAGACCACCCGCAAGATTGAATAAAACCGTCGTATATAAACCGGAAACCCACGCCAAGACACCGACGAGGGAGGGATAATAGATCCAAGAAACAAACCAGCCAACATAATAGCCGACGCGTTTTCCGTATCCGGCTTCGATATAGTCGATGATGCCGTTCGATTTCAGAACACGGGCGGCCGCAAAACTAAAGGCATAAACGCTGACCAGCATAATCAAGCCGCCAACCACCCAAGCGAGAAGCGCAAAAGGCAGGCTTCCACCCGTGGCGACCAAGACATCATCTGCTTTAAAGAATATCCCGCTTCCGATGACAATGCCCACAACCATAGCGACCGCAGTCCAAAGTCCAAACTTGGGCATTAAAGTCTTCTTCATAAACGGTATCCTTCTTTCAGGTTCAACTTTTTTTATTATATAGCTCTAAAAGGGCGTTTTCAATAGATACCGTCAATTGTTTTCGGTTTTCATAAACAAGTATATTTTTATCATCATTTAATCATAAACGTTAAGCTTATCCATCAAAAAATGATGGGTTTGCCTTTGATAGGAAATTATTCCGCTATATAATGATTAAAGAGTCTTTTATCTCATGAGGTAGGTTAACCAATCCTTTATGAATCAACCCTTTCAAAACCTCGGTCCCAAGGCGGTTACTGTCAACGGTTTTTATCGCACTCTTTTACAGACCCAAGCGGACGGTTTATCAGGACATATCGATGAAGTCTTTCCGGACCTCTCGGAAAACTCGGCTTGGTTGGGCGGAAAAGGCGAGAGCTGGGAACGCGGTCCTTATTATATCGATGGTCTCATTCCCTTAGCCTATTTACTCGATGATGCCGCTCTAATCAAGAAAGCGAATCATTGGGTTGACGCCATTCTTAATTCCCAGCGGGCGGATGGTTTTTTTGGCCCGCCGACGAATGACGATTGGTGGCCGCGGTTTGTCGTGACCAAAGCTTTTTCGACCTATTATCACTTAACCGGCGATGCACGGATTTTGCTGTTCCTGACTACTTTTTTCGATTACGTTATCAATCATATCGAGAAACGTCCACTCTATTTTTGGGCGTATGCCCGTGGCTTAGAATGCAGCGAAGCGCTTGAACTGGTTTATCAACACACAAAAAACGAAAAGTATCGTGAATTAGGAAAACTCCTAATCAAACAATCAATTGACTGGGATTGGTATTTTTCTCACTTCCCGTACCCTAAAACGACCACTCATTACCTCAGCCGAACACTCTTTCATGCCCTACGGCCAATCTTAGCCCGGCAGGCAAAAAAGGAACAAGAACATCCGGAGAAAGTAAAGCCGAAAAGCATTGAAGAAATCAATCGTTTCAATCATTCAAGTTTCGTTCAGAATTACCTGAAAACCCATGGCGTCAATATCGCGATGGCGCTGAAGTATCCGGTCTACCGCCAATACCTCGAAGCGCAGACGCTGGAAAGTGCCCCTGTTTGGAATGGGCTTGACCAACTACTCAAATATCACGGTAACGCCCTTGATTTATTTTCAAGCGACGAACATTTGAACGGACCAAATCCCACGCAAGGGGTTGAGCTCTGCGTCGTCGTTGAAGCGATGTATTCGATGGAAGAAATCCTGCGTCTCACCGGTGACCCAAAAGCCGCCGATTATCTCGAATATTACGCCTATAATGCCCTTTTAGCGACATTGACGCCCGATATGTGTGCGCACCAATATGTGCAGCAAGTCAATCAAACACATGCCTCGGTTTCGCCGAATCGCTTCTATGACGCCGATAAGACCGCAACCACCTTTGGGGTCGCGCCCTTTTTTGGCTGTTGCGCCGCCAACATGCATCAAGGATTCCCAAAACTCCTGATGAACGCCATCTATACCAAGGATGATGCCATCTATATCTATTTATATATACCCGGCCGTTATGACATCGCTTTCCCCGATGGTCATGTCGTCCTTGAAGTGAAGACAAAATATCCTTTTGACGATTCTGTGGGTATTACCGTGATTGAAACCACTGTGTCAACGCCAAAAAAGCTTGTCGTTCGCATTCCCTATGGCGAACCTTGCGAAATCACCGAAGGATCAGATGTTCACCGTATCGAAAAAACGCCGCAACTGGATTTAGGAATCCTCATGGCAGACCGCTCAATCAACCTGCTGTTTTTTTCCAAGATTAAAACCGTCATTAATCCCGATGGTACCTACAGTCTCCGCCGTGGCAGTCTCCTTTTTGCGAATCCGATTCCAGCAAATGAAATTCACTTACACGGGAACACGCCATTTCATGACCGGGCATTTGTGCCACTCCAAGATTTCATTTTGCCGCATCCGCAAATCATTATGCACTACCACCATCCGGAAGACGCCTATTTATCAGGCACGCTACTAACCAGAAATTTAGAAGGCAATGATATCCAGGATTATGTCGTAGAAATTGCTTGTTTGCAGGATGAGCATGATTTCTTTCTCTTTGGAGAACCAACAATCGGTAAGAAGATTGTTTTAGTGCCGTATGGTTTAACGCGGTTACGGATCGCGCAATTCAAATAAATGGAGGATTGGAAACTATGAAAAGAGACAAATTAGGAGCGCGCGCTTGGTCGTCTATCTTGATTTTCGGGTTATTCGGGCAGATTGCCTGGGTCGTCGAAAACATGTATTTCAACGTATTCTTGTACAACACGATTGATGGTAACCCGAACGCCATTGCCTGGATGGTCGGTGCCAGCGCGGCGGTTGCGACCTTAACCACCATGGTCATGGGCGCTCTCAGCGATAAAATCGGTCGCCGCAAAATCTTTATCACGACCGGTTATATCCTCTGGGGTCTATCGACCTTGTCCTTTGGTTTCATCTCCACGGATAACGTTGCCGCTTTACTGCCAACCGCTAATGCCGTGACCGTAGCCGTTATCGCCGTCATCGTCATGGACTGCGTCATGACTTTCTTCGGATCCACCGCCAACGATGGCGCTTTTAACGCCTGGGTCACCGATATCACCACGGAAAATAACCGCGGAAAAGTTGAAGGTATCTTGGCGACACTGCCACTTCTTGCCTTGTTACTGATCTTCGGCGCTTTCGATGGATTAACGCAATCCGGTAATTGGCCGCTCTTCTTCTTTCTCATCGGTGGGATCATCACCCTCGGTGGGATCCTCGGTCTCTTCCTCATCAAAGAAACCCGATTCGAAAAACCCAAAGAAAATTACTGGAAAACAGTTGTCTATGGCTTCCGGTGGTCGACGATTAAAGAAAATAAGTTGCTGTATTTATCTCTCGTTACGATGGCGCTTTTCGGTATCGCCACGCAGATTTATATGCCTTACTTCATCATCTATTTTCAGCTCTATCTGGGCTTGACTGATTATGCTTTGCTCTTGGGTGGCATCATCCTTGGCGCCTCAATCGCCAGTATCATCGTCGCCCGGTTTATCAACGCTAAAAACAAAAACCACTTTTTCTTTCCTAGCCTCTTTGTCATGATTGCCGGTTTCCTGGCAATCTTCTTTCTAGGCAACTATGTCAGCATCATCTGGGTCGGCATTGCCGGCTTCGTCATGATGACGGGCAATTTAGTGTTTACCAGCACGCTAAGCGCCAAAACCCGTGACTATACGCCCGCAGACAAGGCCGGCCACTTCCAAGGCATACGGATGATATTCTATGTCTTAATCCCAATGATCATCGGCCCCTCAATCGGCGCTCTTATCATTTCCAGCAATAACCAAACCTTCACTGAACTCGGCATCGTCAAGCACGTCCCGACCCCTGCTATCTTCCTCGGCGCGGCCATCTGCTCCTTACTCATTCTCATTCCGCTCGCCATCGCCCTTGCCAAAGAGAAAAAAGCGAAAGCCTAAGGCTCCCGCTCATAATCAAAGCGTAAAAAAAAGATGGGGAATCGCTTCCTCATCTTTTCGTTTTTAGGAATCAAGCGGCTTAGTCGCGACGTCCGCCGTCTTCTTTTCCGCCAGCATAGCCATGGTTGCCATGGTCTTCATGCATATGACCGGATTCGAGGGTAACGTAGGTATAAGTCGTTTCGCCAGTGACGGCATCGACGGTCGCGGTCACTTTGATGTGAGTCACGACGCCGGCTTCGTAGGCGAGAATGTAGATGACTTCGTTGCCGAGTTCATCGGTGGTCTTGTAGAACTTGTAAGAAGTCTCTAATCCGCTGGAGATTGATTTGACGGTGACTTTGAGGTCGCCATTGTCTTCAGTCTCAAGTTTGAATGAGAATTTGGAACGGACGCCATCGGCTAATACCGTGTAACTATAGGATTCATCGGCGCCATCGACTGTGGAACTGACGCGGATCCAGTTGGCTTCGTCAATTGAGACAAAGAAGCTGGTCTTGGTGTCATTCTTTTTGCCGACTAATTCATATTGAACGCCATTCACGAAGACGATGCCTTCGAGTGTGGTCTTAGCGCCATCTTCATCAATATCGCCGACGTGATCGCCATGATTATGTTCATATTCATGGTTGTCGCCCATCATTTCTTCTGAAGTTTCGCTGGTTTCGACTTCTGAGGTTTCAGTGTCTTCGCCATCGTGGTCTTTATCGCCCCAGTCATGGCCCATGCCGCCATGTTCGCCGCGCTTGGTAGCGCCAGCGCCCATCATGCCGGTTTCGGATGAGGACTCAACGAGTGAGGATTCCGTGGTTTCGCTCGAGACTTCGGAACTGGTGTCAACCGGCTCTTCAGTAACGAGTTCGTTGTAGTAAAGGACAAAGGTTGAGACGACACCGCTTAAATCAGTCGTGGTGATCGTCATCTTGTAGGTGTATTCGGCAAGGTCGCTTGCTTCAGTCACCATTTGAATCGGATGATCAGAGAGGAGTTGTTCCATAATACCTAAGTATTTGGTGACATCAACGGTCTCGACCGGTACTTCACTGGTTTCAGAAGATGTTTCCGAAGAAACGACTTCAGAACTGACTTCAGAACTGGCTTCGCTTGAAGCTTCCGAGCTGGCTTCCGAAGAAACGACTTCAGAGCTGACTTCGCTCGAGACTTCAGTGCTGGTAGGATCCGAAGAAGTGACTTCGGAACTCGTTTCGCTGCTGGATTCGCTGCTTGGCAGGTCACCTTCGGCGAATTTGATATCATTTAATAAAGAGACAGCCGAAACGGTTTGGAAACCGGTGACTTCGTCATTCGTGGCGAAGGCTTTCGGGGATACTGTCGTTGTGGTCGCGCATCCGGCTAATAGTCCGGCGCTCATTGCCGCAAACAGTACGCTAGTAAAGATTTTTTTCATGTTTTTTCCTCCAATGAAAATTGGTCTACATAGTATAAACGCCACGCGACATCATTTTGTTGGTAAATTTTAAAATTATTTTAATATCCCCGTCATGAACGCTCTTGAGAGAACGTTTTTCCTGGGATATGAAAGTATTATACCAGCATGCAATGAAGAAAAAAAGGAAGTTGCCTTCCTTCTTTTTTAATGATTTGAACCGCGTTAACGGGAACTCTTGTCGTATGGGATGCCTTCCGCTTTCGGCGCCCGTGATTTCTTCGAGGTCAACGCTAAGATAATCATCGTCACGATATACGGAATCATCAGGTAGATGTAATAGGATTCTTTGATGTTGCTGAACGAAGGCAAGAACGGAATGCTGTCCGACATGCCCGACAAAGACTTGAAGAAAGCGAAAAGTAGCGCGGCCAAAACGATTTTGAGCGGCTGCCAGTTACCGAAGATCATGACCGCCAAAGCAAGGAAGCCATAACCGGCGACTGTCGAGGCGAAACCGCTGCCGGCCGCTAAGGTAAAGGCGATACCGCCGATGCCGGCTAAGGCGCCGGAAATCATCACGCCGGTATAACGCATCTTGTAGACGTTGATGCCGACGCTGTCCGCCGCTGCCGGGTTTTCGCCGCAGGAGCGTAAACGTAAGCCGAATTTTGTCTTATAGATAATCACCCAAGTAGCGATAATGATCAGCACGCAGATTGGGGTCGTCAGATAACTGCTCTTTAAGAAGACGCGTTCAAAGAAGTTCGCATCGATAGGGGCAGTCGCGAGCGGCACCCAGCTTGGGGTGTAGATGGCGGTTTGGCCTTGGCCTTGAACGGCCCATGTGATGACGATGGCAAGCGCCGGGGCCATGATGTTAAGCGCGGTACCGCCGATGGTTTGGTCCGCTTTCAGCCTTATGGACGCAAAAGCCAGGAAGAATGAATAGATGGCACCGACAACCGCTGCCCCGACAATGCCGATGAGCACGCATAATTGCGGTGATGAAGCGGCAAGCGCAGAGCCATTGAGAAACTTAAAGATCAAGGAGGCAACCAGGCCGCCGATAATCATGATACCTTCAAGGGCGATGTTGATCGTGCCGCTACGTTCTGAGAACATGGCGCCGAGAGCGACTAAAATGAGTGGGACGGCAAAGGCTATCATTGAGGAAAGTAAATCACCGAATACGTTCATTTATGTCCACCTTCTTTCACGACTTCCGCTTCCACAGGTTCAGGCGGCGTTCCGTTTCCCGACGAACCATTTAATAAATCACGTGCATCTTTTTTATGTTTACGGCCCAGCAAGTATTTATCGATGAGTTGCTTGAACACAAGACTGAAGGCGCTGAGGTAAATAATGACGGAGATGACGATATCGATAACCTCGGTCGCAAACTCCGGCTGCATGGCGTTGCCGCCAATCTGGATGTAAGCGATGAATAAGGCCGAGAAGATGATACCGATTGGGTTAGAGGTTCCAAGTAAAGCGACCGGGATACCGTTGAAACCAATCGGTGACATCGTTTTGGTCACCTGCATGGTTGAAGTACCGGCCAGATAGGTCAAAGCGCCGCCGATACCGGCTAAGGCGCCGGAGATGGACATCGACAGGATGATGTTGCGTTTGGCGTTGATGCCGGCGTACTTCGAGGATTCTTTATTGTAGCCGCAGGCTTTCAGTTCATAACCGAAAGTCGTCTTGCTTAAAACGATATACATGACGATAGCGAGGAAGATGGCGATAAAGATACCGACGTTCATATAGGGAGAGAGGCGTTCCATCCCCAATGACGGCAATTTCGCGCTCAAGTTGACGGCCGTGATATCGACGGTCCGGCTTTGGTCAGCACCGCCATAATAAGTGGAGAGCATTTTTGGGGTGTTGGCGATAATCAGGTCAACAAGGAAAAGGCCAATCCAGTTAAACATAATCGAAGTAATGACTTCGTTGACGTTCCGTAAGGCTTTGAAAATACCGGGAATCGAACCCCAGATGGCGCCGCCGACGGCGGCAAGCAAGATGTCGACGTACCATGGCATTTTTAAGATAATGGCGCCAAAGATCGCGCAGAACGCGCCGACGGTGTATTGCCCCGCCGCGCCAATATTGAATAAGCCGGTCTTGAAGGCAAAGCCGACAGCTAAGCCGGTCATCATCAGAGGCGCAGTCGTATAGAGCACTTGGAAAATATTACTGACGCTGGAAAGTCCGCCGGACAGCATCATGCTTAACCCATAGAACGCGTCTTTGGGTTTGATGATGAGCATCAGGACAAGCCCGACCAAGATACCGATAATAATTGAGAATAGGGAGGCTAGTATCGAATTAAAGCCCCGTTTTGTTTTAAGGTTTTTGATGTTCGGCCATAAGTTCACGAAGAATTTCTTGACGGCGGTTAGGCAAGTAGCGAAAAAGGCTTTGATTTTCATTTACTTGACGCCCCCTTCCGCAAATTGCGCATCGTATTTCGGGTCACGTTTTGCGCCCGACATGTAAAGGCCGAGTTCCTGGAAGGTGGTCTTCTTCGGATCAAGTTCCCCAACGATTTTTCCTTCATAGATGACGAGGATGCGGTCCGGTAGATCCATGACTTCATCCAGTTCCAAAGAAATAAGGAGGACGCCATAACCCTTGTCTCTTTCTTTAATCAGTTGTTTATGGATATATTCGATCGCGCCGATATCCAAACCGCGTGTCGGTTGGACGGCCACTAATAATTCGTGTTTCTTATCGATTTCACGCGCGACAATAGCTTTTTGTTGGTTGCCGCCGGACATGCTCCGCACCGCGGCAATCGAGCCTTGGCCGGAACGGATATCGAATTTTTTGATCAGGCCTTCGGCGTAGCTACGCACTGCCCCTTTTTTGATAAACCCGTTCTTTTGGAAAAATGGCTGCCAGTAACGCTGCAGGACGAGGTTTTCTTCGAGCGTATAATCCAGAATAAGGCCGTGTTTATGCCGATCTTC
>Ga0079306_1001075_pt1 | contig 20146 bp, 18 predicted proteins | sample Methanotroph_Enr_FD_79181 | JGI IMG/M metagenome (GOLD analysis project Ga0079306, IMG submission 79181) | Enriched soil microbial communities from Old Woman Creek wetland in Ohio, USA - Methanotroph_Enrichment_5 | ecosystem: Environmental > Terrestrial > Soil > Wetlands | place: USA: Ohio...
GCTGTAACAGTTGCAGAAAATCCATGCCTTCCATATTTTTAAAAAAATGAACATTCGGCAATTGATGCTGCTCCCTGAAAGCGCGAATTCCTGTCGAGGTTCCATCTGCTCCGGCATCGACATTGGGCCAAAACCAAAGCGTAGGCTTGTCCAGCTTGTGAATCGCTTCAAGTGTGGCTTCTACATGTTTGCGTGAATCCCGGTATTCGGTCGTCACCGGATGTTGCATCACTACCAGATAGCCATTGGACAAGTCGGGTTTGGCCCCCACGCCTCCATATTTCGCATACGGATCAAAAGGCAGTATTTTACTCTCCACCACTGCTGAAGCCAAATCGATTGAAGGACATCCGGTGTTGAAAACCATTGCGGGGTCTTCCCCCAATTTGATGACGCGTTCTTTGGCACTTTCAGAAGCCACAAAATGGTAGTCGGATAACTTGGTAATAGCATGCCGTACCTTCTCGTCAATATTGCCTGTCACTTCCCCTCCCTGAATGTGCGCCAAAGGGATATTCATATATGAAGCCGCAATGGCGGTGGCCATGGTTTCAAATCGGTCGGCAACGGTCACGACAATATCGGGTTTGAGGTTGTCAAAAACAGTGGATAATTCCAAAATGCCGATTCCCGTCGTTTTGGCGGCGGCGGTCAGGTTCTCCCCTTCCAGCACATTGAATACTCTGGCGGCAATCGTAAAACCGTCTTTTTCGATGTAATTCACGGCAGAACCGTATCGGTCCAGCAAAGCCGAGGCGGCTACCACCAATTGCAATTCCAGATCGGGATGCGCTTGTATGGCAGATAAAACCGTTTTCACGCGACTGTAAGAAGGACGTGCCGTAATGACTACGACTATTTTTCTTTTTGGCATTTTTACTTTATTATTCTTGGGTTAAAAGTAGGTAAAAAAGGGGAAAGAGGGAAAGTATCTCTATGGTTTTTCCTTTTTCTTTCCCCGCCCTAAAGGGCGGAAAAATATATTCTAGTTTTCCTTTTTCTTTCCCCGCCCTAAAGGGTGGAAAAAGGAAAACCAACTTTTATCTTACTGTTATATGTCCCATTGGGAATAAGAATAAATAAAAATTTCCCTCTTTGATTTTTCCTTTTTCTTTCCCCTCCCTAAAGGGTGGAAAAGGAAAACAACATATTCTAATATTATAACTTATTTCTAATTTTCTGCTCCCTTTAGGGTTGGGGTAAACGAAAATTTGCACCCAATATCTTAATTTTCGGTTTCCTTTAGGGCCGGGGCAAACGAAAATTTATGAGACTGATGTTATAAACTCCTTAATTTTATTAATAACTTCCGGCAATTTCAATAGTACTTCTTCGTTTGTAAATCGAATTATTTTTAGCCCTTGAAATTCGATAGTAGCGGTTCTGTCTTTATCCAAAACTTGCTACTCTTCTGCAAGATGATACGCTCCATCTATTTCAATGACTAATTTTAATTTATGACAATAAAAGTCGGCAATGTACATACTTATCGGATGCTGTCTCCTAAATTTATAACCCTCCACCTGATTATTTTTAATGCTAACCATAGTAATTCTTCTGCCTTTGTTGCATTTTCTCTTAATTTTTTAGCATTAGAAAAAATGGGTACAGAAGCTCCTTTGTACATATTATCTGGTTCAAATGGATTTCTTTTCATACTGTTTACTAAGTAGACCAAAATGTTAATTCGAGTTTCCTTTTTCTTTACCCGCCCTAAAGAATGGAAAAAGGAAGAAAACTAGTATCTAAATTTTCGGCTCCCTTTAGGGCCGGGGTAAACGAAAATTTGCACCCTTTGGTTTTTCCTTTTTCTTTCCCCTCCCTAAGGGGTGGAAAAAGGAACACAACTCATTTATAATACATCCCCCTCATTCAAAAAATCCCATTGTTTTAAATCCTTATTCAGAGCTTTCTCTATGACTTCCTGAAAACGGTGAGCGTCCAGGCCATATCCTCGTGGTTTTTTGGCCTCCAAATCATCAAAAGTGAGGATGTGGTTTTTAGGCAGATCTTTGTTGACGGCCAGTGATTTTTCGAAGATTTGTTTCAGCGAAGTAAAATCGTCATTTGAACTTTTATCGATGGGGTTTGACAAGGCAGTGGCGATATTCCGGACGGCTAATACCAACTCTTTCGTCTCTGAAATGGTCAGCGATGCTTTGGCATCTGGACCGAAAAGTTGTCGGTCAAACACCACATGGAATTCGAGAATAGTGGCTCCCAAAGCGGTGGCGGCAATACAAGTTTCCAGTTTGGCGGAATGATCGGAATAACCAACAGGCACGCCATAACGTTTTTGTAATTCTTGAATCACGTTCAATCCATAGTTTTCTGGCTGAGTGGGATAAGCGGTGGTACATTGCATTATGGATATGTCAACGTTCCTTTCTTTCATATATGCCACGGCCTCGTCTAATTCAGCATACGAACTCATACCCGAAGACAAAATCATGGGCTTCCCTGTTCGGGCAATTTTTTCCAACATCAAGAAGTTGTTGATTTCTCCCGAACCTATTTTGTATTGTTCTACCCCCATTTCTTCAAGCCAATCGACTGCCAGAATACTAAAGGGCGAACAGATAAAGTCGAGTCCCAAGCTTTCGCAATGCTGTTGGATTCCTTTCCACTGTTCGATGGAAAAACTCATTCGTTTCCAATAATCATAACGTGTTTTGTCTTCCAACGAAAATTCGACCCGAAACGGTTCGTATTCGCTGCTTTCTGCTTCGGCGATGTGCATTTGGAACTTTATGGCGTCAATGCCTGTTGGAGCAAGGGCATCGATATAGGAATATAAAATGCCGAGACTGCCTTCGTGAGCCTGACCAATTTCTGCAATGATGTAGGGAGATGATTTCGTTGATGACATAGTTCAATTTCTTTCTTGATAGTAACAAAAATACTCATTTTTCCGGTTGCCAATATATTTTAGTTTCAGGAAGCCTATTGTAAGTGTCATATTCTTGTTGTGTCAAGCGATTGCTATTTTTCAGGATCCGCGGAATCCCCCAAACCAATTCCAGCAGGGCCAGAACGATAGCCTGCAAGGCCTCGAAATCACCTTTGAATACTTTTAATTTTAACTGCATCCAAAGCGAATAGGCCATCTTTCTAGGAATGGCAGCAATGGGATAGAACAGGAAAAACAAATACCAGCCGGAACGAAGTGATCTTCGCAAACGAAGGGTATAATCGGCATTGTTTCTTCTTGATTTTACATTTACTCTATGATTCACCAAAACTTCGGGCAGGTAATGGACTTCCCAGTTTTTTTTAAACAATTGACAGGATGCGAAATCTTCCTCCCCATAGAAAACAAACCATTCAGGATAATTAGGAATCTCCTGCCAAGCTTTCATCCGCCAGACATGGCCGCAGCCTACAAATCCTTGTACTTGTTGTGCTTTTTCATTAGAAACTATAACAACCGGTTCTTCCACACCCCAAAAAATGCGCAGGGCAAGCAAGCCACAATGGGTATTTTCCTCAAAATGTGTTCGTATGGATTCCAATGGACTTTTGCTGACAAAATGAGCATCATCGTCTAATGAAATGGCATATGCCGCTTTGGTTTCGTTCAGCATCTTGTTCCTGCAGTAAATATAGCCTTTAGAAACGGCATTGCTGTAGAGTTGGATGTCGGGGAAATTTTCTTTTACATACTCAAAAGTGCCATCATTGGAACCGTCATCGAAAACGACACATTCTACACTAGCATCGTTTAGGAGATACTTGATTTTATTCAGGGTAAAAGCTAAATCGGTTACGCGATTTTTGGTCGTGATGAGTATGGAGAAAGTGGGTTGATTTAATTCCATTTTAATAGTTCTCAATCATTCCTTTTGGCAATTTTTTCCATTTAAAAAACAACTTTAGCAACCATTTTATTGAAATTAACCTTTTAAAAAGTCTGGATTTTACAAAATAACCAATGCCACTAATTTTTTTTCTTTTTATAAAATTGAAATTTGAATAGCTTATTTCAGAAGTACTTTTCGGGGGTACTACCATCCAATCTTCATAAACATTACCCATATGATAAGCATAATTATCATGCGTGGTAAGTCTCCAATAGTCTTTTTCCAAGGCTTTATTATCAATATAAGCCTCGCCAATACCAGCCACTTTTTTGCCTCCAATAAAAGAAAATAATTCTTCGAAAATATCTTTTTTATAGGTAGCCACAAAATGCCCGGCACCGACAAAACATTTTACATCATTGTATTCCAATCCCAATCCCAATTTCAAATAGTCCGGATTATAGTCTCTTCCCCAATCTATACTTTCATAGAAATGAATTATTGCTTCCGGGTTTTTAACATTAATAAATTTTATTCGCTTATTAAATAAATTCTCAAGAATAACATTGCCACAATTGTCTTTAAACATCTTTAATTGGGGAACAATTCCTACCACTCCTGCCTTGGGAATTTCAAGGAAAACTTTAGTTGTTTCGGATTGCCAATCCGGAAGAAATAAAACATCAGCATCGGTTATGGTCACTAATTCTATGTTGTTTCCGGATAATCCCTTCAAAACAGCATTGATTTTACCAATATTATCGGTATGTATTAGTTCATTAATCTTTTTTTCTGAAAAGAGTTCATCAAGGTAGTTTACAACCTTATCACAACTCCCATTATTGACAATTGTGATATAGGTCCTGTCATGAATGGTATTCCATAAAGAATTCAGGCAAAGTTGCAATATTTTTAGGGCATCAACAAAATAGCCTTCTTCATTAGGAATGTATACCGGAACTATTATTTGATGAATAAATATGGATTGCTCCTGATGAATCTCTTTATTCGGATTACTTCCTATTCGCATAATGGTTAATTAAACTTGTTATTCCTGCTTCTAATGTAATTAAGGGTCTTCCCAAAATTTCTTTCATTTTTGAAGTATCCGGACATCTTCGGGTCATATCTCCCTCTTCCAGAGGGGGCAGATGTATTATTTTTGAATTTGATCGGGCAATGGCAATGATATTTTGTGCCAAGGTTAAAATAGTCTGCTCTAAATCGCTTCCTACATTTAAAACATCATTAACACATTTATCTTCAAACATCACTTTTATACACGTTTCCACATTATCATCTACATGACAAAAGGAACGCGTTTGCATTCCGTCACCATAAATGTAGATAGGTTCATTTTTCAGGGCCGCTTTTAGAAAACGGGGCACCACAAAATCTTCACTTTGATTAGGGCCATACGTATTAAAAAATCTAAAAATCGTGTATTCTAACCCATATTCCTGATAATAGGATCTGAAAAATGCCTCACCAACATTTTTCACGATGGCATAAGGCAATCTTGAATTCAAAGGGGTCGTATGCTCATTTTGTGGTATTTCGAAGGGTTCGCCATATACTTCCGACGAACTGGAATAAAAAACACGTTTCACGCCGGAATTTTTGGACAATGATAAAATATTCTTTATCCCTTCGATATCCTCCAGTACCATCATCGGATTTTCCAAGGTTCTTGCTACACCCACGACCGCGGCATAATGAAAGACAAAATCAAAATTATATTTGCCAAATACCGGTACAATATCATTATAATTATTGACATTGGCCTTGATAAATTTTACATTTTCTTCCTTAGGGACTTTTGAAAGACGGCCCGTGGAAAGATTATCAAGTATCACTATTAAATTATCTTTATTTTCCGCTAATCTTTTCGCCAAGGCACTGGCCACATTACCTGCTCCACCTGTAATCAATATTACTGAATTCATTAATGCTGTTTCTTAAATTATTATTTAGTGTTTCAAATATAGATAATTAATTTTCAATGCAAAGTTAAATTAAGGCTACTTTAGAATGCGTGATTATTGAAAATTGAAATTTAGCTCCTATTAATATTTTCATATGTAGATATTTATTATTTATTATCGGTCATATGTAATTCGCATACAATCATTGGTGTTTTCGACCAATTTTAGGTCATGCTCATTTCATATATTGACACTATTTTATTATTAATTATTTTGTAATCCAACCCTTCCTTGACCATAGCATCATTTGTTTTAACGGCTTTTTCTATCATTTCGGGATTTAAAATTGCAAAGCGAATAAGATGTTTTATTTCTTCAATACTTTCAGGATTTTCAATTAACAATCCGTTTTTGCCATGATCAATTATTTCCCCGGTAGCACCTCCTGGATTGGACTGAATTGGAAAAGCCCCCATAACAATTGCTTCCAACATAGTATTGGGCATACCATCAGATATACTATTGCCAATGTAAATTAAGGATTTTCCCATTAACGCCAATAATTCATTGTGCGCTAAACCATGACGATCATAAACTTGATATGGCAGTTTATTGTTGTCAATATATTCTATTACCTCTTTATGGGCGCCAAAGACAACAATCTCGTAATTCTGCAATTCTGATCGAATACTATGCAATGCTTTAACAATCAACAATCCCCTGCCAAATTGATGCTGGTATCCTTTTACTATAATCGTTTTCCTTTTTTCAAATGGAAGTCGGTATTCTATCAAACTATCCAATTTAAATCCGCCACCGGTTGGGATTACTCCTAAACAAACACCATTAAATCTTAATTCTTTTGCTATAACAAAATCCCTATAACAATCTGTATGAATATAATTGACTCTATTTAATACTTTCTTAATTTTCGAATTATTTCGTTTAAAATTTTTATAATAAAAAAGGTCATTACCCCAACAAGAATAAATCCACCTAACGTTTGGATATCGGGTCATTGTTTTTAATATTGGATACGAACAACTTTGCATTTCAAAACTGTGAATGATGTCGGGTTGAATCGCTTTAATTATTTTTTCTAATTGTTCATTTGCCGTGACTTTTAAAAATGGCTCAACCCGTTCATAAAAAGAGGGGAGTTTTTTACTCATAAAATATTCCCCTTTTATGTAGGGCAATTTTCTTTGTTCCCAATCTGTAAATTGTTGAACAGTATTAATTGTTTCCATTTTTCCTCTTCCTAAAACATCAAACCAATATAATTCGTGAGTAGTACCTTGTAGATTCTCTATCCAGCGAATAGCATGAATGGAAGGCATAGAAATGAATAGGATTTTCATATTTATATTATTTTTTGGCAGCGACTATCATCATGTTAATACCCTGATATTTTTCTGAATTATCAAATTTATAAAGGCCTAGAGTTCTATTTAATTTTTTAAAAATTTTATGGAAAATTTTTAAAAGTATTTTATTTAACAAAATTTGTTTATTTAGGAATATAAAATTGAAAAATAAGGTTCTGCTTTTTATTTCAAAATAGTCAATAGGATTTGCAATCTTAGTAACAAACAAACTTTCAATATCTAAATTAAACTCGTTACTTACATATTTAAATGTATTTGAACTCCATCTTGTAACATGATGAGGAAGAATATTTAAGACATGATTATGATTTTTACTATAAAACGAATCGGAACAGGGAACCGCACAAATAAACTTTCCTCCCTTTTTTAATGTTTTCAGGCAACTTCCAATATACGTATTTGGGTCTGACACATGTTCTAAAACATGAAAAGAACAAACCACATCAAATTGTTCAACATGATTATCTGAGAAATCTTCAATACTCTCTTTTATAAGTGTAATCCCTTTGCTTTTCGCTTTTTCAATTGCTTCTTGATTATATTCAAGTCCTACATAGTGCGCAGTATTTAATTTTTCCGAAAAACTGGCACTACCAGCACCAATTTCCAGAACTTTATCCTTTTCATTAATATATTTTAATGCTTCAAAAAATTCTGGTCTCGAATCTGAATAATATATACTCGTCATATGTTGAAGATCTTCATAAAAACGTTCTGATCCGGTTATAATGGGATTAAAAAATACAAGCCCGCAATTTTTACATTTAAACGTATCAACAAATTTAACGCCTGCAAATTCGGCACCAACATCAATATTCAATTCTTTTTTATATAAATCAACTATTGAATTCGTATTTATTTTTTGAATATTTTTTAATTGTTTGCCTTTACAAAGTATACATTGTATCATACTATTTTAATAATTAACTTGCTTATAGATTATAAACGCCTCTTTTATAATTAATTAATTAATTTTCTAATCCCATTTATACGACTAAATACCTGATTCCAACAAAATCAGATCCAACTTCAGTTTGAAATTTTCATCAGAAAAATAATCCCCGAAAGGATGCAGCGGTTCATTGGAATTCATTTTATTAATAATCAGGTTTTCCAGTTTCTGTTTGATTTCTTCTTTATCGCCACAACTGGCAATGTATTGCTCGTTTATTATTATCCTTCGCATTTCACTTCTTTCCGGTGATATCGATAGTATTGGTTTTCCTATTGAAGCCAGAAAAGGTGCTTTGCCCACCAGAATATTACAATACAAAGGGCCATTTTCCAGGATAATATTAATGTCGGCTTCGTGCAATTGTTCGTTGCAGGAATTGGAAAAATTTAAAATATATAAAACTACAATATTAGGCGTTCTTGTATACTTAGTTGCCAATTTTTCAAAATCAACTCCTTTTACTCTTAATACAAACTCTGTATTTTCTTTATATACTCTATTATTTTCTACCAAGTCTTGATAAGCATCTAATACGATTTCTATATTTCTGCCAAACATAATGGCTCCATGATACGAAATCAATATTTTTTTACCCTTCTTTAAAACCTGACTAACATCCGATAAATCAAAAACACTTTCATCATATTGATGGGGCAAGTGGTAGAATTTTTTCCTGCAACCGTATAAGGATTGCATATCTTCTGACATTAAACTGGCAGAACTCATGCAGGTTTTTGCCTGAGAAACCACTTCATACATTTCTTTTAATTTGAAAAGTTCCAGATTGGTCAATGTGCTTGTCGAACCCGCATACCAAAATAAAGGATAAGGATCATGGAAATTAACAATGGCTTTTTTAAGAATGGGCAGATCTTTTGCCCCTAAAATAGTTTCGTGATTTAATCCCGCACTCCGAATGAAAATATGATCATATTTGTCATAGTCAATCCTGACTATATAAGAGCCGTACACTTTATGGATATGATTTCTGGTCAATGAAACATGAAATAATCTCCAATAAATTTTGTTGAGCCATTTTGTAAAAAAAGGAATTCGTAAATCCAGAACATATTCTTTTATGGAATCGACAGGCAATAAGTCTAATCTGTCCTCGCTGTCATATTGCTTTAAATAGACCACATCAATAATTGAGTTGGGATAGGCTAGTCTCAATTTAGCCAAAAAAGACCGGGAAATAATCCCCTGACTGGTTCCTGACACCCTCAAATCTTGTTCTATTATTAAAAACCTCATTGTTTACTTATTATTTTTTATACGCCATCGCAAATTTAGGCTTTAATTTTTTTTATCGCTTTTCTCATTCGATAGAGCCTTAACCTTAAAGGCAAAATAGCATAGAAAATTTGCCATTTTAATTTTTCAAATGTAGACAATTCCATGCAATTTACTATATCTTCAAATAGGTTATATTCCTCGAAATCTATTGAAAATGCAATAAAATAACGCTTTAAAGAATGCGACAGCAATTGTTTTTTTTTTAGATTTCGGACCACCAATAGAATCGCTTTTGCATAAGAGGCCCTTCTGACAGGGCTTTTTCTGTCATATTCCCCTGTATTTGAATGAATGTGTTTTCTGCCATAAAATAAACATTTATCAATGGAGATTCCTCTATAACCGGAGGACACTATTCGGGAATACAATTCCCAATCCTCGGCATACATCAAATTTTCAGCAAAGCGATTATCTTCAAAACATTCCTTCTTCCACATTACGGAACAAGAATTAAACTGAAGTTCGTTGTTTAACATTTTTCCTATATCCCTTTTATCAATATAAAAAGAAGTGTACTCCTTTGAATGATCAAATACATAGTGAAAATCTTCATAAAAAACATTGCGGATATACCTGCAAAACGAAACCGCGGGATCAACTAATTCGAACACACACAACTCCAGGTTTTGGGGATGTGGTATATCATCATCATCAAAAAATATGATATATTCTCCTTTGGCTAAATCCAGTCCATAATTCCTGGAACCCGGCAAGCCTTTCTTATATGTGTCAGGTCGTTTTAAAAATTGAAACCGATTGTCCCGCTCTAGAACTGGAGCGATAATTTGTTTTGTATTATCTGTTCCCCCATCATCAATAATCAAACATTCCCAATCCGGGAAAGTCTGGTTTTGTATGGCTATTAGTGTCTCAAAAATAAATCGCTCCCTGTTATAGGTCGCCATAATGATCGTTACTGTAGGCTTCATCTATTTGACAATTCTAATAATTTTATTTTTTTGAGTATTGCAAAAGCCCATGCTTCTGCCCTGCTAGACCTGTTTTTTTCAGAAAACCTAATATTACGGGCACATTGATGTTTCGCATATAATTCTTGATTAAGAATGCATAATCTTTACTGTCTAATGATTTGCTGTTTTTTAATTCATAATGGTATTTTCTGATTATTTTGACGCTGTCATATTTATTGAAGTGTTTTAATTTCTCCCGAATTACGAATTCATAAAACGCCACCAAAGACGCATTTTTCAATGCTAAATTATCCTTATTTCCTGTAATGTTTAGATCGGATAATCTAACACAAACGAGCCCCTCATTGATGGAATAAATAGGCTTTTCTTCCGAGAAATCCAGCCAGGCCCTGTCATCGCTGTTCCAGGCCAACGGATAATCATGAAAACCATATTTTTCGTACACGTTTTTAAAAAAAATGTATTCTGAGAGTGAACTCCGGGTAATCAATTTAAATTTTCTATAAAAGGCGTCCGTAGCAGTTTCCCAAACCGGGTGTTGGCAAATCGTTGCTTTATAGTTCTCGGCTTCCACTATCGTTCGTGAGGCAAAACGCACCAAATTGGTCTTAGAGACGAACTCCGGTAAATGGATGCGAAATTGTTCCACCACAGTATCACCCAAATAATCATCATCTCCCAAAATCATAATCCATTCTTCCTCATTACTCAAGGCGATACATCGCTCCCATTGTTGGGTCAACGAAATACCTCCCAAATTACTTTCAAAACGATGGTACACAAAATCAAATTTTCCTTTGTATTGATTCAATAAATCCATTGGATTTTCGGGACTGGCATCATCGCCAATATAGACTTTAAATCGCGTATCGGTTTGGTTAGCTAAGGACTGTAAGGTTTCCTCAAAAAAAGTTAATTTGTAATACGGGATTACAATGGCTATTATCATTTTAAAACTTCTTTAGTTACTTCCAAATAAGCAGTTCCCCATTTTTGGCAGGGCTCCAGATGGTTTCCCTCAGCCCATTCGTTCCAGGCATTTATGAATAAAAAATTCTCCGGAACAGTGTCCCAAGGATAATTTTCTTTGATATAACTCAACCATTTTTTATATTTTTCGGGAGTCGAATCATGCAATATAAAAGGGTTTTCTTTTCGCCTTGCCGTATTATCCCACATAGGGGTTATACCGGGATAAACATCTTTCTTGAATCCTACTTCTATCTGTTTAGCAGCAAAACCAGAATAATCAAAATAATAATTTAAATCTGCTACTTGAATCTTTAATTTCTTTTTAATCCTTCGGATAGCTTTCTTCATAAAGCTTCTGGAAAACGCAATTTTCATAGATGAATTCGGAAAATTGGGTTGAAACTCAAATGCAAAATCAAATCCTTTACTTTTAGGCTCATATTGGTCCTTTCCATTTTGAGAATAACCTATATATAAATCAGGAAAACCAGCTTCTTTAACTGCTGCCCTCCAAATTGCAATCGTTTTTTGTATGTCTGGAAAAAAATTTGGTTTGTAAATAATAAACATCGGTTTCTCATCTACTTTGATATATCTCTCATCTTTGAAATAAGAAATCAAATGTTGTATGTGAGCAGCATCATCTTCAAAATCGTACTCTTGATGAAGTAATACTTCTTTATCCAAGCCATCCCATGTTCTCGTCCAGTTTTCATTTGCCCAACACATCATAAAAGGCAGGTCTTCCTTTGGATTCTTGATTTTTCTGTCTAATGGTTCATGCAACATTCTTTTGCCATTAAACCAATAGTGATAATAGCAAAAACCATAAAGGCCATATTCTTTGACCATAGCTTCCTGTGCCAGTCTTGATTCCTCTAGACGCAAATCATAAAAGCCCAAATCAGCAGGTAAATGGGGTTGGTAATGCCTTTCAAAACGATGCTTGGCTTTAACCACATTGGTCCATTCCGTAAAGCCTTTGCCCCACCATTCATCATTCTCAGGAATAGGATGAAATTGAGGTAGATAAATGGCTATGGGTCTGATATTTTTAAACATAGTTTTGTAATAGTTGCTTTAATGAACTCAAATAAGCTAATCGCTTTTTAGAATCTGGTTCTAAATGATTCCCTTCGGCCCATTCATTCCAGGCATTGATAAAAATAAATCGACTCTCCTCATTTCTCTTTTGATCCAAAACTTCATCAATATCCTGTTGTATTCCTTTGGAAAATATATTTACATCTTGATTTTTGATAATAATCCCATTATTTCCTCTTCTGGAAGTATTATCCCATCCAACAAATGCGCAGGGAATATAGTTATAATCGAATTTTTTTTTCATTAATTTCTTAGCATGTTTATAATCATAGATTTTTAATTTTGCATTAAAAACTCCAAAAAATAAATTAGCAAATATTTTGCGAATAGATTTATCATCATTAAAAGCATTGGGCAATACACTTAACTGTGGTTGAAAATTTAGTATATCATCAAAGCCAACGTCCGTATGATCTTTTATAGAATGTGAGTTAGACGCTACTAAATAGGGGGTTTTTAAACCGTTTTTTCTACATTCTTCTCTAAAAATAGTAATTGTTTTATTGATATCAGGCATTTGTCTTGGACGATAAAAAACGAAAACAGGTCTATCATTTACTTTTATATATCGAGGATCCTTAAATACCGAAATTAACCACTGAATATGTTTTAAATCATCTTCATGACTATAAGTTTGTTCTATTAAAATTTCTTTCTCTTCTCCTAACCATCGCCTACTCCATGTTTCATTTGCCCAACAAAGCATAAAAGGAAAATCCTCCTTAGAATTTTTTAACTTTCTGTCTAATGGTTCATTCAGGATTCGTTTTCCATTGAACCAATAATGATAATAACAAAAACCATAAATTCCATTCTCTTTAGCCAAATGCTCTTGTGCTAAACGTGCTTCCTCTAAACGCAAGTCATAAAAACCCAAATCGGCTGGTAAATGAGGTTGATAATGTCCTTCAAACAAAGGTGTGGCTTTGGTAACATTAGTCCATTCGGTAAAACCCTTTCCCCACCATTCATCATTTTCTGGAATGGGGTGAAATTGGGGAAGATATATAGCTATTGGTTTTATTTTATTAGATATCATTACTATTTAATTTTCAAATATAAATTACCCCTATACCGTAACCTCCTTGACTCCAATCTTTAACAATCTCAATATGTTTATGTTTTTCTTTTAACTGCTTCCAAAAAATTGACACTCCTCCTACATTTTCAGGTGATCCCTGAACAATATCATGAAAAGCTATTAATCCATTTTTTTTCACAAGAGGAGCATATAATTCAAAATCTTTTTTAACACCTGCATAGGAATGATCCCCATCTATAAATACAAAATCAAGGCTATTTCCTTTTAGAATCCTTTTTACACTTTTCAACGATTCAAGGGAATGAGAATCTTGTCTAATGAGTTTAATTTTTTGACTCTTTTTTGCAAATGAGTTATACAAAGTAATTCTATTTTCAGGATATCCACCCCCAAATTGGCCATTAGGCAAGTCAATACTAATTAAAATTGCATCATTTTCAATCACTTGTGATAACATAAAAAGACTTCCACCACCAGCTGTTCCTATTTCTAAAACATATTTAGGTTTTTGCTTTTGCAAAATTTCCATCAGCATCGTAATTTCTTCTTTAATTTGCCAGAAGGGTATTGGTTTATTAAAGTTTTTTTTTGCAAAATCAAAAATCCTTTCAATATTAATGACTTTAGCCTTACTCTGACGAAACAAAAATAAACTTATCTTAAGATAATAGATTTTTACTAAGGAATTTATTTTAAAATATTTTTTTATTATCAAAACTTTAAATTTTTAATTTTATTAATTAGAACAGATACAATTTAATTCTTTATAATTAAAACCATTCATATTCACCAAAAACTGATCCATAATCAAAATTCTTGTGTTTAAGAAAGTGAGAGCCATTATCAATAATTTCAAAAGAACAGACGTTTTCTACAACATCTTCTTGCTTAAATGCAGGGATATGAATGAAAGTATGTAAAGAATAATAACCTCTAACTAAAAATTTAGGTTTTATTTTTAATACCATATTTTCATTTATATCTATGCTTTCAGCAGCAAAAACTCTTTTTAAATTACTATCAAGTATGATACAAAAAACACAATAATTCAGTTTGTTATCATTAATTTTTAATTTAAAAAATATACTGATTGGTTCCTCATAGAAAAATACTCTACGATTTTTTCCTTCTTCATCAATAATTTTTATTTCTTTAAAAAAAGCATCCTTTTTTACTTCCCCCTTCTCTTCTGCAAAAAAGTTGTCATTTTTAAAATTATCTTGTAGGTATTCCTTTACGACATCGTCAATATTCCCCTCAAATTTAACCCCTCCATTCTCCAATAAAATCCCCCTGGTACACAAACTCTTGACCGCCGTCATATTATGACTCACAAACAAAACGGTTCTACCGCCTGTTCTGGAAATATCCTGCATCTTGCCGATGGCTTTTTTCTGGAACTCGGCATCGCCTACAGCCAGCACCTCATCAATCACCAAAATCTCCGGTTCGAGGAAGGCCGCCACGGCAAAAGCCAGTCGTACCGTCATTCCGCTGCTGTACCGTTTTACCGGTGTGTCTATGTAACGTTCACAACCCGAAAAGTCTATGATTTCGTCGATCTTTGAGGCGATTTCTTTTTTGGTCATGCCCAAGATGGCGCCGTTCAAAAAGATGTTTTCGCGTCCGGTCATTTCGCCGTTAAATCCCGTGCCCACTTCAAGCAGGGAAGCAATCCGTCCCCGTGATTTTATGGTTCCCGTTGTGGGTGCGGTAACCTTGGACAATATTTTTAACAAGGTCGATTTTCCTGCCCCGTTTTTGCCAATGATGCCCAGGACTTCGCCTCGTTCCACTTCAAAATTAATGTCTTGGAGTGCCCAAACATAATCGCTCTCACCTTTGCTGCTGCGGTCGTTCGTGTCGCCTATTTTGAGATAGGGATTTTCCTTGCCTCTTATTTCGTGCCACCAGCGGTTCAGGTCGTGACTCAGCGTACCCGTGCCTACCTGGCCGAGGCGGTATTGTTTGGAGATATTTTCGGCTTTGAGGATGATGTCTTTCAATGGGGTGTTGGGTGTTGGGTTTTAGATGTTGGATATTGGTTTTTTAACAATTCAAATAGTATTTATAATTATTTTATCATTTCTACCACCATTGTTTCAAGTAGATTAATTCTTTCAGGGAGTACAGTTCCATGTTTTTCAATACTCTGAAAAAAGGGCACTTCACTTTCTCCAACTGCACATTCTCGAACTTGAGTATAATGACATTGCATTGCCAATTTACTGACACTTGATACATTATGGATTACCTGATGCCCCCAAGCTTTAAAAAAATTATTGATTGCGTAAATATAATGTTCTTCTTTATCAACAACTAAATTTTTCACTGCTTTTAAATGGGGCATATTATTAACATACCAATCAACGTAATCTCTATTTTCCGGGGCAGTTGAATTGGCATAAACACTAAATAAGTAATCTATATTAGGCATGGCTATTCTTAAAACTCCTCCTTTTTTAAGAATTCGATAACTTTCACTCAACATATTAAGTTGTTGCTCTACTTTCAAATGTTCAAAAAGATGTTCAGAATACACAAAATCAAAACTATCAGACTCAATTGGGAATTTAGCACCCGCATTAAGATAGGCAATTTTGTCATTACAATTTAAATCCGTATTCAACCAACCTTCAAACAAGTTTGGGCCACAACCAATCTGCATTTTTTTGATTTCATTGTTTTTTATATATAAATCAATTATTCCCTTTTGACTCTTAAGCCTATTGCTATGTTTACTGTTGTCCCTAAAAATTTCATATAGTGCATAAGGCGAATAACTTAATAATTGCTTGATTCTTTTTTTCATTTATGATATAATTATTTGATTTAAAATATTTGATTTAATTAATGTCTTTCAAGCGTCGTCCAAAATCGTTTTCATACCTTCTTCTTCTTCTTTTTTTGTCTATTGCCAATTATATTTGATTAAGTTACTTAAATCTTCAACATTTACTTTCGTTGTCGATTATGAATTTTACTTGAAATCAGAAACTGATAACTACTATCTACCATATTTAAGGCAGCTATTTCAATTATTTACTATCTTATGTATTTTGATTTTGAGAAAGTTATTCGAAATCTTGATTATTTAAAAAGTTTCAATAAAAACCATTTAATCCCTCTCATCGGTTTCAATAATGCTGCCCCTATTTTATAGTCAATCGTATTGCTGTATTTATTGTTCGCTTTTTTTTCCAGATCGCAGGCCGTCAAAAATTGATCGATCAATTCTTCATAATGGGTACAATAAATGTCCTTATTTTTGATGTAGATGTATTTTTTATTTTCTTTTTCCTTACGATTCATTTCTTTTCGTCTGGAGACAGTATGCTGTCTGTACGAAAACAAGACTTCCTCGATAATATGCACTTTCCATCCCAAGGCACAGACCCTTAAATAAAATTCCCAGTCTTCATAACCATTTCCGGGATTTTCATCATAGCCGCCCGCTTGCTCCCAACATGCTTTCCGGAATAGTAAAGAGCCCCCTGTGTTAGCGCCATTATAAAACAAAAAATCAATAACGGACTTCGCATTGGACTGAAAAGCATGCAATTGGGTATCAGCTGTGAAATACCTTCCCCAACTGCTCACGATGCCTGTTTCCGGACTATGGACCAACAATGCTACCGCTTTTTCAAGAAAAGTATTTCCGTATTTATCATCGGCGTCCAGCGTGAGAATGTATATTCCTTTTGCTTTTGCAATCCCCAAGTTTCTGGCACTGCTGACCCCTCCGTTTTCCTTGTACAAGTACCTAAAACGAGAGTCTTTGGTTTCCCATTTTCGGGCAAGCTCTTCGGTATTATCCGGGCTGCCATCATTGACAATAATGCATTCCCAATTCGAGTACGTTTGCTCAAGTATGGATTGCAGGGAATCATCCAGGTATTGGGCTTGGCTGTAGCAGGGAACGACGATGGAAACGAAAGGATTTTGCATAAAATTTAAATACTTCTTGATTTTATTTTTTGAAGGCATAAATCATCCCGGTGATGGAGGTCAAATGTCTGGAGATAAGCCTAAAATTGTTTGCAATTAATAGATCTTCCAGGATTGCGGCCCCTTTATCATGCCATTCAATCAACAAAACATCAACGTCTTTCAATAAGTCCGCATCGTTTAATTTTTGAATGATTTCATATTCTGCCCCTTCGCAGTCTATTTTGAATACCTTTTTCTGCCCGGGATGTTTTGCCATCAAATCCGGAAGTACTTCACTGACATTTTTGATGCTGATTTCAATTTCTTGGGAATTACGCTTATCAATAACCATACTTAAATCCCTTCGGATGCCACAATTGCCTTTCGCTTGTGGATTATAGAGCACTTTTTCAGTTCGAGTGGAACCGCCCAATCCAAAATTGAAGGCTTCCATTTTATTGGAATACCCTGGATTCAGTTCCAAATTATAAAGTGCCTGCTGGTACGTGGTTACCACGGGTTCAAAAGAATAGATTTGGGCCACATCGTTGTTTAAGGCAAAAAACAAGGAACTGATGCCGATGTTCATCCCTATGTCAAAAACCACGAAGCTTTCATCAGACAATAAATTGTAATCCTTTTCGACAAAGACTTCCTTGAGTATAAAAAATTCTTCAGGGGATTCTATATATAATTTTAAATCCTTAAAACGGGCCAAAACGCCTTCTTTATGGCGCTCCAGAACCAGCTCCGGGAACTGTTTTTTAATCCCCGATAAATAGGAAGCTGAATTAAAAACCAAATGATGGGTGTCATTCGCAACGGCAAAACCCCGCACCAGATCTTGCAAGTCTTTTTCCTTTTGAGAGATGTTGGTAATTTTGTACCCCAAATCCTTTAATACTTTATGGAGCTGTTTTTTCATTCCTTTATTATTGTAAAATTGTTAGTCCGTTTTCATCCTCATCCCTAGCTTATCCTGCCGTAAGTTCGTATTGAAACCCCCAACGACATTCCTCACTTCTCACCACTCTTCGTCATCCTGCGCGTCTCTAAGGACACTTTCCACCGTCACCCTGAGCTTGTCGAAGGACTCATCTCACCACTCACTATTCAAGACATGCAGTCTGCCAAATGGAACGTAGTCTGTTTTTAATTACCATCCGCTTGCTTCATCCAATCCAACTGATGTTGCAAACCATCGGATAATGCTGTTTTAGGATTATAATTGAACAGCAAATTGCTTTTATCAATATTCGCAAAGGTCTGCGGCACATCGCCATGCTGTTCCTCTTTGTAAATGAGAATGGGCTTTCTTTGTGCGATTGCACCTATAGCATCTATTAAATCCTTTAACTGTATTGTTTTATGATTCCCCAAATTGATGATTTCAAAGGGACTTTTATCGTAATCAATACTCGCCATTACTCCGCTTACCAAATCGTCAATGTAGGTGTAATCCCGCTTGGTGCTGCCATCCCCATAGACTTCAATGGCTTGGTTGGCAAGGATATTGTTGAAAAATTTATGTATGGCCAGATCAGGCCGCTGTCTGGGACCATAGACCGTGAAGAATCTCAGGGCTATAAACCGGATGTTATACAGGTGGCTGTAGGTAAACCCTATTTTTTCACAGGCTAGTTTTGAAGAGGCATAGGGACTGATGGGCTGTAAATCCAATTCATTTTCGGTCCAGGGCACATTTTTATTGATCCCATATACGCTGCTGGACGAGGCAAAGATAAATTGCCGGATGCCATTCTTTTTGGCAAACTCCAATAAACATAAGGTTCCGTTCACATTCACATCAAAATATTCTTTCGCATTAGCGATGCTCTGCAGCACTCCTGCCTTGGCGGCGATATGAATAATGCAATCAATTGGAATCGGAATTGGTAGGACATCAATATCCCTGATATCGGCCTCAATGAAATGAAAATTAACATGCCCGAAATGCTTTCGTTGATTTAACAATTTAAGTTTTTTATCGTAAAAAGGGTCGTAATTGTCTATAGAGACAATTGTATGATTGTCAAGCAACAGCTTATCAATTAAAGTACTTCCAATAAAACCGGCTCCACCTGTGACTAAAATATTCATGTACTGTACTTTCTTTATCAACCCTGTTTTTAACTTCAATATCCTTGAGTGGTGAGTCGTGAATGGTGAGTCGTGAGTCGTGAGTCGTGAGTCGAAATTAACTATTCACTTTTATCTATTCACTATTTTCACTTCTATCTATTCACTTCTCACCGTCATCCTGAGCTTGTCGAAGGACACTTCTCACTATTCACTACTATCCGCCAAATTTAAGGAAGTTGTTGGGATTATTCCAAGTTATTTGGGTTTTGCTTTTCTGAAAGTTGCTTAAAATTTTGATTGCTTACAATTTTCTTGCCCGACTTTTGCTCTAAATCTTTTCGTGCTTTACCTGCAACACTTCCTCCAGCTTTGGCTGCTTTATGATTCTGGACAAAGCCTCGGGCATTTTTGTTTTTGGCAATTTCGGTTGTCGTTGCTTCTCCAAATCTCGATAAATATCTTTATTTGTGGAGCGTGGTCTCAAAATTATAGGATTGCGGACTGGAAAAAAAAATAACTAAAATAAGTCGCTGTGTGTTCCTGTATTGATAAATAAAAGTGTGAGTTCATTGTCGTTTTGTAGCCATATTAAAAGCCAATCGCCTTTTATATGGCATTCCCAGCAATTTTCATAATTTCCCGATAATTTATGAGGTCTGTATTTTGAAGGCAGTGTTCCGGTTTCAGCAAGAAACGAAACTACTTTTTGTAACAAAGCCA
>Ga0079306_1001080_pt1 | contig 20031 bp, 15 predicted proteins | sample Methanotroph_Enr_FD_79181 | JGI IMG/M metagenome (GOLD analysis project Ga0079306, IMG submission 79181) | Enriched soil microbial communities from Old Woman Creek wetland in Ohio, USA - Methanotroph_Enrichment_5 | ecosystem: Environmental > Terrestrial > Soil > Wetlands | place: USA: Ohio...
CCCACAAAGGCCCTGGTTGTACTCGCTCTTGCTTATTTTTTGGACCTGAGTTGACTGCAGCCGAACTTCCCTATCTGTTGCCTCATCTTCAAACTTAACCCCGCCCCCAGCCAGCCGGTCTACGTCTTTGGTATAGTAGGCCTTCCCACTCTGCGTATCAGTTACCTTGTAATGCGCACATCCTTGCGCCATTATAAATAGAAAGCTTACCCCAACAGTCAAAATCAAAGTCTTTTTCATAAACCCCCCTTTTCAAAATTATAATTTGGTTAAGCTCAATACCAGTATTGATCTTACAAAATTCGCATTGATACTTTCAACCAAATTTTCGAAATGTCTTTTGATATGCCCCAGAAATGATCTTAAGCTGTCACAAGTTAATGCTGGTCAAGAGCAAGGTTTTTTAATTTAAATCGGTGCTTTGAAAAAGGTTCGTTTACCAAAGTGCCGGTAACTTATGCAATATGATTTTGAAATGGTTGCTGTATTTTGTGGGTAAAAACATGATTGCACGAACTCGGTAGCTTAATCGTCCACAACCCCATTTTGCCATTGTTCATAAACCAATTTTTGCTCACATTCGAGCCAAGGCGTTTTGTCTGCCATACAATCATAACGGCCTAGTTCTTCGGCAAGCTCGAAAAAAGATTTGTCCGGATTGCCCTTCTGGCTCCCCTTGCCGTTTGTGACCAGCGCAGCTAACAAAGGCCGGTTTTGACTATGTTCATATTTGCTGATTATATTTAGCAAATGCCCAAGGAAAGCCTTGTCTGTCGGCATTTTCAGATCCAGATGCAAAGGAACCTCTGAATTGAGCTGCCCATATGATATTTTCGTTTTTCGAGAAGCCACATCGATTAGCACCTCTCGGATCCGCGCTTCTGTTCCGTTCAACATCTTTGCTCTTTAATTAAACCCATGTACCTTCTATACGACAATCTTTGTCGCAAGTTCATGAGATTACCCTAAACGATTGAAAGCGATGTATTGAAAACAATGAAAGAGCAAATGAGCGGCACTAAAACCGCGAACACGCTATTTATATTTGTTGGACAATCATGCTCTAGCGATGTTCTCGTTTTTCTTCGTTACGTTGAGCTTCGCGGACTTCCTCATTGTGCCTGGCTTCTTGTTTTTCTTCATTATGTCTGGCTCCGCGGGCTTCTTCTCGGGCATTCTCGTTTTCGCGGTGCTCCCAACGTTCTCCATCTCTATCATAGTATCTATCTCTGCTGCCGTAATACCCGGGTTCGCTGTAATACGGGCCTCGATAATAGCCACCATCCGGTCCATAATAATATGGCCCGCCACCATAATAGCCATAATGGTTATCATAATCATGATGGTCATAATCTTCGTCACTCATGCAGCCTGTAAAAACAAATAAAGTAAGTACAGCCATGATGGTAAATAGTACATTTGACATAATATTCCCCTTTGAATAACTGTGCCTATCTTAGTTTATGTACAAACAAGAAATCATCCGGACAAGCCTGATTTTGTGGGTTAAATTCCCTGCCGCTATTTGGATTTAGATAATTGGCAGCAGCGGTTAATACATGGACGAAAAAATATTCTTTTCAAAATGCACGAGATTTTGCTAAACGCAATTTTGAATAATTGGCTATATTGGGAGCAAAATCGAGCGCGGAGGGTTAAAATAGGGGTGAAAGGGGGTGGTAATGGGGTGGGTACTGGTGTATAATTCTTGTTTTTAGTGGCTTTTATGGATTTTATGATGAGAAAGAATTTAGTTCATGCCGGTGCCGGGTCGCTGACATATGCGATACGCGAGATCGTTATTGTTGCCAAGCAGTTCCAGAAGCTTGGGCTCAATATTACATGGGAAAATATCGGTGACCCGATCCAAAAAGGCGAACATGTCGAGCAGTGGATCAAGGATATTGTCGCGGAGATAGTTACGCACGATGAATCGTGGGCGTATTGCGATACGGCTGGGGTTCCGGCGACCAGAGAGTTTTTGGCTAATGAAGTCAATAAACGCGGCGGAGCAAAGATCACGGCCGATGATATTATCTTTTTTAATGGAATAGGCGACGCGGTCGGGAAGGTTTATGGTTTCCTTCGTCGCGAGGCTAGGATACTTGGTCCTACGCCGGCGTATAGTACCCATTCTTCGGCGGAATCGGCGCACAGCGGATACGAACATCTTACATACGAACTTGATCCATATAAGAACTGGATGCCGGACCTGCAGGATCTGGAGATGAAGTGCAAATACAACGATTCCATCGGCGGGATACTGCTGATCAATCCGGATAACCCGACTGGGACGGTTTATACGCGTGAAATGCTTGAGGCGATCGTGGATATCGCCAGGCGATATAAGCTGTTTGTGATATGCGACGAAATATATATTCACATCGTTTACAATGGTTTCAAGGGTATTCATCTTTCGGAAGTTATAGGCGAGGTCCCGGCGATCGTGATGCGCGGCATCAGCAAGGAAATACCCTGGCCTGGGTCGAGGTGCGGGTGGATAGAGGTGCTCAACAGGGCATCGGACCCGGTTTTTGACGCATATGTAAACAGCATACTGGCGGCCAAGCGGCTGGAGGTGTGCTCGACGACGATACCGCAGATGGCAATACCAAAGATCATGGGGCATGAAAAATATCCGGCGCATCTCAGGAGGCGGGCGGATATGTTCTTTGGCCGGGCGAAAGAAGCGTATAACGCATTCAAGGATATTAAGGGCGTAAAAGCGAATTGCCCAAGCGGCGCGTTTTATATGACGGTACTCTTCGAGGACGGGGTGCTTAATAATAAGCAGCATCTTAAAATTGAAAATACGGCTATTCGCGAGAAGGTTGAAGGCCTGGTTAAGAATGCGGGCAATGATTCACGATTCGTTTATTACCTGATGGGTTCGACTGGCATCTGCACGGTGCCACTGACGGGATTCTACTGCAAACGTGAAGGATTCAGGATCACGCTGCTCGAATGCGATGAGAACAAACGCAAGTGGATTTTCGAGACTATAGCCAAGGCACTGCGGGAATATATAGCAAGTGCGTAAGCTATAGCGGTTGGTACTTGGTTTTCGATTTGCGGGCGGCCGGTTTGGTCGCCCTTTTTAAATTGGAGATTAATGTGTTCGAGGAGCAGAAAAAGCAATTCGCAGACGCTGCAAGGATGGCAGGGCAACTTGGACTGTTGAGTTTCAGCAGCGGCAACTTGTCTTGGCGGGTAAGCGGGGAAGCTGTACTTTTAACAGCGAGCAGGAGCTGGCTTGGCGAACTTTCAGATGAGCAGGTTACTGTTTCCAGGATTTCGGACGGGACGGTGATCGAGGGGCCTGCGGCGACTATTGAAAGCAAATTTCATCTTGGAATCTTAAATGCAAGGGCTGATGCAAATGTGGTTTTGCATTTTCAATCTCCATTTGCAACGGCCCTGTGCTGCCACAAAAATAGGCAACTCAATTTTAACATAACGCCTGAAATACCGTCTTATATCGGCGAGATCGGCTGGGTGGATTTTTTCATACCCGGATCGGATAAGCTCGCCGAGGCAGTTATTGAAGTTATGAAAAATCATAACATGGCTATGCTGCTAAATCACGGGCAGGTGACGGTGGGCAAGGACCTTAAGGATGCGATACAGCGGGCGGGCTTTTTTGAGATGACGTGCCGAACTATTATCCTCAATGGGGATAATGTAAGGGTGCTGCCGGGCTGGGCTGTGGAGCAGTTGCGGGCGTGCGCTAAAGTATGATCATCGATACCAGGTTTGAGTGGCATAATTGTTTGAAAGACCAGACAAAATGAACGGCAATAAGGGGCTGGTATATTCGACTGAGCACGGCAGGATGTGCCCGGATTGCTCAAAGCCTGTGGGGCAGTGCCATTGCAAGGCGGCATCAAACGCGCCCAGGGGCGACGGCAACGTGCGCGTCGGCAGGGAAACAGCCGGCCGCAAGGGCAAGGGTGTGACGACCGTAACGGGCCTGGCGATGAACGACGAGGAACTAAAAAAATTCGCCACGGAACTTAAACAAAAATGCGGCTCAGGCGGGACGGTCAAAGACGGCGTGATTGAGATACAGGGGGAGCACAGAGATAAGATTCTCGAGTATTTTAAGGGTAAGGGGATCGCGGCGAAGAAATCTGGCGGGTAGAATTTAATCGGACGCGCGGAACCAGTGTTCCCTTACCTGTTCACGATGAGGCCAGCGTTTAGCAATATCTGAGCCTTCAGCGATAGTGCCGGAAGGTGAGTACAAATAGGCGATGTGACCAGCATAACCAGCCGAGCTGACATGAATTCAATCGCAAAATCGTTATTGTCTGCTGAATTCTAATTGCAGCGGTGTGCCTTCCATAACATGCCAAGATCACGGTATCCTGAAGGAAGGTCAATACTATTATAGTTGATTGGCAAAACGGATTTTTGTATCAGATCAACAACATGCTCATAACGCTGATAATTTCGTTCAAACCTGGTTTTGGCTAGCTTTTGACCAAGAGAGGCAACGGGCGAAGATATGATAGCCGCAAGCGCAATAACAGCCAAAAAAAGCAAGGCTTTGAATCCCGCAGTTGACCATAATCGATAAATAAATAATATATCAACCCCAATCAGTAATATTAGACCAAGGCCCAGTAAGGGCGTAAAACTCATACATAATGCACCTAAGACAGCCAGTGGTGGATACCCCCCTAAGGCAAAACAATTAAATGAAAATGTGGAAAACACAAATGCGACCGCTAAAACAACATTTATAATAAGGAGAGTTTTGAAAGTGGGCGGCAATGGTTTGCGACCTGTCGAATTAGGTAAGCTTTGAATTTGGTCATCCATAGGTAATCACCTTCTAATATCAAGCGTATTTGGCAGGGTCTTTGAGGTTAGCTTGGGCGAAACCTTTTAATCTTAGCTGGCAGGAATCGCAATGGCCGCAGGCGAGTCCATCTTTGGGGTCGTAGCAGGAATGGGTTAGGCCATAATCGAGGCCAAGTTCGGTTCCTTTTAGGATGATCTGGGCTTTTGTCATTTCGATTATTGGGGTGTGGATCAGGTACTTGCGCGGGCCAGTTACGGCAGCGGCGGTGGCGAGGTTGGCCATTTCCTGGAAGGCGGTGATGAATTCACCGCGGCAATCGGGGTAGCCGGAGTAATCCATGGCGTTCACGCCTATGAAAATATCAAAGCAGGACAAAACTTCAGACCAGGCCAGTGCGTAGCTCAGGAATATCGTGTTGCGGGCGGGAACGTAGGTAATAGGGATTTGCTGGGTATTTGACGGCACGCCAAGTTCAGGGCGGTCCTTGGGTACGGAGATCAATTCATCAGTAAGAGCGGAATGGCCAAATTGGGCCAGGTCGATCTTTATGACGCGGTGCTCGGCGGCCCCCAGCGATGCGGCCACTCTTTTTGCGGCTTCGAGTTCAATTCCGTGCCGCTGGCCGTATAAAAAAGACATGCAGTAGCAGGTATAGCCTTGTGAGCGGGCTATGGCCAGGGTGGTGGCGGAATCCAGGCCGCCGCTGAGAAGGACAACCGCTTTTTGGTTTTGGGTCATAGCACAATTCCGATTTCACTTACAATCTTGTCAAAAGAACGAAAATCGCTTATATTTAACTTTGAGGTAAGGATAAATAGATGTCGGAAAATATTCAATTGGAAATGTTCGATAATCCGCGGCCCGGTCGCGATTACACTATAACGATTAGCGTGCCGGAGTTTACGAGCGTATGCCCTAAAACCGGTCAGCCGGATTTCGGTGAGATCATTATCGAATATATACCGGGCCAAAAGTGCATCGAACTTAAGAGCCTGAAATATTATATGCAGTCATTTCGGAACAAGGGCATCTTTTATGAGGCACTGACGAATGAGATAGTTGATACACTGGCCGGCGCGTGTGAGCCGCAATGGATGCGGGTGACTTCAAGTTTTACCCCGCGAGGCGGCATAACGACGGATGTTTCAGTGGAATATTCTGCGGAAAAACAAAAGTAAAACTGGGCAGCTGGAGGCTATATGCCAATAGTTTTTCATTGCGAATCGTGCAAAAAGAAAATTCAGGCCCCGGACGGCAGCGGAGGTAAATACTCAAACTGTCCGCACTGCAAGCACCGGGTATATATACCCGTGCCGCAGGAGGTGCTCGATCAAGAGGAAGAACTCAAGCTTGCTCCGATTGACGAAACCGATGAGCAGCAGCGTCAGAGACTGATGCGGGAGACTTATGCTCTTCAGCAGACACTGTTAAAGCAAAAGGAAGTGCCGCAGGAAGGCGCTGAAATTCCCCAGAACCAGGCCCATGCTCCTAGTGGCCCTGATGACAGGGAACTACTTCGGCAAGTCGTTATTGCGCTTAGAAATATGGTGGATGGCAATATCGATCAGGCTGACACGACCGCAAGAGCGCTTACGCCTCACAAAAAGCGAGCGGCTGGTTTGCTCGACAGGCTCGCGATGACGGATATGCCAGAGCCTGAACTTGCGGATGTGCCGCCGCAGGTACTTTCAAAATTCATCAAGTCTTTCAGGGCCAAGCTGCAGTAAGCTGCTCTATGTTGATTACATAATCAGTTCAGATCCAGCCGGAGCATCTGATTTTAATCGGCTCTGTGCCTGGAGCATGGCCGTCTGTGCCTGTTTTCTGAACTTCGCCTCATCATTGAAAAATTTTCTTCGCAGCCGCGCGATCGACATCCTGGCTTTTTTGCGAAAGCCGACATAAAATTTTGCCTGCCATGGAGAATCAAGCAGTTCATCGAGCACACGCTGTCGCCAAACCCATCTATCCAGGAGAGTTTCCTGGCCGTGGCGGTTGATATTGAAGGTTACTGCTTTTGCAGATTGATAGCTTTGTTCATCTTTGAGTACGGAGTGGGAGCTTTTTGGGTCATCCATGTGTTCCTGGTGGATCAGCGGATAATAGAAACCGTTGATATACCCAGCCAGAGCCATTTTGAGCCAATATCCGGTAGTGCCCGGACCGGTGAGATGCCCGAATCGCTCATATGTCGTTTTTTTAATAAGTAGACCTGTGCCGCAAGTCCATGGATGACGAAATATTTTATGTGCGCCGAAGGTTTGTATTTTGTGCTCGGCGCGGAGCAAGTCAAAATCTTCTGGAAAATAGTGCCAGCACGCAATGGCACCTAGATTGCGAATTTCGGCGTGCGCCTGGGCAATTGGTTTGGTCCAGCCGGGGGTCATGATGCAGTCGTTATCACATTTGCCAAGCAAATCGTCTTTCGAGCGGGACCAGATGGAATTTACCGCTTCTATCTGGCCGACGTTGTGCTTTGAAAGCACTACGTCTTTTATTCGCGGATCCGAGATCGATTTGAGGAATTCAGGCGTCTCGTCTGATGAACCGTTGTCCCAGATGTAAAGAGAGAACTGCTCGGTCTTGTCGGCGAGGATCGAAGCCAGTGCGAGCCTCGTATAATGGAGCCGATTGTAAGTTACAAAAGCCAAAGTAATATTCATAATTACCTCGAAATAAGCGTTTGATGATTTACCCCCCGCTTTACGGGATGCGCGGGCCTGTTACGAATATTCGCCCTGTAACACGCGGCTACTTCAAGCCATACGGCGAATTGCAGAAGTCTGAAAGCGTGATGCCATTCAATATCCATTCGGTCGAGAAGATCGGGGCCGGGAATATTGAACAGTGGCCCGTTTAATTGTTCGAGATTTGGTGCATACCTGCGCACAATGCCTCGGAGCATCGGACTTTGGCGCCAGTATCGCTGGTAATCATGCCAGGAATGCTGGACCGTCGGCTCGATGCCGATCGATGCCAATGCGCCGTTTGTTGAATCAATGATCTTGCGAACGGCCCGGCGTGTGAGTTTTGCGAGTTGTCCGCTGGCCGGCACAGTGCCCTTATCCGCTGTGGGTATGAAACCGGCTGAACCGAACAGCGGAAGTGCCGCCTGGAGATAAATTCGACGATCCATCTTGAGATGGATTGGGCATTTGAAACAGAATTCTACTATGCTCTTATCCAACGCTACAAACCTTGTCGGCATCACGCGGCGCTCGGCTTTGAAACTAACGAGCATCATGTCCACAGGATTTAAGAAAAGCCACTCAGCCAGCGAGCCTCGGGAAGCATCGACATTCATATTATAATACTGCTTGCGGCTGTCGTAAACGTCCTCGATCAACCGGGATGAAAATACGCCCTTCCAGAAGCTGGTCATACCATAAATGAAATCGAACGGGACTTTTACCAGTTGAGGCCGTAGGCTCCAGAAATCGCGTTTGCATACGATATCCTGCGCGTAGTAGGCTTTGAGATAGGTATCCATCTGCGTACCCGAAAGAATACTGCTGTAACCGGCATTTTTGAGGCGATCGGCAATTCCTATCATGTGTGCGTAAACAAACAAACCTTCGCAACCGATGTATTTTACAGTCTGCTCAATCGACTCAGAGATGTAATCCTCGGATCGAAAATACGGCTGCCAGGGCCGTGAACAGGCCTGAGCTATCTGCGAGGCGATGCGCGTCTCACGGTTGATAACATCGCAGCAGGTAATCGCATCACATTCCACAGAGCGAGGGACCTGTGCGAGAATAAGACGAGAATCAAGTCCGCCGCTTAGAGTCACCGCGACCCGGCCCCCGCGACTGCGGTTGTAAACCGCCTTTGCGAGTATTTCACGAAGCTCTTCGACGAGGTCATCTTCATTGTAGCCTGATTCCAGTTCATCAGGTACATTCCAATAGAGTGCCTGATCAGCCGTCAATGTACCCTGCCGATCAAAACTGAAGTTGAAGATGGTCGCGCCTTCGAGCCGTTTTACATTATCATATATAGTATTTGGAAAGCACACCGTTCCAAAATTTAAAAATTCGGCCGCATAGGTCATGTTTACTTCCGCTTGCGGCTGGACAACGGCCGCAACCAGATCGAGATGCGACCCGACGCAAACACAATCATGCTCATTGAAAGCGGCATAAGTAGATAAAAAGCTCCGCGGATCGGTAACCATGCAAAGCCCATCATTATCTGCAATGCCGAATACAAATGCGCCATTAAGTTTGGACAGAGCCGAGTCCCTGACTGGATTTAGTGCGCCAAGTCGAAATTCCTGGAGCGAAGCGATAAGATCATTTACAAATTTATCTGTCATGTCGCAGGCAAAATCACCAAGCCAGAAAATGACCATATCGTTTTCTAGCCGTATATTATTTTGTCCATAATGGTCTTCCAGCACTGCAAGCGAACCCCATGTATAATCGAACGCGAAACCGTCGGGCGGTTTGGGCATGTATGGCTCTTTTAAAAGCGAGAGCAGGTCGCCGCCGGAGTATCGTGTTGTAAATGTTGCCATAAAATCAGGCATGAGCAGCTCCTTGTAGTTGGGGGTACATACCAACACTGGACACAGTGCTGGTAAGAGGCGTAAAATCGAGACCTTTTTTGCGGGCGCAGTATTCATGAGTTACTACGCCGCCGCGGCACATTACCGCCCCAGCAAGCGAGGCGCTTTGGGCGAAGGCATCTTCGGCACCCTCTGCGAGCATTTGAACATACGGGAATGTCGCCGAGGTGAGGATACGGGTCGATGTGTGAGGAACAAGAGCTGGGATATGGTCGCAGTTATAATGGACCACATTGTTTTCGACATACGTATGAGTGAGCGATTCCGAAGATACGCAGGATTCAATAAGGTCTTTATCGCAGGCGGTCGCGTCACACATTACGCTGTTGGGTGACATGAGTTGTAGATCATCGGAGGTTATGATATACGGACAGACGTCTTTGGGAAGCGTTTGTCTCCTCACGGCCGCGCAGATGACGATATCGGTTTTGGAAAGAAGTTCCCTGATACGCCCGCAAGAACGAGCGGTGTCATTTTCGTCGAATTCTATCAGCTCCAGATTTCCGGCCGCGATGGACATAGAGGGAATATATTTTGACAATCGACCCGCAAGCGTATCAGGGTGCTTATCAACAACAATAATTTTGAATTTGTTTTGAATAAACACATTGATCGCATTTGCGCCTATGTGGCCGGCGCCGATAACCATTGCCGTCGCGCCTTGCCATGCGGGTATATAGCTGCCGCCGAGGTGGCCTTTGTGCTCCATAAGCAGAGCCATCGCTTTTCGGGCAAATACCGCACCGGTAAGTTCGCTCATGGGTTCCAGAAGCGGCAGGTGTGTTCCCTCGCGAACCCATTCATAGGCAATCGCAGTTAAACCGCGATTTACGATGCGCATTATATTGGCGGGCTTTATATTCTCATCAAAGTGCAAATATGTAAAAAGCACATGCTCGGGCGAATAGAATTCATATTCACTTTCGAGTGGGCATTTGACTTTCACAATAAGCCTGCAAGTTGAATATATATCAGAAGCTGACACTACCTTTGCGCCCGCCTGGCTATAATGATCATCGCTGAAGCCGGATTTCACGCCGGCACAGGTTTCGACAAATACATTATGACCTTTGGTTTTCAAGATCGCCGCCTGGTCAGGGCACATCGCAACTCTGCTCTCATCTGTTTTCCTCTCCCTGGGTACTCCGATGTCCATAAATCCCCCTTATATGTGAATACTATTTTTTCAGCGTTTTAAAATACTTCTCCACTATGTGGTCGTCAAAGATCTGCATCATAGGCAGACCCCAATTATCGTTGCCCTCAAGACAAAGCGGCCCATCAGGCGTGATCGCGAAATCCCAGCCTATGGACTGAATGCCATAAAAAAAGCCGTGCAGACGGCGAGCGTATTCGAGAACATCTTTAAAAAATGGTATCTCAAAACCTTCAAACGCGATCTTCGTATCTGGATGAACGGGCGTGATCTTGCCGAAATCCGGGCGAAAGAAGCCGTGGCCGACCAGGCGTGATGTTTTCATATCGATACCGACCGCAATGCCGCCCGCCCCCCAGTTATCGCAGAATTTAGACGCGGTCCCGACGCGAAGTATCGCTGAAAGGACCTTAATAGAAGAGCAGTTGCAGGCGGTTACAACGCGAATAGTATTTATCGCAAAAGGATACATTCGACTAAGCTCCGGGTGCTGAACAATACGCTGCTGGAGCATGCTTTTGCCGTCGATAACGGCACGAAGCTGCTCGACATCGCCGGGCCTTCCTGAAATGTATATGGTTTTATTTTCAACTTTGAGCGGATACACGCAATGCGCCATTTCACTCAGCAGCGGCTTAATAAAGCAATCACAGTTGCGCATCACGATGTTTTCGAGCGGTTGAGATACTGCGGTATCGAGCCAGTCAATATTCTGCTTATCGCAAAGAGCCAGTGTCGGCGGACACGCAAATCCCAGCGATTTAAGAAACTGGCCGAAAATGAATTTATCGCGAAGCAGGCATATATAGTTGGCTCGGAACCTGCCGACTGTCCCCTGCTCATTTATGCGGTCGCGCACGCGATAAAAATTTTTGGCATGCATAAAATTAGCTGGACGCGAATTTTTAAGGTCAAGCCCATAAAGATAATAATACCTGTTAAGCTGGCCGTATTTAAAGAGCCACACAAGGTTATCGATAAGGATCGCCATCCGGCCTTTCTGCGCACAGTTGGGAAAATAGGTACGTCGGGCCGGATGGGACACTAGCTCCCGAATCGTGCGCATAAAGCTCAGCGGTCTTTTGAATTTGGCGAACATACTAATCCCGCGATAAGGTTGCCTGGAATTTTTCTTTGAGAGGCCCTTCGAGTGCCTGGTGCATGGATATTTCCCAATTATCATTACCTTCTATGAAAATCGGCCCGGTATGGCCGATGGCGATATCCCAACCGATGGAATGAATACCATAAAAGAACCGGTGCAGCTTGATCGCTGCTTTTACCGCATCGTGAAAATATGGTATTGCATAGTTTTCAAAAATTATCCTGGTCTCGGGATGACGGTCGACAGACGTGCCGAACGATGGCTTGAAAAGACAATGTTTGGAGATAGTACCAGTATCAAGATCGACACTGCCGAGAAGACCGCCTATAGCCCAGTTATCGCAGAAATTGCCGCCTGCGCCAATGCGGATGAGGGCAGAAAACGGCTTTGGATCAGGCTTGTCGTAAATTGTTACAAGGCGAATCGTATTCACGGAATTTGGATAAAGAAGTGCCATCATTGAATGCTGTTCTATTCGTTTTTGCAGTATCCACATGCTCTTGAGATATGTACACAGGTTATCGATCTTAATGAGATGATCATCAAGATAAATATTGGGCGGCTCAACAACGATGTTATGAACGCCTTGGGCGCATTGCCCGGTAAGATCTTTGATGAAGCAATCGAGTCGGCCATGTTCAAGAAGGCTCGAGAACGGTTTTGGCGCGCCATTATCGCCCCAGAGCACCATTGAATCGTCAATGACCGCAAGTACTTCGGGCGTGGCGAAACCCAGTGCTTTAACGTATTTGGCAAACGCGAATTTATCTGCCAGCAGACAGCGATAGTCCACACGACGATAAGCGACACGCGCACATGAATTGGCGCGATTGCGCACCTTGCGAAAGCCTGAATAGGGCATATAATAGCTTTGGCTCGCGGCAGACAACCTGTCCAGCCCGTAAACAAAATAGAATTCGTTGATCTCGCCGTGACGCGCTAGCCAGACGAGATTATCCAGAAGCATATGCAATTTGGATTTTCTCGCGGCCAGAGGATAATAGCTGCGGCTAAGTTCAGGATCGTTTACAAATGAATATACCGAATGAGATTTGAAAATAAGAACTAATATCCCGCGAACAAACCATTTACCAATTTTGAGCATTAACTTAAGTTTTTTTTTAAACCTGCCCATTAACGAAACTGATTTGGCTTTCAAAGCAGCTTTAGATGATTTTAGTATTGAAAGCGCCGCTGCTTTTTCCTCTTTTTCTAAAATAAACATATAAACCACCCCTGAATAAAATAAGGTTATTGTGCTGACCACCCCAAAAAAGCCGACCCACCCGGGCCGATAACCGCTCAAACCCAAACCCCAATATCCCCCTGTTATTAACGACGCGATCACCCAAAGGCGAATTATACGCTGACTGTAGTATACCTTTAAGCTTACACCTGCCAGCTTCGCTGTGTACATCGCCTGGACGATACCCCGCATTAGAACTATAGGAATACCCGCCCCGATAGCTACGCCTATTATGCCAAGCTTATATGAAAATGCAAGCGAAAGAATTAGAACCCCAACGCCTTCGATAATTGAAAAGATCGCCAGAATATTTTGCTTGCCCAGGCCGTAAAGAAGATCGATCGACAGGCGATTGGATGTAAGCACAAGTGTTGATGCTGTCATGATTGCAAGCACAGCCGTGACCTGAGCGTAATCCTTTTTAAGCCACAGGTGAATAAATGCGGGGCCGGCAATCCACAGCAGTATCCCAAGCAGCGCCGCGAAGATCGTGGTATACTTGCTCCCGCGAAGGTATAACTTCATTATTGCCAGGGTGGAATTTGAGCCCTGGAGATAACTGAACCTGGGCATGAATACTTTTGTCACTGCATAGATAGTTCGCCTGTAATAATTGTTGAGCATAGCCGCGACGCCGAACATACCAACCGCCTCCAGCGCCACAGTCTTGCCGATTATGATCTTCCCTGATCCGAATGTAAGGGTATCAGCGGCAGATGCAATGAGCACGACAACGCCGAATGTCATAAGCATCTTAAGAGTGGCCGGGCGCACGGAACCTAATGATATCTTAAACTGCCTGCGGCAGTACCAAAGCATCAAAAAACCCGCGATCATAATGAGCACATTTATCACGACCAGTGAGTAACCCAGCCCCACCAGGCCAAAGTCATAGCTTATGCATACTGCGACGCCGACAGCCCGCAGCACGGCTTTGGAATTTACCAGGATATTGGCAAGGGCGAATTTTTCGAAACTGCGTATTGCCGCATCTATTACCCATGATGGACATTCTATCGCCGCCGCGATGCCCATTATGCTTATTAGTACCGCAAGCTCATGGCCGCCGTTGAAAAACGAGGCGAGCTGTCCTGAAAATGCCCAGCATAAAATAAAAATGACCATACCCAGCGCACCGTAGAATGCGATAGCCGTGCTGATTATATCTGCAACAAGTTTATTCTCACCTTTTCCGCGGTACATCGGCACATACCTTAGCACCCCGGTTCCCACCCCAAGCTGGAGAAGGCCGAAATATCCAACAACCGAAGTTGTCAGCATCCAGATGCCGAACTCAAGATCACTAAGATATCCAACAACCAGGCGTGTCACATAAAATCCCAGCAGGATATTTATTACCAGCGAAGAGGTATTGCTCAGCGCGTTAAGCTTAAGACTTGGCGCTTTAAATGCGGGCGCATCGTCAGAGATGGCGCCCGCTGCGTGCTTGATATTCTCAACTTTCAAACTGCTCATTAAAAATCCTTTTCAAATGGTGTCGAATAATATTATTTAACTTTTGTACGCATTGACGGCGGCTTCAAATTGAAGTTGATGAATTCATGCACCGGCTGGATAAGATTGAGCCGGTACACATTATCCTCATCACTTACTCCTTTAAGATAATTTTCCAGGTATTGTACGCCGGTATAATGTTCCAGGTCACCGGTCGTGCAATAAACGATACCCCGATGGAATGCGCCGATATAGTAATTAGCGCTGTTACATGTGCCAAAGAACATGCGGTCGAACTTAAGCTCGTTTTCCGGAATTTTCGTGCTGGTGGTATTGCATATCACCTTGCCGAATGTTATCGGAGTGCCTTTGACGCGAGAGTAATAATGCGGCTTCTCTATGAACGTGTTGTCCGTAAAGATCACGCCGATAAGATTATTCACGAATCCAGTTTCGACGTGCGACATACCTGTTCCGTTCTGGTCATATACAGTAAGCGTAACATTATATGTACCCGGCAGCGAGTAGACGTGTATCGGGTCTTGCTCTGTCGAAGTCGTGCCGTCGCCGAATTGCCACTGTCGCGATGCCACCGGGCCGCTGCTCTGGTCATAGAAAGACACCACCGTCCTGTCTGAAGCGAGCCGATTAGAAGCAGTGAATTCGCATTTAAGCCCGCTTGTGGCATCTACAGCTATGAACTGCTCCTTGGTTTCTTCATCGACCAGGCCGCAAGGATCAGTATATTTGAGCTTGACTGTATAAAGCCCCGGCTCTGAGTATGTGTGCATCGGACTTTGCAGATTGCTGAACGTGCCGTCGCCGAAATCCCAGTGCCAGCTCATCAGAGCCGAAACATTCGAGAGATTGTAATAGAGACTCAGATCTTGGAATTGCACCGCCAGCGGTGAAGTTCCCGATTTGGAATTAGCATTAAATTCTGCCTGTATCACAGTCGCCGGATTAGCCATTGGATTTAGCACGATGGCATCCGCGATCACCCGCGCATCTGCTTCGTCTGTAAGCTCGACTGTGTACGAACCCTTGTCAAAGTAATATCCGCCCAGCAGGTGAACAAGTGCTGCGACCCGCTGATCCACTGTTACTATTTCCTGGCCAAACGCGTGGTTGATTTTGTATTTGGCATTTGTAGCGTTGGACGGGTCTGGGAACCACGATGCCATCACTGCATAAACGCCGGGGTAGGTAATTACAATATTCCATCGTGCTTTATTAATGCCTGTCCCAGGGGCATGGTATTGATAGTTGTAGCCGAGGTAACCGGCTTCGCCCATATACCCGCCGCCGCCCGCTTTGGCCATGGGCCAGGTGCCTACCGTTTCAAAGCGATTCCAATCCGGATCGTTATTCACGATGAAGTATTCAGGATTGAGAACTGGATCCGGTGCCGAACCATTCTGCGAGTACCACACCGGAGTCGCCGAATCAGGGAAACGCTCAAGATAGCTGCCGTTGGACAGTTCTACTTTATACACGTTGGCATCGCCTGGAGGCGAATATGTAATATAATAGTTATAAGGAGGCCTGCCCTCGCTGAAATTATAAGCCATCAGCGCACTGGTGCCGTTCTTTAATATCGGTTGCCAGTTTGGATATGCCTGGCCGTATTTCATGCCGTCGATCTTTACCGATACCATGTCGGAACTGAATTTTGTAAACCTGTCGTCATCGACATAGCGAATATCGAGTATCTGCTGGTCCTGAAATTCCGCCGCGGAAGCGAACGTCGCACCAAAACCGAAATTGGAATGACCGCCGACTACTATATGCGAATGCGGCTCCTTAAGTGCGAGTTCCATAGCCTGCGGATCGCGCACAAAATACATGGTATAGTTCATATTCTTCGCGCGGTCGCGATATACCCATGAACCATCGTAGTCCATCGTAGCGCCGATCCTGGTTAACATTTCTAAAAATTCCGTAGATTGTCGCGAGTTCCAACTGTAAATATCGCAGATATAGATCTTTTCCCCCGATGCCGCGACATGTATATAGTCCTGCTTGAGTGCACTTGCCGCCCCTGCGGCGTTGGCGACCGTCAGCGAAACAGTATATGTGCCCGGCTGGGAATATGTATGCAGCACGTTACGTTCCGTCGATGTTGCTCCGTCGCCGAAATTCCAAAGCCAGCTCGTTACAATACCAAGACTGCCGTCGGTAAACTGTATCGCAAGCGGTGCGCCTCCGCTGGTCTTATCCGCGCGGAAATCAGCTATCGGCTTTGTCGGCTTGGATATCTTTTCAAATTTCATCGCGTCCGCGCATGTGCTCGTCGGGCCAGCCTGGGCGGTGATCTTTACAATATAGGTATTGCCAGCCTGGAACGAATAATCTCCTAGGCTGTTCCACTTGCCGCCATTGAGCTGCTGGTTTATATACACTCGGTTTGTCCCGCCCTGGTGCTGGATGTCGACCGGGATCGAAGGACTCCGTGACGACCACATCGTCCACCACATCGACACATTGAATGACGCCGTAACTGTCGGCCGGAATATCCAGCTGTAAGTCGCCCCATCCCTGCTCCACAAGGAATTAGTTCCATAAAAGCCTACAGACCCACTTGCCTGCCACAATCCTGTAAACGAAGTCGAAGCGGTGCTGTTGTCGATGATTTCGATTATCGGCTTATCGTCAATGACAACCTGTCTGCTTACCGCAACCGAATCGTCTCCATCATTATCAGTTACGACAAGGGATATCGTATGCGTTCCAAGCGAAAGGGCCGTACTGGTAAATGACGCAGCCGAACCAATGATGCCGTCAATATCGCTTACCCACTCATATCCCGTCACCTGGCCGTCAATATCCTCGCCATGTCCGACAAAACTTATGCTTTGTCCAACCACCGCCGACTCCGGCGAGATCGAATCTATAAAGGCCGTCGGCTTCGCGTTGCCCACATATAGCTTGCGTGTAACCGGCGCAGACCAAGCCCCCTTATTGTCTTGTACTTTAAACGTGATGACATACTCACCATGGCCAAGTGGGCCCGCCGACATTGTAAAACTATTTTCATTACTTAAAACTCCATGCGCATCGGAAGACCACTCATATGCAGTCACTTGGCCGTCAGGATCGTGACCCGAACCAATAAACATCACATTCGCGTCAAGCTCCACGGGATTAGGGGTGATAGATACGATCGTTGCCGAAGGCTGTATATTACCCACCACTATTAATTTAGTGGCAACGCCAGACCAAGCCCCGTCATCATCCATAACCTTGAGGCTTATCGTGTGCTGTCCCTGCGAAAGCACTCTAACAAAGCTCGCCTCGTTGCTTAAGTTACCGTCTATATCCGAGGCCCATTGATAAACAGAGATTATCCCATCCGTATCCGATCCTGAGCCTGAAAATGTTATCTGCTGGTTCGGCTCGGCCACCTCTGGAATTATTGAATCAATGATCGCTGTCGGCGGCTGATTCTGCGGTATGTACGCGAATTTCACTGCGTCAGCGCATGTACTGGTCGGGTTCCTTTGAGATGTTATCTTGATCGCGTATCGCACGCCCGCATTGAAATTGTAAACACCAAGTTCGTTCCATTTCGCGCCGTTGACCTGCTGGTTGATTATCACCCTGCTTGATCCGGCAGCCGTCGCGATATCAACGGGAATACTCGCTGACCGGCTCGCCCACTGCGTCCACCACATAGAAAATGTATACTGTCCCGTTCGCGGACAATCAAAATACCAGGTGAATGTCGCTCCATCCCTGCTCCATACCGAATCTATTCCGTAAAAACCGGGCGAACTCGAAATTCCCCATGTACCCGTTTTGCTCGTAGCCGCATCGCGGTTATCTATAATTATTTCATTCGGCACTGTTCCCACCGCAAGGACGCTAGTCGCCGCAAGCGACCACACGCCATCCATATCTTGCACATAGAATTTTATATTATGAACACCGGTAGTTAATGTATTTGTGCTGAATATCTGTTTATCGCCGATCACGCCGTCGATGCTCGACTCCCACGAAAACGCCGCGAGCATTCCTTCACCGTCTATACCATGACCGCTGAATGTAACCGTCTCTCCAGGAAGCGCAGGCGAAGGACTGATGCTGTCTATCACCGCCGTTGGTGCCGTTGTCGCCGTAAGCAGCTTATATGATACGGCATCCGCGCATGTGCTTATTGTTCCTCCCGCTGCCGCCGTTATGGTCGTTTTGCCAGAACCGTCAAAATAATACTCGCCCAGGCTGTTCCACATGCCCGCGTTGATCTTCTGGTTTACATGCACCAGGCTTGTGCCGTTATAATGCTCTATGTTCACCACCGCATCCGCCGGCCGCGAACTCATCCCCGACCACCACATGAATACTTCATATATCCCCTTGGGCTGGGCCGACATAGCCCATGAATATGTCGCACCATCTCGCGACCACAAACTATTAGTACCATAGGGCAATGTCCCCGTCGATGCCTGCCACTTCCCCGTATAACTCGTCCCCGCCTTTCCATTATCTATAATTACATCCGCATTTACGTTTGCGCACGCAAAAGCCAGGCAAACGACGCCAACCATCCATGTACCCAGGTTTTTCATCCTAACCCCCCATTATTTTGAGTTTTAATTTTATGCAAAAAAGAATTCCGGCGCAATTGCCAAGCCGGAATTCTTTTAACCCACGTTGCATTTCAAAGTTGTTGAACATCCGACTACATCAATACTACCCAAGCTTACCTCTCCGACGGCGGCTTAAGATTAAAATTCACATAATCAAAAGCAGGCGAAGGCACCAGCGAATTAAGGTACGCCACAAGTTCAGGGTCGCTCTTGCCCTTCATATACTGTTCAAGATACTGCACGCCCAAATAATCCTCGATATCCGTCGTCGTGCAGAAAACTATACCCCTCTGGAATGTGTCGAGATAATATGTAGCCGAGTTGCACGTTCCATAAAACAGCCTTGCGTATCTCAGTTCGCTTGGATTCACACGATAATTCTTCAGGTTCAAAATATTCTTATTGGAAGGCCGCGCTCCGCTGGCAATATAATGAGGCTTATATTGGAACGCGTTATCAACGTAGACCGGTATCGCCAGTATCTGAATGTAATCCTGCTCGGTGCTTGTATCACTGCCGTTTGGACCCGTTGCCTTTAACACCACAGTGTAATTCCCCGGCGCGTAATACACTTTTTTAGGATCTTTCAGCGTACTAGTCGTGCCGTCACCGAAATCCCACAGCCAGTCCGTCGCGTTGCCGGTAGTTGTATTCGTAAATTGCACGACCAACCTGCCGCCGCTGGTCTGTCGCCGTGTTTTCGCCGTAAACTCCGCTCGAATCGAAGTACTCCCCTCCCCCACCGTAATCATGCCGAGCTTTGTTTCGGTATCACTATTGCCCCGTGCATCTGTGACCCTTAAACTCACCGTATAGACGCCTTCGCTGCTGTAAATGTGCGTGGGACTTGTATCGGTGCTCGTTTCACCATCGCCGAAATCCCACAAATAAGTTTTGGTGTTGTTGTATGCGGTGCTTGTATTTGTAAAAGTAACACTCAGCGGAGCGTTGCCTGACATCCTGTTTACGCTGAATTCAGCCTGCAGCGGCCCTTCCGGATTGCTTGTCGGCGTAAGGATCACCGCATCCGCGATTACTGTTCCATTTGCGTTATCGCTTACTTCTATGCTGTTTATGCCCTTGTTGAATTTATAAGTACCCAG
>Ga0079306_1001083_pt1 | contig 19974 bp, 10 predicted proteins | sample Methanotroph_Enr_FD_79181 | JGI IMG/M metagenome (GOLD analysis project Ga0079306, IMG submission 79181) | Enriched soil microbial communities from Old Woman Creek wetland in Ohio, USA - Methanotroph_Enrichment_5 | ecosystem: Environmental > Terrestrial > Soil > Wetlands | place: USA: Ohio...
CAGATGGAATACCTGACATCGATGTCGTCCAACGATTTCCAAATGGCAGCAATAGCCAGTGAACTGGCTTCAAAAGATGGTTTCTTCAAGGAATTTGCTACTAACCATTATCGCGGAAATATGAATACGACCACGGTTCGCACTTACAATGGACGCACCATCATGATTCAGCACGATGTAACCAGCCAACGGCCATATTCACGGATTCATCTGGTGAGCGGAACCAAGGGCGTGGCAAGCAAATGGCCTGAACCGGCACGTATTGCAACTGCACACGAATGGCTGAACGATGAAGAAATGAAAAAACTGGAAGAACAATATACTCCTGAAATTGTAAAACGGATTGGCGAAATGGCCAAAAAAGTTGGTGGTCACGGAGGAATGGACTTTATGATGGACTGGCGGCTGATCGACTGTCTGCGAAACGGACTTCCGCTCGATGAAGATGTATATGATGCCGCACTTTGGAGTTCAATTGCCCCTTTGAGCGAAAAATCGGTTGCTAACCGTTCCAATTCGGTTGATGTGCCTGACTTCACCAATGGTGCCTGGAAGACCAATTCTCCAGTTGAACTGACCTTAAAAGGTGGCGGAACAACCGGGGTGAAAGAGCTGAAAAAAGCTTAAAAGGAATAGCTGAAATTATGAAAAAAAACCTGACGGATTTTCGAAAATCTGTCAGGTTTTTTTCTGATAAAATACGACTGACCCTAATTTGCATTTCTAACTTTTCCTGAGCCGGAGATTGATGAATCGATCATAGGTTGGCCTTTATAAGTCACATTTCCTGAGCCTGACAAACGAACATACAGATTTTTATTGGCTTGAATACCTATATTTCCGGAGCCTGAAACCCGAACGGTAACATCATCGGCATTGAAATCCAGTCCCTTCAGATTTCCGCTTCCTGAAATGGCCACAGATAAGTCCTGTGCTGCTGATTTTCCGGCCAAAATAATATTGCCTGAGCCGGAAATAGTAGATTTTACCTGTTCTGCTGAAAGATCAGATAATTTGATGTTTCCGCTGCCACTTACAGCCATATCCAGGGTTTTGGTCTTAATTTCATTGTCGGCAATAATATCGCCCGAACCCGAAACTCCCAGTCCGTTAATTTCAGGAGTGGTAATGTATATAGTTATTTCGCCTGGCTTGAAAGCATTCCAAAAATAATTTTTGTTTGGAAACCGGATGATCAGTTCTCCGTCTTTTACTTCGGTAATTATTTCTTCGAGTGTTGATTGTTTTGCTACGATTTCAAGGTTCTGTTTTTCGCCCTGCTCAAGGTGAACATTGGCGCTGATTCGCAACGAAATTGAGGAGAATGGTTCAACTTTTCGTGTTTGTTCCTCTGCCTGAACCTTAATGCCGGCTAGGATAAAAGTGAATAGAATGATTGCTGCTGCTACTTTTGTTTTCATCTGCTTGCTATTTGGTGATTAATTGTTTTGGTGATATAAACGATTCTATAGACGGCAAATTATTCGGAAAGTTGCATCGCGGCAAAAAAAGTGTTCAGTGGTCAGTCTCAGTATTCAGGAATGCAGCCTCTGCGGGTGTCCTCATCTTTATTGGGAGTTACGGGTTGCGGGTTTCACGTAACTCGTATCCCGCAACTTTTTCTTCTGGAAACTGCGACTGAACACTGCAAACTTGACTTTACTCTTCATCCAAATCAAACAAACCATCAGGAATACGAAGTTCAATTTCGCGTTTATCTTCGTCGAGTCTGATAATCAAATCTTCATTTAAGGGAACCAGAGCCTCTTTGCCCTGATATTCAACCGAAAGCAGAACGTTTCCGGAGAAATCGTTCACCTCAGTAATTTCGCCGATCAGCCCGAGTGTCTGGTCAGATAATTGAAATCCAATCAAGGCATGAGGACTCATTTCGTCCTCATATTCAATCACATCCTCCCGATCAACATAAACCGATAATCCGCAAAGGTCTTTTGCTTTTTTATCCGTGTCGACCCAATCAAGCTGCGTAATGACCGATTCACCGGATTTAAAGCGCAAGCCTTCGTCCGAAATAAAATAAGGTACAAGTAAATTGTCGATTTCCAGGAAAAGAGGTGGATTTTCTTCCAAGGTTTCATAATATTCTTCCTGAAACCGGATAACCAGTTCACCATGTATTCCATGTGGTTTCTGGACGTAGCCAACTTTAACACAATTACTTTTCGGTATTGTTTCCATGGTGGTAAAAATAGAAAAAAGCGACAGATTTCTCTATCGCTTCTATAAGTTGTCTGCTTTAAATCGAAATTTAAAACAGCATTCGGCTAATTCTTATCCTTCAGTTTCTTCCGGAGCAGCTTCTTCCGGAGCTACTTCCGGAACTTCTTCAGGGATTACCTCAGGAATTTCTTCAGGGATTACTTCAGGAACTTCTTCCTCAGCAACCTCTTCAACTTTAGGAGCAGATGCGGCCCTTGCAGCTGCGGCTGCTTCAGCATTGCGTTTGGCAATTGCATTGGCCCGTTCAGCATTCTTTTTAGCTTCCATTTCGAACTGAGCCTTCCTGGAAGATTCAGAGTTTACAACCAAACCATCTTTTTTAGCCTGAACCTTATTCGCTTTTTCGGCCATCCATGCTTCAAATTTAGTTTCAGCTTCTTCAGCAGTGAAAGCGCCTTTGGCTACACCGCCTAAAAGATGTTTTTTGTACATTACTCCTTTGTAAGATAAAATAGCTCTTACTGTATCGGTTGGTTGAGCGCCATTGTTAAGCCATGTTAAAGCTTTGTCAAAATCGAGATCGATAGTAGCAGGGTTTGTGTTTGGATTATAAGATCCAATCCTTTCTACATTTTTACCATCCCGTGGCGCTCTGCTATCAGCTATCACAATGTGATAGTAAGCAAACCTTTTGCGACCATGTCGCTGCAATCTGATTTTTGCTGGCATTTTGCTTGATTTTAATTGATAAACAGTTATAAAAAAATTGTGGCGCAAAGATATAACATTAATCCTGAATTCAAAATCGACTTCCGGAATAAATCCCTGTGAATCCCCGGGTTATATAATTTATGAAGAATTATTGATTTAATGGGTTGAATTTGTGTGCGTTATGGTGCATGGCTGATGGCATGGCAGGAAACTATCTGGCATGTAGTTACCCACTTCGAACTTTATTTTCATTCCTTCTTGTGAGGCCAAAGATCCCAAAGCAGTGTCGCCGTCCGTGCTGTCGGACATACTGAGGTTACAGATCATGTTATAAGTCATGCACAACATTCAGCAGCGTATGCCTGCAAAGCATCGAAAAATCCCGTGGCAGAAGAAGAGGGGCAATTGCAAGGCCATCAGGAGGGCTTAAAACTAAAAACGTTCAGAAAGGACAGGTTATTCCCAACTTTTCCAACCTCCAGACGTTCTATATCCATCATTCAAACAGAACTTTATGAACCGGACACGATTGGAAGCATTTAGCGACGGGGTATTGGCCATTATCATCACTATCATGGTTTTGGAGATCAGGGTGCCGCATGGCAACGACTTCAATGCACTGAAACCATTGATTCCGGTGTTGGTCAGTTACATTTTAAGTTTTATTTACCTTGGCATTTACTGGAACAATCATCACCACATGATGCACACTGTGAAACACGTAACTGGTGGCATTCTCTGGGCCAATCTGCATTTGCTATTCTGGTTATCACTGGTTCCGTTTGTAACCGGCTGGATTGGCGAGAATCATTTCGATCCCATTCCGATGGCCTTTTATGGAATTGTACTGTTGATGGCCGCCATTGCCTATTTCATCCTGCAAACTCAAATCATTAAAATCCAGGGTGAACGTTCGTTGCTTTCGCGGGCTGTCGGAAATGATATCAAAGGAAAAATGTCGCCGATACTTTATTTATTGGCCATCGGGTCCAATTTTCTCAGTCAGTGGATTTCAGGAGGTATATACGTTTTAGTGGCTTTAATCTGGCTCATCCCAGATAAACGAATTGAAATCATTCTCCGAAGTGAGTCCGAATCTACTTACGACAAGAAATAAACAGTAGGCATTTGGTTTCTATCTGAGGTATGTTGGGTCAGTAAACATTTCGTTTTATAAACGAATTCAAAGAACATGAATAACAGCTAATTCATCATTTTAATCTACTTTTACTAAATCGATGATCGATTTACAAAATGATTAGGAAACTCATAACTCTGATATTATTCTTTATTATAACTCTCTCTCTGAAAGCTGATTTCAGAACAAATGTTCATTTCATTTCACGGCGCGAAGGCTTATCAAATGGCGCAGTGAATACCATTGTGAAAGATGCTGAAGGTTACATCTGGTTTGGAACCTGGAATGGTCTTAACCGTTACGACGGCAGCAATATGGTTACTTATCTGCCCGGAAGTAATTCCAATTCGATTCATAATCATGTGATCAGGGAGTTATATCCTACTTCATCAGGACCAATCTGGTTACTTACCAACAAAGGTGTTGGATTGTACGACAATGTCCACGACCGGTTTACCTCCTATTTTACCCGCGAATCGGAACAAATAAACTATGAAGATGACATTACCATTTGTCATTCCGACAGCTATGGTACACTGGTTTCGGTGTTCGGGCGTGGCATTTTCAGGTTCGATGTGATAACCCGGCAATTCAGTAAAATTGATTTTGACGAAGCTTCCCGACAGGCTTCTCTCAGTATTAAACGAATCCATCTGGTTGATAATCAAGCATATTGCATTACTGCGAATGGCAACTTGTTTTTTCTTATAGGTAATCATCTTCAGGAAGTTGTGAAACTGCCGTTAACCGGAACCCTGTCATCATCCATTTCAGTCCTGATTAACCAGCGGCCATTTCTCCTGATTACTCAACGTACCGGAGTTACGCTGATGGTCGATCTGGAAGCAAAGGCCGTTCAGCAACTCAGCATTCCGGATGATGTTATTACTTCGTTCTCACTTTCGAAAGTTGAAGGTAAACTATGGGTCGGTACTGAAAAAGGCAAAATATACAGCTTCAATTTACAGACCCGAAATTTTGAAATATTCAACATACTTTCAGGTTTGCTTATGGTCAACCCGATTGCTACCCGGATATTAAGCATCTATGAATCGGAAACGGGCATTTTATGGATCGGAACCGACGGGAACGGGGTCTATATGCTGAAACTCTCTGAATTTCCAAATAAAATTTTGTCATCGGACCAATTGGCCTACCCGATTGTAAGAAGCATTTTAGTAAACCGTAAAGGAGATGTTCTGATAGGCACCAAGGGAGGAGGAATTGACATTTTTGATGCCAATGGAAATCATATCCGAAAAATAACGGTCAAAAATGGATTGAGCAACAGTTCAGTGCTTTCGTTTCACGAACACGAAAATGGTTCTATTTGGGTTGGTACTGACGGTAAAGGCATTGACATTATTTCGCCTGATTATAAGACCATTCGGAATTTCCCGCACGACTTTAAAAGTTCAAGCCCAATAGACTTTGCATCTGTTTACCGGATACTCGAAGACAGCGATCACCGGATTTACCTCGGAACCAGTGGTTTTGGCGTTATCCGGATTGAGTTGGATCAAAAAACCAGTTCATTGCCGGTAAGCTGCGAACAACTCATACTCGATAAAAGTATTGCTGCACCTGGTCTGCAGAAGCAGATTGTATACTCCCTTACAGAAGAAAAACCAGGGATTATATGGATAGGAACCAGGGGATTGGGAGTATACCGCTATAATACGATCACCAAGCGGGTGATTGCGCAGTATACTACAACGACTCATTCAAAACTGATCAGGAATGATGATATACTTTGTTTGTTTGCTGATCAAAACAGTCCGGTGTGGGTGGGCAGCAGCAATGGTATTTTCAGTTTGTCGCCAATTTCTTCCGATTCAGTAAAGGTTGCAACATTGGATGTTCAGTCCGACCTGTCGAATACCAGCATTCATGCCATGCAGCTCGATAAGCTTGGAAATTTATGGGTTACAACCAACCAGGGACTTTCATTAATTGATACCAGCGGGAAAAAAGTACGGAGTTTTAATGTGAACGATGGCCTGATCAATTTGGAATACAGTGATGGCGCTTCATTTTTTGATACTAAAACAGACAGACTTTATGTCGGCGGTACAATGGGCGTGGATATTGTTCAGACTGATCAGATTAAATTTTCATCCTATTTTCCACCCGTCGCAATTAATCAGCTTCTGATCAAAAATGTACCGGTAGAACCGGGAACCGAGGGAGTGCTTGCCAGTCGCATCAACCACCAGAAAAAACTGATCCTGAATTACAATCAGAACTCGGTCACTTTTGATGTTTCGCCTCTGGCCTACTGGGGACAGGAACGTCACCGGATTTCGTACAGGCTGAAAAATTTCGACAATGAATGGGTCATCAAACCACAAAATCAGCCCATTAGTTTCTCCAATCTTCCGGCGAACAAATACCTGCTTCAGATTCGTTCGTGCGACGAAAATGGTAACTGGTCGAAGGACATCCGTGAAATTGAGATCATTATTAATCCACCGTTCTGGATGACATCATGGGCCATTGCGATCTACATTTTGCTGTTCATTGGTGTGCAGTTGTTAATTTTTGCGGGTTACCGCAGACGGGAAGCCCGGAAAAAAGAAGCCGCATTGCAGGAATTCAAGATGAGAAAAGAAGAAGAATTACACAACTACAAGATTGAGTTCTTCACCAATGTGGCCCATGAGTTCCGCACACCACTTACCATTATCACTTCGCACATTCATGCATTGCTCGAAGATACCCGAAATACGCTGGAAAATCCGCGCCTGTTGAAAGTGTATAACAACAGCATTAAAATTCAGAAACTGGTTTTGGAAATTATGCAGTTTCGAAAGTTGGAGAAGGGGAAAGAACCTTTAAATATTCAGCTTACCAAACCGGTTGATCTTGTTCGCGAGGTTATTTCTGATCTTGAACTGCTTGCTCAGCAACGGAATATCAGTTTCGAGGTCATTGCTCCTGATCCTGATCTTATTTTCAGAACTGATGCCGATAAATTTCAGCGAATAGTTACCAACTTGATTTCGAATGCCGTCAAATACAACAACCCTGGAGGGTTTGTCAAAGTTTCTGTAAATGCAGATGAATCAGCGCTAATCATTGAGATTGAAGACAATGGGGTTGGAATTAAACCTGAATACTTTCAAAAAGTTTTCGAGCCTTTCGGCATTTCATCAGTCATGCGAAAAGGAAGTTTCCCTGGATTCCGGTCTACCGGTCTCGGTCTGGCTGTTACAAGAGGACTTGTTGAACTACTGGAAGGAAACATTAATTTTGAAAGCAGTCCGGGTGAAGGAACGAAGTTTACATGCATTTTCCCCGATGTCCATCAGTTAAGTCCTGCAGAGTTATTGAATGAACCTGCCGATGAATTCAATGAAATCAGCTTCATGGAAGAATCAAGTCAGGAAAAACCGATGATAAATTCGGAGATATCAGCCGGCAAACCGACTATCCTGCTGGTTGATGATGATCCTGAAATTCTGGTTTTATTACGGGATTTTCTTCAGGCGGAGTATAACATCATTTTTGCTGAAAACGGATTGGAGGCATACGATAAAGTGTTAGCTGAAAACCCCGACCTGATTGTTTCTGACGTGATGATGCCGGTAATGGATGGCATTGAACTCTGCTGCAAATTGCGGACAAACATTGATATGAGCCACTTGCCGATGATTCTTCTAACCGCAAAAGCTGAAATCGAAGATCGGATTGTCGGGTTACAAGCCGGAGCCGATTCATACATTCCCAAACCTTTTCATCCTGAACATCTGAAGGTCCGCATCGAAAAACTGCTTCAATTCCGGCAAACCGTCAAAAGCCATTTTGGCAAACAGGAAAGTAACCTAACCTTGGTAAAGGAGATTCCTGACCCGTTTTTTCAGAAAATGCTTAACTACATTGATGAGAATATTGATGATGAAACACTTTCGTCTGAAATCCTTTGTGATAAATTGGCCATCAGCAAATCTTCCCTTTACAACAAGACCAAATCGGTGCTTGGAATCACTCCCCACAGCCTGATCAACCAGCGCCGGTTAAGCAAAGCTGCGATACTTCTTAAATCAACCACTCTGACGGTAAGCGAAATCATCGACCAAACCGGCTTTGCCAGCAGAACCCATTTCTATGAACTGTTTAATAAAGCTTATGGTTGTTCGCCTTCAGACTACAGGAATAAATCGATCATATAGAAATAGGTAAAGTCCCATCGGGACGAAATATTTGTAGCCCCGGCTTTCAAGCCGGGGTTAAGTGATAGAAAGTGTTTTAGCGCCGACGGTTAATTTAAAAAAAACCGGAATCCTTTCTTTCGGCGCAAAAGATCAACCTTTAGGGAGAAGCGATACAAAGTCATCCATTATTAGCTCCTTTTTCAATTTCAGACAACATTATCCTTTACTTTCTTTCCTTTTACACTCCGCCGGACAAGATCGGGAACAGGGTGGACAGTGATTTTTGCATTCCACGGTAGCTTTGTTGCACTCTAAACAAAACGACTATGGATATTGCAAACCGATTTCCGCAAAACCCGCTTCTTCGTCCTTCCGATTTAAAACCCGGCATTGAAGGAATGGAAATTCTTTGCCTGTTGAACCCCGGCGTGTTTCAATTCGAAGGAAAAATATGGCTGCTGCTGCGCGTTGCCGAAAGGCCCAAACAAATTGAAGGCAAAATCAGTTTCCCTGTATATAATAGTAAAGGAAATATTGAAATACTGAGCTTCGATAAAAACGATCCGGACCTGGATGCTTCTGATCCTCGTGTGATTAATTATAAGAAGAAGGATTATCTGACCACACTATCATACTTACGGTTGGTTTGCAGCGACGACGGAATTCACTTTTCTGAACCCGTTGGTTATCCACCGATTTTTGGTAAGGGCGAACTCGAAACTTTTGGCATTGAAGACTGCCGTGTAGCCACCATGGCCAACGGATTTAGCCTTTCGTTTACCGAAGTCTCTGAATTTGGTGTTGGCGTTGGACTGATCCGCACCAAGGACTGGAAGAACTTCGATCGGAAAGGCATGATTTTCCCGCCACACAATAAAGATTGCGCCCTCTTCGAAGAAAAAATAAATGGAAAATATTACGCCTTGCACCGTCCCAGCAGTCCTGAACTGGGTGGAAACTACATCTGGCTGGCCGAATCGCCCGACCTGATTCACTGGGGACAACACAAGTGCATTGCCACAGTACGACTTGACAGTTGGGATTCGAAGCGTGTCGGGGCTGGCGGAGCACCAATCCGGACTGAAAAAGGCTGGCTCGAAATTTATCACGGCGCCAACAGCAACCATCGTTATTGCCTGGGAGCATTGTTACTTGATATTAATGATCCTTCCAAAGTTCTTGCCCGCAGCATTGAACCGATCATGGAGCCGATCGAAACCTACGAACAGACCGGATTTTTCGGGAATGTGGTCTTTGCCAATGGCCACTATGTAAAAGGCGACGACATCTTCATGTATTATGGGGCAAGCGACGAAGTGATTTGCGGCGCCAAACTCTCTATTTCAAAAATACTTTCAACGCTCATCTAAATTTCCTCAGCCGAAATGAAAATGTTGCAGCATAAAAATCGGATAACGGTCATTTTTCTTTGCCTGATTTCGCTACTCAGCAATTCAGGCGCTTTCAGCCAGCAGCTTTCACTGAAAGTTGCCGGTAATGACCAAACTGGTTTTCATGTGGATATTTATGACGGCACCCAATTGATGGTGACCAATCCTGAAGAATTCACCCTGCAACTTTTTAATCATGATTTGAGCACTAATGTCAATTTGCAATTGAATGGTCAAAAATGGGTCGGGAATGAAAAGGCGATCACCCTAAAAAGCGAATACTATATTAAAGAGTTTGACGCCAACCTGTCTGTTTCGGTAAACTACAAAGTGGTCAATTCCAATCTGGTCAAAAAGACGGTTGAGTTGGTACAGCTTTCCATGCCCAACATGTATTACATTTTGCAGGAAACAGCGTGTCCGGCAGAAAAACCTCAGCGATATGTAAGCTTCGAATACGACAATTTCCCCGGTGGCATGGTACATGAAATGTTTCCGGCTGCAGGCTTTGTCACGCCGAACAATACGGGGGTCGGATTCTTAACCGATGCGGGTTACAAAAACCAGTTTACAAGGAATACCCGTCGCCGGTTTAGTGGCCGTGGGGGTGGTTTTGTGGGTATGCGCCAACTTGCCGATCCAAATTTATTCTCGGTAGCCACAACTTCGGAACAAGCCGAAAATATTCAATACGTCAGGCAAACCTTTGGCGAAATGTACAACCTCGATGCTGGTAAAATTACGGTATTGAAAACTGCTGAAGCGTACCAGAAAGAAGGCAATGCCGAAATCGAAAACCAAAATGGTCTGATAACAATTAATGACCATCCGGGTGGAAGAGCCGGGTTGGAATTCATTGCCCCTTTTCAGGATCAGAAAATCTATACCATTTCCTTTTTGTGCAAAGGAAACGCTGGCGTGGCCTTAAAACTTTTCAGGATTAAGAACGGAAAAAGAACCACTGAACTGGAAGATGGAGTCAAATACATCGACAACTTTCCGGCAGTAGAAAACGAATGGACACCATTTGTAGGAAGCATTCTGGTCCCATACATCAAGAATGATTCGGTGTCGATGTTTATTGGAACGCAGTCGGGCAAAGAATCTAAGCTTCAGATTAAAGACCTCCAATTTACCGAACATCAGCCACAGCAGGAACCGTACAACATTCTTCCTCTGGGCGAAAAAGTACAGAAAACCACCTACATTTTCGCTGAACCCTGGAAGTCGCACCAGCAATTTATGATTTCGGCACAAACGCGTTTAGCCGAAGGTAAAGGCTTCAAAGGATCGCAGATCGAAAAAATGTTGTATGCCAACTTCAATATGCTCACCTGGATTGCCGATGTCGACAATTTCGCGCCGTTCAATGTGCCCAACATGAATTATGCACCGGACATGTACAACCGCGATTCGTTTTTCTCGACGGTGGCATCCTACAATAAAGAACTCAACCTTTCCATCTGGGAACAATGGGGCAAAACCCAAACGCCCAAAGGCGGAATTGGCACCATCATCACCCCACTGATGGGTTCGGTCGAGGCCAAAGACAATGAAGCAACCATCGAATGGCTGATTTGGGCCATGATGAATAAGCGACGATTTGGCGTGACACTTCCTCAGGAAAAAATAAAGAAAGCTGTCGATTACGTTTTGAACGAATTTGACCCAGATAAGGATGGAAAATGCCAGGCACATTTTTCGCTGAGCCAGGTCGACATAGTTGATTTTAATCCGAAAACCGACCATTTGGGCGTGAACCAGGGAATGCTGGCCATCGCGCTGCGAACCATCAAAGAACTGGGTTTTGATATTTCAGAAACCTATATCCAAAAGGCCGAAGCCGAATACCGGAACTTTTACGACGCCGGAAGAAAACACATCCTGTTTGACCGGAATTTCCCGGATATCATCACTTTGACCGATCTCGAACCTGAATTCTTTTCCCTGTGGCTGTTCAACCGGCCAATCTTGACCGATGAAATGGTGAAAAATCATCTGGATCAGGTACCGGTTCTGAATAAAGTTTCCAACTCACCTCATCCTGAATTGGGCACAACTGCACCAATCTGCGTTCGGCTAACAAAAGATGCCAAAGGATTTGCATACCTCAGCGGAGATTACCAGCCTTTCGAAAAATTTGGGGTAGAAAATTACAGCAACGGCCAAAGCGACGGATATTATTACAACGGCGGAAGCTGGTTCAGGGCGGAATACTGCGCTTATGTGGTGGGATTAAAACACGGTTGGACAAAGGCAAATGCCCTGATGGAAAACCGGGTTTGGGCAGAGATTTACCTGAATCCAAAATGGCCGTTCAGCAAAGAATTTACACCCACAAAATGGACCACAACCGATAGTTGGTGGCCATCAACCCGGGGTTTGTGCTGGAATGTATTCATCCTGATGGCTGATGAAGTGGCTGGTTTACGCACGCCGGATATGGATCCGGATTATAAAAAAGACTAATAACAAACTAAAAATGATAGCAAAACTGACTGCCGAGTTTAAATTTTTCCTTTCAATGCCTCACAACATGCGGGTATTGCTGATTACCAATATGCTTTATGCGTTGGTACTGCCTGTTGTCGAGATTTTCATGGCAGCCTACATCATGCGCTATTTTGCCGACACCAGTTACGTGGCCATTTTCCAGGTTGCCATGTACACAGGTATTATCATTACCTCGCTGACGAATGGTTTTTTGCTGAAAAGTTTCAAAGTAGCCTATCTGTACAGTTTTGGCATTCTGCTGAGCGGTATGTCGATGGTTGCCATGATGTTTGTGAAAGACATTAAATTGTTCGGCTTGATCGTTTCAGGAACCATGATTGGCGCAGCTTCCGGATTTTTCTGGACTAACCGCTATCTGATGGCGCTAAATACCACCCAGGATGAAAACCGGAATTACTTTTTCGGACTCGAATCGTTCTTCTTTACCATCGCCAACATTACTATTCCGCTTGCTATTGGCGCATTACTCGCCTCCATCGACGGGATGCATTTATTCGGAATCACATTTAATATTTACATGGGTTACCGCATCGTAACTCTGATTGTGTGTCTGATAACGATAATAGCAGTTCTTTCACTTGCCCGTGGCAAATTCGTAAACCCGGTTCAGAAAGATTTTCTCTATTTCAAGTTTGACCGGCTCTGGAATAAACAAATACTTCTGGCCATGCTGAAGGGGTTGGTTCAGGGATTCCTGGTTACCGCTCCGGCCATGCTGATCATGAAATATGTGGGGAAGGAAGGCTCTTTGGGTCTGATTCAGGGAATCAGCGGCGGATTAACGGCCATTCTAATTTACCTTCTCGGCCGTTTTGCCAAACCCAAACACCGCATTCTCATTTTCGGCTTTGGTATTTCGCTATTCCTGATCGGAACAGTTGTCAACGGCATCGAGCTCTCCATGTTTGGGGTGATGGTCTTTGTACTCTGCAAGGTGTTTTTTCAGCCGCTGCACGACCTGGCGTATTATCCGATTATGATGAAGGTGATTGATGTGGTTTCGAAACGCGAAAACCGCAACCAGTATGCCTATATCCTCAACCATGAATTTGGCCTGTATGCCGGTAGAGTCTCCGGACTGGGCTTATTCATCTTCCTCGCGTTTTACGTTTCAGAAACCTTCGCGCTTCGCTATTCTCTGATCATTGTTGCTGTGCTGCAGATGCTATCCATACCTCTGGCTAAAAACATCATGAAAGATTCTTATTCTGAAACTAAATGAAAAAACTCATTAGAAAATATTTCTTGTCATATTTTTCACCCCCTGCCTGCCGGACAGGCGGGCAAACCCCTGAAGGGGCTTCTGCTGCAAGCATAGCAAACTCTTGTTGCTGGAGAAAGTCCCCTTCAGGGGATTTAGGGGTAAAATTGAAAATTGATACTAGACACAACTTAATTTTTCTGGCGGTATTTTTCGTCCTATTCTCCTGTAACCCGCAACTGGGCGAACCGGTGGTTCAAACTTCTTTGCAGCGGGTTGATCAGATGCCCAATTTACCACAGCCGCTGAAAATCATCGACTGGAAGAAAAAAGCTATTCAGTTCGACAGTCTGGTTTACAATTTCAATTCCAAAGATTCATACGGTCCGCTGATTTGGCTCGATAGTTCCAGACGGAACATCGATCAGGTGACTTATGGACTTTATACCGTGATTGGCGATGTACGCCAGGGACCAAAGAAAAATAAAGGCGAGTTTCATGAAGCGCTCACCTCATTAAATTCCTTGATCAGTGCGGGATTGATGAAAATAGACAAGACCAACCAGCATGGATTCAACTTTGTGAAGATGGATCAAAACTATTTCAACAGCACAACAAAGTGGAATATTGTCATGAACAACACCAATCCTGAAGTTGCCATGGCCGGTGGCGGTTATGGCCGTGACTGGTGGTACGATGTTTACCCGAATGTGTTGTATTACGGAGTTGCCGCGCTTTTCCCGAAGGTTGAAAACACAGAAGCTATTCAGCGAAAGGTGGCTGAACAATTCTGCAAAGCCGATTCGGTACTGAACGGAAACTATGACTATTCCTACTTCGATTATGCCCAAATGAAAGGCATGCGAAATACGATTCCTTATCAACAGGATGTTGCCGGCGGACATGCCTGGGTTTTGTATTCAGCCTATCAGAAATTTGGGAACAAACGATACCTCGCCCATGCAAAAAGTGCAACCGAAGCTTTGTTGAGCCAAAAAGAAAGCCGCTTTTACGAAATGCTGCTTCCGTTTGGAACCTACACTGCCGCTCGGCTCAATGCTGAACAGGGAACCAATTACGATGTAACCAAACTACTTAACTGGATCTTTGATGGGTGCCAGTCGAAAGACGGTCGCTACGGCTGGGGGGTGATTGCCGAAAAATGGGGTGATTACGATGTTTCCGGCCTTCAGGGAAGCATTACCGATGGCGGTGGATACGGCTTTTTTATGAATTCGGTGGCAATGGCCTGGCCATTGGTTCCAATGGTGAAATACGAACCTCAGTACACACAAACCATTGGCAAATACATGCTGAATGTGGTCAATGCAGCACGCTTGTTTTATCCCGATCAGGTTGACAATGTCCACCAGTTTCTTCCGGAGTTGAAAGATTTGACCCACGGAATTATCGGGTACGAAGGAATCCGCAAGGTGGATGATTACAACAAACCTGAACTGAAAGGAATTACGCCAGTTTCAACCGGTGATGGACCAAAATGGACAACCGGTCAGCCTCAAACAAGCATGTTCAGCCTTTACAGCACCTCGATCGTTGGAGTTTTTGGGGCAATTGTCAGCAAAACCGATGTTGCCGGAATTCTGGCGCTCGATTGCAATGCCACCGACTTTTATGCAGCAAACAAATATCCGGAGTACCTCTATTATAACCCCTACAGAAAGGACACGACAGTAACTTATTCTTCAGAAATGAGCGTGGATTTGTTTGATGTTGTCTCAAAAAAATACCTTGCAAAAGGAGAAAGTGGAAAGGTTAAAATCAAGTTACCGGCGGGCAAAGCTGCGCTGGTTGTCGTCCTCCCTTCCGGAACAAAGCTGTCTCCGGAAGGTTCAAAAATTAAAGCTGATAATGTAGTAATCGCATATAAATAAAATTCAAAACCTCTCAATAACTGGCAATATGAAACAATTGGTATTACTTATGATGATGTTTTCGATAACTGTATCGCTGTTTGCACAGCATACGGTCGAAGGAACTGTAAAGGATTCCAAATCCGGAGAAACACTGATCGGAGTTTCGGTTCTGATCAAAGGGACTAAGGTGGCTGCGATTTCCGACTTCAATGGCAAGTATCGTCTGGTATCTGATCAATTATCAGCTACATCGGTAATTGTATATTCTTTTATGGGTTATGCTTCTGTTGAGCAAACCCTGGGCAACCGAACAGTGATTGATGTCTCGCTTTCACCCGAAGATATCCTGCTTAACGAAATGGTTGTAATTGGATACGGCTCGGTCAAGAAACGAAATATTCTGGGCGCTGTTTCCAAAGTAAGCGAAAAAGAGCTCACCAAATTGCCGTTAGCAGATGTAGCTCAGGCCTTACAGGGCCGCGTTGCCGGAGTTCAGGTGACCCAAAATACCGGCGCTCCCGGCGAAGGAGTTTCGGTTCGCATCCGTGGCGCCGGATCTATCAATTCGGGCAATGATCCGCTTTATATTGTTGACGGAATCCCGACAGCCGATGCGCTTAAAATTCTTTCGCCCGGCGACATTGAAAATATCTCTGTACTGAAAGATGCTTCGGCGGCTGCAATATATGGTTCGCGGGCCAATAACGGGGTTGTGCTGATTACCACCAAAAAAGGAATTAAAGGGAAAACCAAAGTCACCTACCGCGGACAAACCGGTTTCCAGCAGGCAACCAACCTCACCAAAATGGTTAATACTCAGGATTACATCACCATTTATAATGAAGCTGCAACCAATGATAATGCCTTTCTTCCGGAAAGTCTGCAACGAAGTCTTATTACACCTGCTGATGCTGAAAAGTTTGCCAATGTGAACTATGTGAAGGAACTGCTCCAACCGGCGCCGATCAACTCGCACGAAATTTCGCTGTCAGGCGGAAATGAAACAACCAATTTCCTGATTTCCACTTCAATTTTCGATCAGAAGGGAATTGTAAAAGGAACCGGATATTCCCGCGGAACGGTAAGAGTTGACGTGAATACCGAAGCCAGTAAATGGCTGACTGTTGGCGTAAATATGCTGGCTGGCATTTCAAGCACCGACATGATCGGAAGTTCGGGCGACGGTGCAGGTGGTAATGGCGGAAGTGTCGTCCGGTATGCTTTCTTCCGCAACCCGGCCATACCAATCCGGTTTGCAAATGGAACTTTTGTTGACCGGCCTGCTGAATATTTCGGAGCGCAGAAATTTGATTCGTTCCTCGGCGATGGATATAATCCCATCGGCATGAGCGCCCACAACGACAACAACCGGAAAGACGACAGTTTTATGGGCAAGGCTTATTTCATTGCCAAAATAACTCCTGAATTAAAATTTACTACCAACGTTGGTATGGATTACCGCAATTCGTACAGCCGCAAATTCTCACCGACCTGGGGGACTTTCGACCGTATTAATGCGAAAAACGGACTGAGTATCGGCAGCGAACAAATGGCAAATATGTCGATGAACAACGTGCTGAATTACGAAACCAAATTTGGTGAATCGCATACCTTTTCAGCGATGGTGGGGTTCGAAGCGATTAAGAATAGCGGAAAAGCGCTTTATGCCAGCGACATGGATTTCCCTGTCGAGCAGAAAGAGTTGATGTATATTGGTAACGGACTGGGCATCAAGATCAGCAGCCAGAGCGAGTATGCTTCAACACTGGCATCGTTTTTCGGAAGGCTGAATTATGACTACAAAGAGAAATACTATTTATCAGGAACCTTGAGGCGGGACGGTTCTTCCAGGTTTACCGGTTCAAACAAATGGGGAACTTTCTACTCCCTTTCAGGCGGATGGGTATTATCACAGGAAAGCTTCCTTCAGGATGTTTCATGGCTTTCGAATCTTAAACTTCGGGCCGGTTATGGTGGGGTAGGGAACCAGGATATTGGCCTCTATGCCGATAAGGACCGGATTTCTCCGTACTATAACTATCCCTTTGGCAACATTTCCAACAGTGGTTATGCCCAGTCGGCTCTTGGCAACAGCAACCTGAAGTGGGAAACCAGTTATCAGTACAATGGAGGTGTGGACGCCGAACTTTGGAAAGGAGCATTTGCGCTCTCGCTCGACTACTATTACAAGGTAACAGAAAATATGCTGGTCAAAGCATCGAATCCGCCATCAACCGGTTATGCCGAAGCCGCATGGATTAACAGCGGTTCAGTCTTAAACAATGGGGTTGAACTGGAAGCAACTTATCGTAAAAAGAAGAATGACTGGGGTTATTCCATTACCGGAAACCTTGCCTATGTGCACAACGAAGTACTCAAACTAAATGCACCGCTTTATGGTGGTAGGGTTGAGTCTGGCATCGATGCCACACAAACCGCAGTTGGACATCCAATCGGCGCATTTTATATGCTCGAAATGGAGGGTGTATTCCAGAACGAAACAGATATTTTGTTATCGGCACTTCAGGGAGGTAACATTCATCCGGGAGATGTGAAATATAAAGACGCCAATAAAGACGGGCATATTGACAACCTCGACCGGGTGTACCTGGGCAGTGCAATCCCATGGCTGAACGGTGGACTGAACCTTGCAGGGAACTTCAAAAACTTCGATGTGAGCATGTTCTTTCAGGGAGTTTACGGCAACAAAATCTATTCGCAGGTAAACCAGGATATCGAAGGATTTTACCGCGGATTTACAGTCACGCAGCGCTATTTTGATAACCGCTGGACCGGCGATGGTACTTCCAATACGCAGCCAAGAGCCTCATGGACTTCCAAATCGAACAATGCGATGCCTTCTTCCCGTTTTCTTGAAGATGGCGCATACGTGCGGTTGAAAAATGTTCAGATTGGTTATACCCTTCCTGCGAATACACTCAAGGCGATCGGTTTATCCCAGGTAAGGGTTTATGCCTCGAGCAGCAATCTGCTTACCCTCACCAAATATTCTGGTCTTGATCCGGAAATGACCGTAAGCGACAACTCCAAAAATGAGGGAGACCGCTCCAACGGCATCGACTGGGGAACCTATCCTTCGGCAAGGACTATCATGCTTGGACTTGACATCACCTTTTAATCTTATTGGCTATGAAACGAATTTCAATCAAAATATCAGACACTTTCAGAAATCAGATGATGAAAGCAAATGTTGAGTCTACTCCGGAAAGTCAAAAACCCCTAAATCCCCTGAAGGGGACTTTGAAGAGTTTTTTGATTTTCAACGAATTCCCCTTTAGGAGCAGGGGTAAAGAAGTTGAAAATAAAAGAACTCGGATTTTCCTGAACGAACTCAATGTTGTTAAATCCGGAATAATGAAGTTTCAACCGGCAATGCTGCTGGTTTTAACGCTGATCCTCTTTAGTGCCTGTACCGATTTTCTAACCGAAAATCTGAAGGGTAGTTTCTCCACTGACACCTTCTACAAAAATGACAAGCAAGCTCTTCAGGCTATTAACGGAGTATATCAGGCAATTTCCTTTTCAAGCCCTGACAATGTAATCTGGGTTTTTGGAGATGTAGCTTCTGACGATGCCGTAAAAGGTGGAAATCCGGGTGATCAGACTGAAATTACGTACATCGATCAGTTCACGGCGAATTCGACCAATGGGATGATTGGCAATTACTGGAAATATACGTACGAAGCCATTGCCCGCGCCAACAATGTAATTGCCAATGTTCCGGCAGTGGTGATGGATGATATAACTAAAAACCGGATTATCGGTGAAGCTAAATTTATCAGGGCGTACAGTTATTTCAACCTGGTAAATGTTTTCGGAAAAGTTCCGCTGAAACTGTTGCCGCAGTTAACCCAGGAAACGATTAACGTTCCGTTGAGCGAAGTAACCGATGTTTATCTTCAGATTGAAAAAGACTTAACTGAAGCTGTTGCAGTTTTACCGGTTTCGTATACTTTGCCTGATATTGGTCGCGTAACTAAAGGCGCAGCATTGGCTATGCTCGGTAAAGCAAGTTTGTTTCAGCAGAAATGGACAGCCGCAACCGGATATTTTCAACAGGTCGAAGACCTTGGAATTTACAAACTTCTACCTGATTATGCCAACAATTTCAAACTGGCCTTCGAAAACAGCACTGAATCCATATTCGAGATTCAAATGCTGACCGGGCAGAATCCAATGACCGGAAATGCCATGAATCAGTGGTTTGCACCTGCTCCTGAAGGTGGATATTATTTCAATGCACCAACTCAAAGTCTGGTCGATGCATTTGAACGGAGCGCTACCGGCGAAGTTGATCCCCGCCTCGATGCTTCAGTTGGCCGCGATGGTCAGCCCTGGCTGAACGGTGACCTTTTCAGCGCCGGTTGGTCTCCTACCGGATTCCTTACCAAAAAACACCAGCAGCCTCTTTCCGAAGTTTCCTCTTCGTTGAAAGGCGATGGTGACCTCAACTATATTTATCTGCGGTATGCCGATGTCTTGCTTATGAAAGCAGAAGCATACAATGAATCGGGCAATGCTGATTTGGCTAAAACAAATCTCAATAAAGTGAGGCAGCGTGCCCGCGAAAGTTTTAAAGGAACTCTTCCCTCTGATCTGCTTACTGATATTACCACTTCAGATCAAAACCTGCTCCGGACGGCCATTCAACATGAACGAAGGGTTGAACTGGCGCAGGAATTTCACCGCTATTTCGACCTTACACGCTGGGGCAAAACGATTGCCGAAGCTGCACTTGGAGTTGATTATAACTACGAAACCAAACGATATTTTCCAATTCCGCAGGCCG
>Ga0079306_1001084_pt1 | contig 19941 bp, 18 predicted proteins | sample Methanotroph_Enr_FD_79181 | JGI IMG/M metagenome (GOLD analysis project Ga0079306, IMG submission 79181) | Enriched soil microbial communities from Old Woman Creek wetland in Ohio, USA - Methanotroph_Enrichment_5 | ecosystem: Environmental > Terrestrial > Soil > Wetlands | place: USA: Ohio...
CTCGGAGGACGAGGCTTGCGTAAGCGCCGAGTCCGAGAGATGCAGGCGCGCGCACGGTGTGCGCGACGCCGGTTTTGCGTTCTGGCCCCTGCGGTAGGCCCCGACTTCGCATCTCGCGGTCCCAGTAGGCCGCTCAGGAGGGATGTCTTGGTGCTATCCCGCGGTGATCTCTACGGCGGGGGGGGCGTCCATGGTGCGTTTTACCAGGCACTGTTCGGCGGCTTTTATGACGGCGTCCTTGTACTTCGCGGGGAAGTCCTTGGGGAGAGTGATGTGGAAGGCCGCCTTGCTGAGCAGGTGGGTGGCCGGGTTCTGCTCGAAGGAACCGGTGATCTTCAGGCCTTCGGCGCTGAGGCCGCGGGACTGGATGAAGCCCAGCGCGAAGATGCCCGCGCAGGTGCCCAGCGAGGCCAGGAACAGGTCGAACGGGGTCGGGGCCGAGCCTTCGCCGCCGCCGCCGGCCGGCTGGTCCGTCTTAATCTCAAAACCGTGCCACTGGGCGTTCACTTTCTTTCCGCCGGGGAATGATATTTCCATGTCGCTCATATAGTCTCCTTTAACTCTCACAGATTAGATGCGAAAAGAGCCTGAAAGTTTCAGGCTCTTTTCGGCGGGTCAATGAACTGCGGGCGGCCTCAGAAGGTGTGCCGGTTCATCTCTTTGGTGATGCCGGGGATGATGGTGCTTTTGCCGTCGCCCAGGGCATGCATCTTGAGGATCTCGCCGTAAACCTTCTCGAAGGCTTCCACCACGGACGGGTCGAAGGCCTTGCCTTTCTCGCCGTTGATGTATTCGCGGGCCTTCTGCGGGTCCCACTTGGGTTTGTAGACGCGCTGCGAGCAGAGGGCGTCGAAAACGTCCGCCACCGAAACTATGCGCGCGTAAATGGAGATCTGTTCGGCCTTCAGCCGGGCGGGGTAGCCGGTGCCGTCGAATTTTTCGTGGTGAGAGCCGGCCACCTTGCAGGCTATCTGCAGCAGGGAGCTCTCGGCGTTACAGAGGATCTTCGCCCCGTAGAGGGTGTGCTTCTTGATCTCCTCGAATTCTTCGGCGGTCAGCTTGCCGGGCTTCAGCAGGATGGCGTCGGCGATGCCCACCTTGCCGATGTCGTGCAGCGGGCTCGCGTAGCGGATGTTCTCCACCTCGCGTTCAGGCAGGCCCATGCCCTGCGCTATCAGCGCCGAGTATTCGCTGATATGGCGCAGGTGGATGGCCGTGTCCTGCTGGTCGCGGTATTCCGCGGTGACGGCCAGGCGGTAGATGGTCTCGAGCTGGGACTTCGAAAGGCTTTCGTAAAGCTGGGCGTTCTCGATGCCCGAGGCGGCCAGGGAGCTGATAAGCTGGAGAATGCCTTCGTCGTCGACGCTGAAGGGCGTGCCTTGCTTGTTCATGGCCTCGAACACGCCGATGATATGGCCGCCCACGTTCTTGAGCGGCACGGCCAGGATGCTGCGGCTGCGGTAGCCCGTGAGCCGGTCTATGTCGTGGGTGAAGCGCTCGTCCTGGTAGGCGTCCTGGATATTCAGGGTAGTGCCGGAAGAGGCCACGTGGCCCACGATGCCTTTGCCGAAAGGCACGCGGATCTCGGTATGCTGCATCCCGAGCGCGACCTTGCTCCAGAGCTCGTTGGTCTGGCGGTCGAAGATGAAGACGCTGCAGCGGTCGCAGTTGAGAATGGTCTTGACCTGCTCGGCTATCAGCTCGAGCAGCTTGTTAAGGTTGGTCTCCTTGGAAACGACTCCGCCGAAATTCACAAGGAGGCGCAGCATGTTCTCTAATTCTTCGGCCCTGGTCATAGCATTATTTTAGCATTATCCGCGAAAACGGTTATCAATAAACGCTCAAGTGTTATGCGAATTTACCGCTTCTCTTTTTCACCGGTCATTTCGTCCAGGAAGACGCTGTAGTGTACCGCCCTGGCCGAGGGGTAGGCTTTCCTGAGCCCCGAACCTATCTGAGCCAGGCAGGAGGTGGCGCCGACTATGACCGTGTCCGCCTGCACCGAGGCTATATTCCTGAGCTTGCGGTCCAGCACCGTCTTCGAAAGGTCGGGCTGCGTGAAGGCGAAGGCGCCCGCGCCGCCGCAGCACCAGTCGCTTTCCGGCAGTTCCAGGAAATGTTCCCCTGCCAGCTTGCGCAGCACCGCGCGGGGTTCCTGCCGTATCCCCTGCCCGTGGCAGGCCCGGCAGGAATCGTGATAGGTGACGCGGCCGGCCTTTTCGAGGGCGGCGGGCGAGGCTTCCCCGGCTTTTTCCGGGGGAATGAATTCCAGTATGTCCTTCACCGCGGCGGCGAAGGCTTTGGCCCTGGGGCGCCACGCCTCGTCGCCGGCAAAAAGCTGCTCGTATGATTTCATGAAGGCGGTGCAGGAAGCGCAGTCGGCGATCACCGGGAACTCGCCTAGCTCCGCCTTCATCTCCTCGTAGCGGGCGATGTTGCGGCGCGCGAACTCGCGGGCGTCCTCGAGGCGGCCGTAATTGTGGGCCATCAGGCCGCAGCACTGGTTATCCGTGAAAACCCCTTCGCCGCAGGTCCTTTTAAGCACCCTCACCGTGGCCAGCGCCGTTTCAGTGAAGATGTAATTGGGCCCGCACGGCGCGAAATACGCCCAGTTCACCTGCCCCTTCCCGTGCGGTTTCAGTTCCGGGTCCTTGCGCAGGATCTCGGCGGCGAAGCGCAGCGGGGTCTTCTCCACCGAGCTCTCGGCCTCGGCCAGCCCGGGCATGCCCATGAAATCGTAAAGCCCCATCCTGGCCGCCAGCCGGGGCAGGCCGGTCCGCTTCGCCAGGTAGGCCAGTTTCAGCCAGAAGCCGAAGAGCCACGGCGTGTTCAGCAGGCCCATCACGGCCGCCCGGGAGAAGAAATCCTCGCCGTAGCCCGTCATGGCCCGCCTGCCCTCGAGCACTATGTCGGGGGTGGCGACCTTGGCGTAACAGACGCTGGTGCAGGCCCCGCAGAGCAGGCAGGTGGAAAGTGATTCGGCCGCTTCGTCGGGGTTCTTCGCCCGTCCTTCCACCAGCATCCGCACGAACTGGTTGCGGCCCCGGGCGGAGATGGTCTCCCTGCCGGTCAGCATGTAGGTAGGGCAGGAGGTTTCGCAGTAGCCGCAGCGGTTGCACTGCGCGGCGGCGTCGTAAAGGTTCTTCTCTCCCAGGTCGGTGAGCAGGGAGCACAGGTGGCTGTCGGCTTTCTCGTGGAGGTACAGTTCGTTCACCTCGTTGAGGAAATGCGGGGCTTCCGGCTCCTGGGCGCGGTCGGGCTCCCACGCCGGTTTAACCTGCTCTTCGCCTTCCGTCGGTTTATTGTCGTTCATCGTGGTCCACTCTGTCCTGGTTGCCGGCCTCCAGCGCCTTATCCCCGTATACCCACGGGTTCAGCAGGTTGCGCGGGTCGAATTCTTTTTTAAGCCTGCGGTGGATGGCTTCGGGCTCGAAATCGTCCCAGCCGGGAGGTTCTTTAAAAGGCTCGCGCCCGGGCGCCTTGCCGGCGGAGAGCGCGAAAGTGGCGGCCAGGATCACGCCATAGGTCCCCATCGAGCCGCAGAAAAGCTTAACGGCGTCGTAGCCGGCCACGTTCTTCACTGTCTTCCCGCCCAGCTCCAGCAGCGACCCGTCGGCCAGCGCCACTTCCAGGCCCAGCAGGTGCCCCCGGATCCCGGGGCAGACCTTCGAAGCGATCAGGCCCCCTACGCTGCCTTCCAGCCGCGGCAGGTCGACGTAAAGCCCGGCTTCCTCCAGCTGCCTGGAGAAGTCCGCGAAAGAAAGCCCGGCTTCCACCCTGGCGGTCAGGTTCTCTTTGTCTATTTCGGCCTTGCCGGAAAGCTGCCGCAGCTCCAGCGGCCTGGCGCCTTCCCTTATCCGGCCGGCTTTCAATCTCGTTCCCAGGCCGGTCACGGCCGTCCTGGCGCCGGCGGTAGAGCGCAGGCGCAGCTCGTCCAGGATCCCGCGGGCGGCCGGGCTCAGGGCCGTCCTCGCGGAAAATACCGCGGAAATTCCCAGGTTGGCGGCCGTGTTCCCGAAAGCCAGCGAACCCTGCTCGCCGGCGGCCTTTTCGGTGGCCACCGGAAGTATCTTGTCGGGGTTGGCGAGTCCCGCGGGGTCGAAGGCCCGTTTTATGCCCTGGAAGAAGTCCAGCTCTTCGCGGCCGTAGAGCCAGTTCATCGCCACCCGTTTCTCCACGCCTATCCCGTGCTCGCCGGAAATGGTCCCGCCCAGCCTGATGCAGGATTTGAGGATCTCGTAGCCGGCTTTTTTCACGCGCTTCACTTCCTGGATATCCCGGCGGTCGAAGATGATGTTGGGGTGCAGGTTCCCGTCCCCGGCGTGGAAAAGCAGGCCGGCGGTGAGCTTGTACTTGGAAATTATAGCGCGGGTCTCCTTCAGGGCCTGCGGCAGGAGGGGCCTCGGGACCACGCCGTCCTCCACCAGCACGTCGGGCGCCAGGCGGGCCATGGCGGGGTAGGCGCCTTTGCGCGCGGCCCACAGCATCGCCCGTTCGGCTTCGTCGCCGGCCATTTTGAAGAAGGAGCAGGTATTCTCTTCGCAGATCCTGCGCACGGCTTCGAGGTCGGCCTTGATCGCGGCCGGGTCGGAGCCGTCGAGCTCTATTATCAGCACGGCCTCGGTGCCTGCGGGGAAGGGATTGGGCTTCCCGCTGAGGGCGGCGTCCATCGAAACTTTGTCCATGGCTTCCAGGGCGCGGGGCAGGATCCCGGAGCTTATGATCCGGATCACGGCCTGCATGGCGTTTTCGAGGGAGGAGAAAGCCGCCGAGGCGGTCTCGATGTGCGCGGGGATGGGCAGGATCTTAAGCCAGGCGTTGGTCACTATGCCCAGCGTGCCCTCGGACCCGACGATGACGCTCATCAGGTCGGGCCCCTGGTCGCGGTAAGACCAGGTCTTCACGTCGCCTTCCGGGGTCACCACTTCAAGCTTCTCGACGTTGTCGGAGGTCACGCCGTATTTCAGGCAGAGGGGGCCGCCGGCGTTCTCGCCGATGTTGCCGCCTATCGTGGAGACCTTCTGGCTGGCGGGGTCGGGGGCGTAAAAGAAGCCGAAAGGCTCCAGCGCCTTCTGCAGCTCGAGGTTCACCACGCCGGGCTCCACCAGGGCCAGGCGCGCGCGGGTGTCTATCTGGCGGATCTTTTTCAGCCGGGACATGTTAAGGACGGCGCCGCCTTTCAGCGGGATGGTCCCGCCGGAAAGGTTGGTCCCCGCCAGGCGCGGCAGGTAAGGCACGCCGGCCCGGTAAAGGACTTTGACCACCGGGGCTACCTGCTCCGTGGCGGTGAAGGTTATCACCACCTCGGGGCGGGCGCGGGCCATGCCCGCGTCGTAGGAATACATCAGTATCTCGGCCTCGCCGGTGCGCACGTTCCCGCGGCCTACGATGGCTTCCAGTTCCGGCCGAATGGCGCTGATCCTGTCGTGTTTGAACATAATCGTTTGGAAGGGAAGGCGGCTGAAAGCCGTTGTATAAATTCTACCACGGCTTCAGCCTTTTTTTACGCCTTTTCCCGGTCCTACTTCGCCGGCTTGAGCTTGGCGGAGAAATGGGGGAGTATCGCGGGAGCCTCGACTACTTCCAGCCCCTTGATCCCTTTCTTGTTCTTCGCCAGCCAGCCGAAAACTTCTATCACGTAATCTATATGGCTCTGAGTGTAGACGCGCCGCGGTATGGCCAGGCGCACCAGTTCCATCGGGGCGGCGAGGAATTTCCCGTGCTCGTCCCGTTTGCCGAACATGAGCGTGCCTATTTCCACGCCGCGGATGCCGCCTTCCAGGTAAAGCGCGCAGGCCAGGGCCTGGGCCGGGAAGTTGTGCGGCTTTATGTGGGGCAGGAATTTTTTCGCGTTGACGTAGACCCCGTGGCCGCCGGGCGGGTTGATGATCGGCACCCCGTGCTTCAGCAGGCCCTCGCCCAGGTAGGCGGAGGAGCGGATGCGGTACTGCAGGTAATTCTCGTCGAGCACTTCGCGCAGGCCGATGGCGATGGCCTCCAGGTCGCGGCCGGCCAGGCCGCCGTAGGTGCTGAACCCCTCGGTGAGGATGAGCATCTGGCGCGCCTTGGCGGACCAGTCCTTGTTGTTCATGGCGAGGAACCCGCCGATGTTGACCAGCGCGTCCTTCTTGGAGCTCATCCAGGTCCCGTCGGCCAGTTCGAACATGGACTGGGCGATCTCCCGCACGGGGCACTGGGCGTAGCCCTTCTCGCGCAGCTTGATGAAGTAGGCGTTCTCGGCGAAGCGCGCGCAGTCCAGGAACATCGGGATGCCGTACTTGCTGCAGAGGTTCCGCACGGCCTTGAGGTTGGCCATCGAGACCGGCTGGCCGCCGAGGGAATTGTTGGTCACGGTCATCACGCAGAGCGGGATGTTCTTCGCGCCCTTCGCCTTTATGAACTTCTCCATCGCGGCCACGTCGGCGTCGCCTTTGAAAGGCGCGGGCTTGTCGAAGTCCAGGGCCGCCTTCACGGGGAAGTCCATGGCTTCCGCCCCCGAGAACTCCACGTTGGCGCGGGTGGTGTCGAAATGGGAGTTGGAGATGATGGTCTTGCCCTTGCCGCCGATGACGGTGAAGAGGATCTTCTCCGCGGCGCGGCCCTGGTGCACCGGGATCACCTCGGCGAAGCCGGTCAGGGATTTGATCTCCGCCTCGAAGTTGTAGTAGCTGCGGGCGCCGGCGTAGGACTCGTCGCCGACCATGATGCCGCCCCACTGCGCCGCGCTCATGGCGCCGGTGCCGCTGTCGGTCAGCAGGTCTATCAGCACCTTCTCGGCGCGGATATTGAAAAGATTGTAATGCGCCTGTTCAAGCGCGGTCTCGCGCTCCGCGCGGGTGGTGATGCCCAGCGGCTCGACGCTCTTTATCCTGAAAGGCTCTATGATAGTTTTCCATTTCCATTCCATGTAGTGTTCTCCTTTACCTGATAAGTGCCATCATCAAAAAGAAATACCCCAGCATGAGCGCCGCGCCGAAGGGGAGCGCGGCTCTGGCCCACTCGCCGGACTTGATCCCGAGCTTGGCCGAGCTGATGATATTCGGGATATTTCCCGGGATCAGCATGCCCCCGGAAACGAGCAGGCCCATGAGGATGAAAGTTATCTGCCTGTCGGTCATCACCGGCGAGATCTCGGCGGCGGCCAGCGTGGCGTTGTCCAGGATGGCCGAGACGGAATTGAGCCAGAACAGCGCCCAAAGGGGCAGCCTGGCCACGAAGCGCTCCGCCAGCGGTGCGAGGCCGGCGCCCAGGAAAACGAGGGCCATCACGAACAGGTAGACCTTCGAGGCCCGGACAAGTACGGTGGTGTCCGACTCTTCGGCGTCCTCTTTCAGGCCGCGGGTTTCGGAGGAGGCCGCGGAGGCGCCGCGCGCCGCCAGGGCCGCGCAAAGCAGCACGCCCGGAACTATCCACGCGCCGATCAGTTTTACCAGGTAAAGGAAATCGGCGTTATGCGGAGGGCCTTTCAGCTTGGAGACCACTATGGTGGAGAGCGGCTCCCCCAGCGGGGTGAGCGCTGCTCCCAGGCCTATGGCGTAGCAGGCGTAGACGGCCAGCCGGATCTCATATTCCCGGTTCAGCTTCAAAATGGTTATAACTTCGGCCAGCACCAGCGCGGCCACGATAGCCGTGAAAACGCTGGAGCCGAGGCCGAGCAGGGCGACGATGCCAAAGATGGTCAGGCCGAGCCCCAGCTTCTTCGTGAGCGCCGCCATCCAGCCCCGCAGGCCGGGGCGCAGCCTCCGGAAGAGCAGGCCGACCGCGGCGACGGTAAGGGTTATGGCCAGCGGTTCCTTAAGCGCTTCCGTTACCAGGCGCGGGCTCCAGAGTCCGGAGATGGTGACGGCGGCCAGGCCCATCAGGAAAAGGAAAGCTTCCAGGTCTTCCTCTACGCGCTTTACCGAAAAAGGGAGCACGAGGGTCAGCCCCATTATTAAAGCCAGGCCTGCGATTATAAAGTAGTCGGACATAAGCGCGGAAGTAAAAGGCATCGGAAATAAGACCGCCCCGCGGCGCCGATTGCCATTTGCTACAATGATATTCTATTATTTTAAAAAGGATATCAAAAGGGCTATGTTCAAGTTCAGGCGGCCGGTGGGCCTTTTTCTCTGCGGCGGCGGCGCGCTGGGCTCCTGGCAGTCCGGGGTCCTGGCCGAGCTGGTCCGCCAGGGCCTGCATTTCGACGCGGTGGCGGGCTTCAGCATAGGCTCGCTCAACGGCGCGGCCTACTGCTACGACAAGACCAGCGAACTGCGCCAGATCTGGCGCGAGATGACGCCCGCCAAGATCCTGAAGCTCAGGCCGAGATATTTCAACGTCCCGCTGGAACTCTACCAGCAGCACGAGGGGAGCCTGGCCAATAAAGTAAATTTCTTTTTCCAGAACCGGCTTGCAAAGCTGACCCTTTTCTCCAACAAGCCGGTTTACGACCTGCTCAGCGGCTGGCTGGTGAAGAGCGGCCCGCAGTTCCGGCGCAACATCAAATTCTACGCCATCAGCCACGCGGTGGAGATGAAGCTGCCGTACATCGTCACTTTCGACGGCTCCACGCAGGGACACAACCTCTCTTTCATAGACGCGCTGGTGGCCAGCTGCTCCATCCCGATGATCTTCCCGCCGGTGCCGGTGGAGGAGCACGGCCGCAAATACCACCTGGTCGACGGCGGCGTGATAGGCATCGCCACCATAAACCTGAGCCTCTTCGAGGGGTGCCGCACCGTGATCATGATAGGCAACTCCCGCCCCGAGGACATGGACTTCCCCGCCGTCGGGCCCATCGGTTATTTCGAGCGCAAGGCCCGGCGCATGCTGGCGATACACACCCAGAAGATCTACGAATCGCGCGTCTTCATGAAATCCGAACCCGACGTCTACCTGATAAAACCGCCCATCGACCTGGGGCTGAACCTGCTCGAGTTCGACGGCGCCAAGTGCGAGAAAGCTTTCGACATAGGCGAAGCGGAAGCGAAAATTTTCCTCCACAACGTGGAACAGGCAGGCAGGTGACCGTGTTCGAATTAACGGCTTTTAACTTTTCTTCCCTGATCCTCTTCGGGGTCTTTATCGGCCTACTGGGCTCGGCGCTGGGCGTGGGCGGGGGGATCTTCATGGTCCCCTTCCTGGTCCTCGCGCTGAAGCTCCCCATCCACCAGGCGGTCGCGGCTTCGCTGGTGGCCATCGTGGCCACGTCGAGCGCGGTGGCCGCGGTGAACGTCGAGCGCGGGCTGGCCAATATACGGCTGGGAATAACGCTGGAGGTCACCACGGCCCTGGGCTCCATAGCCGGCGCGCTGATAGCCAGCCGGATCCCCGGCTCCGCGGTGCAGTTCATGTTCGCCCTCATGCTTTTCCCCGTCTCCGTGCTGATGTTCCTGAAAGGCAGGCACTCGCTTAATAAAGCGCCCGCCCGGTCCGCGCCGCCCTGCGGCGAGGTTTCCGATTTCGATTCCTCTTTTTTCGACCCCGCGGTCGAGGACCATACGCATTACCGGGTAAAGAACATGGTCCCGGCCTCTTTCGTCTCTTTTTTCGCGGGTTCCCTTTCGGGCCTGCTGGGGATAGGCGGCGGCGTGGTGCAGGTGCCGGTCATGAACCTGCTGTGCTGCGTGCCCATGAAGGCCGCGGCCGCGACCAGCAATTTCATAATCGGGGTTTCCGCGGCGGCCAGCGCCTATGTATATTTCCGCCGGGGACTTATCCCCCTGGAACTTACCGCCGTGATAGTTATCGGCGTGCTTCTCGGTTCTTTCCTCGGGATCTACGCGATGTACAGGGCCCGGGCGGAAAAACTGCAGATGGCGTTCTCGGCGATCACTTTGCTGGTGGCGGTGAAGATGCTCATGAAATAGGAACGATATGGCCGGCTTCAACGATAAACAGTTCGCGAAACTTATACAGAGGACCCTGCTGGGCGGGGTGTTCCTGAGCCTGTTCCTGCTTTTTCTCGGCTTCGGCTTTACCCTCGCGGGAGCACCGGCCGGCGGCGGCCTGCTGAAGGCCGGCGTGCTGGCGCTCCTGCTGACCCCGGCGGCCCGCGTGGCGATGCTGATCTACGGCTACCTGCGCGGCGGGGAAAATTATTTCGCGCTGGCCTCTTTCGTGGTGCTGGGCCTGCTTGCGGTCTCATTATTAGTGTAAAATTGGGTTAGCCGCAAAGACAAAAAAAGAGTAAGATGAGATCAAGAAATCAGCTTCCCGGTCCTTCGGTATTCTGCGGCTGAATCTTTTGTTTTAAATTATGACAACCCTACTTCTTCTCTCGGTATTGTTCTGCGGGCCGGCCGCGGCCCAGCCGCCCCAGGCCGTGCAGCTGTCCCGGCCGGCTACCGCCGCCGCGGACGAGGAAGGGCTAGGCGCCGCCCTGGTGGATCTGAGGGCCTCCACCCGGCCTTTCTCGGTCAGCCCGTCGGCGGACGCCCATTACGACCGCGGCCTCGCCCATATGTACAGGCTGGAATTCGACAAGGCCGAGGCGGAATTCGGAGCGGTGACCACGGAGGCCCCGGAAAGCCCCGGCGGCTATTTCGCGCTGGCGGCGCTTTCCTGGTGGCGCTATTCCCAGAACTTCGACATGGCTGGCGGCCTCGCGTCGGTAGAGAAGGATTTCGAGGCCAATTCGCAGAAGGCCATCGACCTTTCCGAGAAGATGGTCGATGAGAACCGTGACCTGGACCAGGCTTATTTCTTCATGGGCAGCGCCTATGGCCTGCAGGGGCGCTGGTACGCCGTAACGCGGAGCTGGTGGCGGGCCTACGTCCGCGGCAAGAAAGGCCGCAAGTACCTCAAGAAGTGCGTGGAGGTGAACCCGGCGGTCTACGACGCCTACCTCGGCCTGGGGATCTTCGACTATTACGTGGCCACGCTGCCCGGCACGCTGGGCCTGGCGGCCAAGCTGTTCGTAGGCGGGGACAAGCAGCGCGGCATAGAGTACGTCAATCTGACCAAGGAGAAGGGGCGTTTCCTCCGGATAGAGGCGCGGCTGTTCCTGGTCGAGATCTATTCGGTGCACGAGAAAGATTTTAAAGCGGCTTACGCCGAAACGGCCGAGCTGAGGGCGCTGGACCCCTCCAACATGCTGTTCCGCCTCGGCGAGATAATGACGCATATCCAGGCGAAGGACTGGCAGGCCGTGCTGGACGAGTGCGAGTCTTTCCTGGGCGCCTGGCAGGTGAAGCCGCAGAAGGGCCTGGAGCAGCAGCTGGCCGTGATCTACCTTTCCGCCGGCGACGCTCTTTTGGCGCTGAAGCGCTACGAGGAGGCCGTCGGCTGGTTCACCACCGGCATAGAAAAGACGAATTTCCCGGAAAAGGGCTGGATCACCTATTGCTACCTGCGCCGGGCGCAGGCGCTGGACCTGCTGGACAGGCGCGAAGAGGCCCTGCCGGATTATAAAGCCGCTGCCGCACGGCCGAATTTCTGGGATTCCAAAAAGTACGCCGGCGCGGGGCTTAAAAAGGCCCCCGACTACGACGAAGTCTTCCGCCAGCTTACGGCGGACTAGGAGAGACGCTTTATGAAAAAGACCGAATTCACTGCGGTGGTGCCCGTGGCCGGGGCGGGGACGCGGCTGCGCCCGCATACCTACAGCTACCCGAAGGTCCTGCTTACCGTGGGCGACAAGCCCATAATAGGGCACATCCTCGACCAGCTTTCCGCGGCCGGCATTAAGAAGATCTGCATGGTCACCGGGTACCTCGGCGACAGGATAAAGGAATACGTCGCCAGGAACTATAAGCGCCTCGATATCCGCTTCGTCGAGCAGCCCGAACCTAAAGGCCTCGGCCACGCCATCTGGCTCACCCGCAACTGCGTCACCGGCCCGGTGCTGGTGATGCTGGGCGACACCATCCTCGACGCCGACCTTGCCAAGTTCCTCGAAGCGAAGGAAGACTGCATAGCCGTCAAGGAAGTCGGCGACCCCCGCCGCTTCGGCGTGGTGGAGACCAAAGGCGGCTATATCTCGGCCATGGTGGAGAAGCCGGAAAAGCCGAAAACGAACCTGGCCATAGTCGGCATTTACTCGTTCCGCGATTCTTCGAAGCTCTATGGCAGCCTGGAGCGGCTGGTGGGGTCCGGCAAGACCACCAAGGGCGAGATCCAGTTCACCGACGCGATGGCCCTGATGGTAAAGGAAGGCCACAGGATAAAGCCCGTGGCCATAGAAGGCTGGTACGACTGCGGCAAGCCCGGGAGCCTGCTCGAGACCAACCGCCATATCCTGGACAAAAAGAAGTTTTCCCCGAAGGGGAAGAATTCCCTGATCATCCCGCCCGTCTATATCTCGCCGACCGCCAGGGTCGAGAACTCCATAGTGGGGCCGTACGCTTCTATAGGGGACGGGGCGAGGATCGCCTCCTCTATCATCTCCGACTCCATCGTGAACGAGAACGCCTTCATCATCAATATGAACCTGAGCGGTTCCCTGGTGGGGCCCAGCGCCACCGTCGCGGGGCGCAAGGACCAGCTTAACGTCGGGGAGAATTCCGAGATCAGGTTCGACAAAACGGCCGGCGACCTTTAAAAGCGCACGCCCGGCAAAAGAGCGCGGCCGCCTCCCGGGCGGCCGCCGCTTTTTCCGCCCGCGGGAACGCGCGGCGGGAAGCGGCGCCCGGCGTACCGCGGAGGCCGGCCCGCCGCCGGCGTGCCCGAGGGGGGTCAGCGCGGAGTTTTGCGGTTGTTGCGGTAGGAGGAAGGCGTGGTTCTCGCGATCTTTTCGAACTGCCTGATGAAGGATTCCGTGTTCGCGTACCCCAGTTTGGCGGAGATCTGTTTGACGCTGCTGCCGGTAGACCTGAGCAGCTTTTTAGCCTGCTCCATCTTCATCTTCAATTTATACTCGTTGAAGCCCATCCCGGTCTTTTCCCGGAAAATGCGGCTTAAATATTTAGGGGCCATATAGACGGTCTGCGCGGCGTCGCGCAGGGTGATCTTCTTGCAGCAGTTGCCTTCAAGGAAGCCCCGGACATGGTCTATCTTCCCGGCGACGTCCATGTCCGCCGGGCCGTCCCCGCCGGCTTTGGTCAGGAGTTCTTTCTCGATGGCCTCCCGCATCGTCTTCAGGTCGAAAGGTTTCTCGATATAATTGTCGGCGCGGCCCATCAGCGCGTGGATGGCCGTGTCCTTGGTGCTGAAGCCGGTCATGATGATCACGCTTTTCTCGGGCGCGAGGGCTTTGATCTTTTCCAGGGCGGAAATGCCGTCCAGTCCCGGCATCTGCACGTCGAGGATGATCAGGTCCAGGTCGTTGGGCTTTTTAAGTATGTCCAAGGCCTCCTGAGCGCAGGAAGCTTCGGTGATATCGTATTCCTCGTACCAGAGCCTGAAGTCGGTACGCAGGTCCTTATTATCGTCCACTAAAAGTATTTTTCCCCGCATTTTCTCACCCCGTTCACTGACTGCCGTGCCTTCCGGGAGCCTTGCCGGCCTGAAAAGATCCGGCCGCGGCCGCCGTTCCAGGCCCGCGCGTTTGGCGCGGCCCGGCTTGCAGGCCCAGACGCGCCTGCGCGTTTCGCGCCGCTTAGAAGATCATCTATTTCGCTGTGAAAGACTCAGGCCGGACAGGCTCCTGCCCCCAATATATACAAAAATCCGTCCGGATGCAAGTGGTTTAAACGGTGCCGCGCAGGTAAAGCAGGGCTTTGCCTATGGTGTAGGTTTCCTGGCCCGGAGGCAGCGTGGCCAGCAGCTCGCGCGCGGACGTCAGGTCCTCGCCCAGCGTCACTACGGCCGGCTCTATATAGCCGCCGGGGCGAACCTGCGGGAACCCGCAGGCGGCCAGCAGGGCGTTGCACAGGCAGCCGCGGCCGACGGTGTTCTGAACCCGGCCGCCCTTGGCCACAAAAGTGTCCACCGGCTCGGCAGGGCAGCGGTAGCCCGGTTTCCCGTCGGGGGTCAGGTAGTTCACCTGGAGAAGGCCAATGTCGCACAGGCGTACGCGCGCGCGGTAGACGGCTTCTTCCGAAATAGTGCCGGGGACCTGCGCCACTTTGAAGGGGAAGCCGGTGGGCGAGATCATGGCGTTGGTGACCTTAAGTTCGTCGGCGGCCAGGAGCTTTGCCACCCTGGACCTCAGTTCCGGGGTCATCCCGGACTGGCCGGAAAGAGCGGCCAGCGTGCCGAACTGGATGCCGACGGCCCCCAGGGCTTTGGCCTCGCGCAGGCGCGCGGGACTGGCGTAGGAACCCGCCAGCCAGAAGGGCAGGCCGAGGCCGGCTATCGCCGGCACGTCGGCCTTATCCTGGTCGGTATAGACCAGCAGCGGCTGCCCAGCGGCGTCGAAACGCATTTTGGCGGGCGCCGCGCTGTGGCCGCCGGCCTCCGAACCTTCGACGACAAAACCGTAGGGGCGCGTGGCAGGGTTCCCGGCCAGGGCGCTGGCCAGGCCGAAAGAGGAAACGATAGCGAGGAATTTAGGGGCTTCGAGGACAGGCGCCTGGTCGCCCAGCAGTTCTTCGGGGCGGATAGCGGCGTAGAACCCGCCGGTGTCCGACTTTGCGCCGTAAACCTTGAACGACATGGCCGCGGGTTCATGCCGCGACAGCTTCTCTATCATGGCCGGCATTTCGTCGGGGCTGCCGGCGCCTACCAGCACGTAAGCCGCGCCCGCCAGCATCGCGCCGTAGAGCGCCCAGGGCAAAGGCCGCTCCACCTTGCGCAGGAAATTTATGCCCACCGGCTTGTCGTGGCCTTCCTTGGCCAGCCAGACCTCGGCGAAATTGGCCGCCAGCACCAGCACCTGCATTTCCCTGGGCAGCTCCCAGAAAGAGTCGGGCCCGGGGCGGAAATTCTCTATGCGGGTCAGCCTGCTGGGCGCGACCGGCTTGTACGGGGTTCCCGGCGCGCGGCCGCCCTCGATGTAATATTTATCGTAAAGCTCCCAGACCGGCCCGGCCAGCGAGGGCTGGCGCCTGACCAGCTCGGCGAAAGCGCGGCGCACGTTGCCGCCGGGATCGCCGTCCTGCAGGATGCGCGGGTAGACTATCTCCAGGGCCGTGCCGGAGACCACCCCGAGCCCGCCCATCATCGAGACGATCCTCGCGAGGACCCACCAGGAAATGCGCACGCCCATGCCGCCGGTGATGATATCCGGGTCGGGCCGGGACGCTTTGGTTTCAGGTTGAGTGTTCATAAGTTTGTCGGCTCATTCCACGACGCCTATCAGGCTTAACGACGGCAGATATGTCACCAGGGCCAGCATGGCCAGCAGTATCAGGAGGAAAGGCCCCGTGGCCCGGTAAAGCGTGGGCAGCTTCTTCTGGAAGCGCGAACTGGCCAGGAAAAGGTTCAGGCCCAGCGGCGGCAGCATGTAGCCTATCTCCAGGTTCAGGAGGAAAATTATCCCCAGGTGCACCGGGTTTATGCCGTAGCCCGCCGCCACCGGCACGATGATCGGCACGACGATGATGATCGCCGAGAAGATCTCGATCATATTGATGACGAGCAGGAAGGCGTTCAGCAGGACGAGGAAGAGCAGCTTGCTCGAGACGAAGGTGTGCAGCCAGGCGAAGATCTGGTCCGGGATCTGCGCGTCGATGAGATAGTTGGTGAAGCCCAGCGCCGTGCCCAGGACCATGAAGATCGCGCCCACCAGCAGCATGCTCTTCACCGCCACGCGCGGGATGTCCCCGAACAATTTCAGGTCCTTGTAGATAAAGACCTCGGCCACCAGGACGTAGAAGGCCATCACGGAGGCGGCCTCGCTGGCGGTGAACAGGCCCAGGTAAATGCCGCCGATGATCACGAAGGGCAGGGGGATCTCCCAGGCCATCGCCCGGGAGGCGCTTTTCAGTTTTGCCAGGGAAAAAGGGATGCTCTTCACCCCGGCTTTGCGCGCCGTGAAGAAGGCGTAGACGGAGAGGGCCAGCAGCAGCAGCGAGCCGGGCAGCAGGCCGGCCTTGAACAGGCTGTCGATGTTTATCTTGGCCACGATGCCGTAAAGTATGATCGGCAGGCTGGGGGGGAAAAGCAGGCCCAGGCTGCCCGTAGTGGTCAGCAGGCCCAGCGTGAACATCTCCGGGTAGCCCTGCTTGGAAAGCATCGGGTAGAGCAGGCCGCCCAGCGCTATGATGGTGACGCCGGAGGCGCCGGTAAAGGCCGTGAAAAGCGCGGTGGTGAAAAGCGCCACGATGGCCAGGCCGCCGGGCAGGGTTCCGAAAAGCGCTTCCGCGAGCGCCAGCATGCGCTGGGGCGTTTTGCTTTCGGCCAGCATATAGCCCGAGAAGGTGAAGAGCGGTATGGCGATAAGCGCCGGCAGCGAGGCCAGGCGCAGCATCTCCACTATGACGGCTGAGGAGTCTATCTGCGCGCCCGCGAAAAGGTATACCGCGCCCGCGCCGATCAGCGTGAAGACCGGCGCGCCCAGGAAGGCGAGCAGCAGTATCAGGAGGACGACGAGGATGCCCATCAGAACCGTTCCTCCTGCGCGTCTTCGGGCCTGAAAATGCCGGCCAGGGCGTGGAAGGCGATAAGCGCGAAGGCGGCGGGAATTATTATTTCCGCCCAGCCGGACGGTACCGCCAGGCGGTTGATGTAAAAGGCTATGGAGCCGGACGCGAATTCGTCGCGGATGAACTTGTACGAGGCGTAGAAAAGCACGCAGGAAGCGGCTATCATGAAAACGTCGGCGAAGATGTCGAGCGGGCGGTGCAGCCTCGCCGGCGCGAATTTGATGAAAGTCTCCAGCGCGAAGTGGCGGGAATAGCGCGCGGCCAGGGCCGCCCCGGTGAGGCCGGCCCACAGGACCATGTGCCTGAGCAGGGGGTCCAGCCAGACGATGCCGGAATGGAAGAAGATCCGCAGCAGGACCTGCGTGAAGGAAAGCCCGACCATGGCGAAGATAAGCGCCACGACCAGGGCTTTCTCGGCCCTTACTATGTAGTTCTCCATTTTAAGCACGAAATACATAACTATATTATCCTAAATGCCTGACCCGCTCCGCAAGTGTGAAAGACGGGCGCCCGCCCCCGCCAGGCACGGTGAAAAAAGGCGGGTATTTTTGTATCATTATCTTCGGGACGGCGGGGCGGCTCCCGCGGGCGGTATTTCAGCAGGAGGACACCATGAAAATAAACAAGAAGATAGAGGACGCTATCACCAGGCAGATCAACGCCGAACTCTATTCGGCTTACCTGTACCTGGGGATGTCGGGGCGCTGCACCGAGATGAACCTGAAGGGCATGGCCCACTGGCTTTACGTGCAGGCGCAGGAAGAGATGACCCACGCCATGAAATTCTACCGCTTCGTGCTGGAGCGCGGCGGCCATATCGCGATGCCCGCTATCGAAGGCGTTCCCTCCGACTGGAAAACCCCGCTCCAGATGTTCGCGGTCGCCTACGAGCACGAACAGAAAGTTACCGCGATGATCCACGAGATCGTCGACATCGCGCTCGCGGAGCGCGACCACGCCACCGCCAGCATGCTCAACTGGTTCGTGGACGAGCAGGTGGAGGAGGAAGCCAACTCCTCCGAGATAGCCGAAAAGCTCAAGCTTATCGGCGAGTCCAAGGAAGGGCTTTTCATGCTGGACAAGGAGCTCGCCGTCCGCGTGTTCGTCGACAGCACCCTCCCCGCCGGCGCCGCGCAGCCTTAAAGAAAATGGGGACAGGCCGCTTTAATGGGATTAAAGCAGCCTGTCCCCTTTCTTGAACAATGCCCTCTACAAAAAAGCTTACTTGGGAAATGCGGCTGAACCACCTGTGTATGCGGGTGAAGGACAGGTTCAGGACGGTTTTTCCTTTGCTGCTGGATTCGCGGCCGGTGACGGCCGTGGCTTTCGAGACCACCACAGAATGCACCAGGCACTGCGCTTACTGCCCGCCCCACAGTTCCATGGACATCCCGCGGCTCACGATGCCGCACGAGATCTTCAGCCGGGTCACCGCCTCCCTGTCCCGCCGCGGTTTCGGGGGGAATATCTTTTTCAACCTTTACGGCGAGTCGCTGGCGGATGAAAGGCTGGAGGCCTGGATAGCCGAGGCCCGCGCCAAACTGCCGTCCGCGACCATGATAGTTTTCACCAACGGCGACCTCCTCACCGCCGCGCGTTTCCTCAGCCTGAGGAAGGCGGGCATGGACACGATGGTCCTTTCCCAGCACTCGGCCGAACTGCGCCCGGAACTCTCCGCGCTTCTTGAAACCTTAAAGCGCGAACACCCTTCGCTTTACTGCATAACCGTCATAGATTATTACAGCCAGTATTACTCTCCCCGGGGGGGCGTGGGCCTGCTGAACAACAAGGGCGGTCTCGCCGAAGTCAGGCGCAGGCCCTACGCGCATTGCTGCGACGTGGAAGCCGCCGCGATAGACTGCCTGGGCAACGTCCTGCTGTGCAATAACGACTGCACCTCTTCCTATGTCTTCGGCAACGTCGCGCGGAAGGATTTCTACCGGATCTGGGAGGACCCGCTCTTCGCTTCGGTCCGGCTCAAGATAATGCGCGGGGAGTGGCTTTTCGAGATCTGCAGGAAATGCATGTCCCCGACCGGGCAGACCACCGCCGTGCCGCGCGGGAAAGCGGAGAGGCTGCCCCCGGCTTTTCACGACTTTAAAGAAGTAATGGCGGGGCTGGAGGCCCTCCCGCACGGCGGAAAGAAGGGCCCCGCGGTACGGAAGGCGGGAAAACGCTGAGATGACCATCCTGAAGATACTGGCCGCGCTGGCCGTTACCGCGGTCTCCTATTATTCTTACTGCCTGCTCAAGCTCAGGGTGCTTTCCCGCCTGGGGACGGGGGAAACGGCGGACTTTATTTTCGGCCCCGGCTCCCTGTTCGTCGGGGCCCTTCAGCACCGCGGCGAGATCCTTCCTTTCCTGGACTGGGTGGGCCCGCCTCCCGGCGCCGTGGCCGAGATCGGGCGCGCCAAAGGCGGAACCCTGGCCCTCCTCTGCCGCGCCGCTTCGCCGGACGCGCTGATCATCAGCCTGGACCTTCCGGGCGCCAGATACAGCGGCCCGATCCCCTTCTTCAATAAAGGCGCGTGGCGGCGGCCGCTGCTCAGGGCCATGCGCGGGCCCGGCCAGGACCTGCGGCTTATCGACGGGGATTCTCGCTCGCCGGCCTCGGTGGAGCTTTTCGGCAAAGCGCTGAACGGCAGGAAACTGGATCTGCTCCTGATAGACGGCGACCACACCTTCGGGGGGCTGAAGTCCGACTTCGAGCTGTATTCCGGTTTCGTGCGCCCCGGCGGCGTGATAGCTTTCCACGACATCCAGCCGGGCTACGAAAAAGAGCTGGGCGTGGGCGTGAGCCGCTTCTGGAAAGAATACCCGCTGCCCGGCGAGCGCGCCGAATTCATAGCCGACGCCGCCCAGCTGAGCTACGGCATAGGCGCCCTGCGCCTGCCGGGCTGACCCTTCCATGCCACAGAAAAAAACCTTAAGCGTCATCGTCCCGGTCTACAGCTGCGACGCCTACCTGGCGGGCATGCTGGAGGACCTTTTCCTTTCCGGGCTCCGCCTTAACGCCGGGCGGCCGGTCGAGCTTGTTATCGTGGACGACGCCTCCCCCCTGGAAAAAGAAACGAAAGCCCAGGCTGAGAAAGCCGGGGCCTGGGCCAAAGTCCTCTACTGCCGCAATGCCGGAAACCTCGGCTACGTCCGTTCCGTCAACCGCGGCCTCTCCATGGCCACCGGCGAACTGCTCCTGGTCTGCAACAGCGATACCCGCCTGGCCCCCGGCTCGCTCGACGCGCTGTGCGCCGCGCTCGATTCGGACCCCGCTACCGGGATCGTCGGGCCGGTCAGCAGCGGGGCGTTCAATTCCAATATCCAGCAGGCGGAAGGCTATCCGGAGCCGGTCCTTTCCTTTTCGGCGGAGGAGCTGGCGCGTTTCGACGCTTTCGGCGCCCGGCTGGCCGCGCGCGGCACGCCGCCTTTCGAAGCGGGCTGGCTGCTGGGTTTCTGCACGCTGATGCGGAGGGAAGTTTACGCCGGGATGGGGCCGTTC